>Ga0075106_1001500_pt1 | contig 9880 bp, 8 predicted proteins | sample AntDeeMetag02WF4_FD_69796 | JGI IMG/M metagenome (GOLD analysis project Ga0075106, IMG submission 69796) | Saline lake microbial communities from Deep Lake, Antarctica - Antarctic Deep Lake Metagenome 02WF4 | ecosystem: Environmental > Aquatic > Non-marine Saline and Alkaline > Saline | place... | reverse complement strand
CGATGGCCAAGAGCCCGGCCGCGGTCGAAGCCCTGCAGCAGGAACTGACCCAAGCGAAAGGCGCGCATCCGGCCTACGACGCCCACTGCCAGCGCCTCGAGAAAATGCTCTCCGAGGTGGCGGATCAGCCCATGCAGGCCCGGCGCGTGGCCGAAGCCGTGGCCCGGGCATTGCAGGCCGCGATCCTGCTGAGCGGCGAATCGCCCTGGGTGGGTGAAGCCTTCTGTGAGGCGCGGCTGGCCGGCGATCACGGCATGGCCTACGGCACGACCGCCGCCAATCTCGACTGCGCCGCGCTGATCGAGCGCGCCGGCGTGGATCTCGGCGCCGACTAACGCCCGGTGCGCCAGGGCGTTACGTGGTTAACGATATTTCAAGGGAAGTGAGAATATGCGCCCGCGGACGCCCCCATGAACTCGAGTACGGCAAAGGGCATTTATCCGCAGATGGCGTAGATTCAAGACAAGAACAGTCTTAATCATGTCTGCTATCCAGTACTTTCGGTCACTGGAAGTAATTGTGGGGGGGGGGAAGAAGACAGGCCTCACGCGAAGCCGCCAAAGCGCAAATATCAAGGCATTGCGTAACATATTGCTGCGTATTCTTCGCGTCTTTGCGCCTTTGCGTGAAATCTTTTTTCGGCTCCGACGCTGCGGTCGGCGAGGCAGTGAGCCCGCGAAAACGAGCGTCATACAAGAAATATTTGTTTGGAAAACGGCCCCGCATTTATGCCTCTTGGTATTATTTGTGCTGCTTTTCGGACGTTTTTATTCACGACCAGTTATTCATAGCTGTTGGCATAAGCGCAGATCGCGCGACTTTGCGCTAGGCTCGACGCGTACCTGTCCACCCGGAGCCGAGCGATGCGATTTCTGACTGGCTTGATGCTATGCGCGATGGCGCTGCCCGCGGCCGCTGCGATTCAGACCGAAAACGTCGAATACACCGTCGGCGACGAACGCCACGTCGGCTATCTGGCCTATGACGACGCGGCCACTGCGGCTGCGCGCCCGGGCGTGCTCGTCGTGCCCGAATGGTGGGGCCTGAACGATTACGCGAAACAGCGCGCCCGTCAGCTGGCCAAGGCCGGCTACGTGGCGTTCGCCGCCGATATGTACGGCGAAGGCCAGACCACCGACGATCCGGAACAGGCCGGCGCCTGGGCCACGGCCGCGAAACCGACGCTACGCGAACTCGGCAAGGCCGCGCTGGCAGAGCTTGCCGCCGCACCGCAGAGCGACGCCAACGCACTGGCCGCGATCGGCTTCTGTTTCGGCGGCACCAGCGTGCTCGAACTAGGCTATTCGGACGCCACCGTCGAGGCCGTGGTCAGCCTGCACGGGCATCTGCCGCCGCCGGTCGACGACGATCGTATCCGCACCTCGATTCTGGTATTGCACGGCGCGGCCGACCCGATGGTGCCGCTCGAAGACGTCACCACATGGGCCAAAGCGCGGAACGCGCGCGAAACCGTGGACTGGCAGCTGGTCATGTACGGCCAGGCCGAGCACGCCAGCACATTCCAAAAGTGAAATGAGCCTGGACGATCGATTTTAAGGGTTCATGCGGCGGTATTGTTGTTGATGCGGTGAAACAGCTTCTGTCGTTTTCGATTGAGATGTTCAGCGGCTTGATTATCGGTCATGGCGTGGGCGATCACATCGAGATCGACGAAGGTCAGCCCGGGCTTCAAGATGTCGCTGGCCCCCGGAATGGCCTTGAGCCGCTCATAGGGCGTGTCCATGTGTTCATAGCGATAGCGCCGGCGCTGTCGTCCTTGCGCATCGAGCGTGACCTCGGGGAAGAAGCAGGGTCGGTGGTAGTTGAGATAGGGCGTGAGATCGTCACGCAGGTGTGCATTGACGAGCTCGGCGTGGCGACTGGGGATGTGGCTGTAGCCCAGATGCTTGCGTACCACCGAGGCGTTCTTGGACTCGACCAGTGCATTGTCATTCGTGCGTCGAGCGCGCGACTTGGTGAACTCGATGTGCAGTTTTTCCAACAGGGCCGCGATTCGGTGATTGATGTATTCACCGCCGTTGTCCGAGTGAAAACCGCGCAAGATGAACGGAAAGGCGTCCATCGCCTGTTGCAACGCGGGCACGAGAAAATGCTCGCTGATACGGGATACGGCAGTGACGACCTCGAATTGCGTGACGGCATCGACGAGGTTGATGATGTACAAGCCTTTGATGCCGTCGAAATCGCCTTGATGTACGGAATCCACCCGCAAGTAGCCCGGCTGCCCGTTGGGCTGCGGGCGTCGACGCTCGCCGATGGCCACCGCGCGGGGTCGAGTGGGCTCATGGTGCCCTCGCTGGCGTTGATAACCGGCGCTGGCGCGCAGGTTGTACAGATGCGCCACTGAGATCGTTGCCAGGCGCGCATAGGCGGCCTCACCAAACACGGTCAGCGCCCGCTCGGCCAGCTTCTTGGTCGCTGGCCCGGAGAGCTGGCCGTGCAGGCGATCGAGGGCGACCAACAAGCGCACGTCGGCCGCGGTATAACGACGTGCGAATGGCTGCGCGGGCGGCCCGCGCCGATCGACGATGCGTCGCCCGTGTTGCCATTGCCCAATCAGTCGCGTGAGCTGGGCTCGCGAGTAGCCGGTGACCTTGCGCGCGAACGCAGCCACCAAGCCCTTGTCGGCCCGTTTGAGCGTGGCGTAATGGAACTGGCGCAGCGTCGTCTCCAACCAGCGATAGCGCTCGGCCGCGGCCGGCGGCGAGAACGCCACCGCCGCATTGCCATCGAGAAAGGCACGCACCTCGTCCAGCGAGGCTAACGATTGGGTATTGAGAGTCACGATCATTCTCCAAGAATGACCGTTCAGGCTCATCTGTCGTTGGAATCACGCCGCCGCCTCCAGGCTCATGTGTCATTGGAAGAGGCTACGTCTGGCCGCCGGCCCTCTGAGTCGTTATAATACGCGGTTTGCCAACCTCGTCGCGAGAGTATCGTCATGGCCCGAGTTACCGTCGAAGACTGCCTTCAGCACGTAAACAACAAGTTCGAGCTGGCCACGATCGCGGCCAAGCGCGCGCGTCAGCTCGCGCGCGGTGCCAATGCCCGGCTGCCCTGGGAAGACGACAAGCCCACGGTCATGGCGCTGCGCGAAATCGCGGCCGGCGAAGTTGACATATCGATCCTGGAAGAACCGGATCTGCCGCCGATCAGCACCAGCATGGAAACGCCGCAGCCGGCCGAGCCGACCGAGGAAGAGCTCGAGGCCGAGGGCGAGAAGAAGAAGACAAAGCCGGCCGGCGACGCCGACGCCGAGAAGTAGTTTCCCGCGCTGCGCCGAGATTGCGCAGGCGCAATGACGACTATGAGGGCCGCTGGCGACAGCGGCCTTTTTCGTGGCCGCCGTCAGGCAGTGCCGGTCGGGTAATTATCCCGCGAGTCGTCAAAGCCGCGTTTTCACAGTAGTGTTCATGGCATGGAACTGGGCAGCGGTATCAACAAGCTACAAAAACGTATTCGCACCTCGCGGATCTCGCGCGAATTCGGTATCGATACGCTGGCCGAGCATCTGGAAAGCTATCTGCCGGAACCGGCGATCGCGCGCGTGCGAGCGGCCCACGAGTTTGGTGAGCGCCAGCATCGCGGCCAGTTTCGCAAGACCGGCGAGCCGTATATCTATCACCCGCTGGCGGTGGCGCGGATCCTGGCCGAAATGCGCCTGGATGCGACCACCCTGATCGCCGCGATCCTGCACGACGTAATCGAGGATACGGACGCCGCGCGCGAGCAAGTCGCCGAGCGTTTCGGCAAGGACGTGGCGTATCTCGTGGACGGCGTGAGCAAGCTGGATCGGGCCCAGTTTCACAGCCGCGAGCAGGCCACCGCCGAGACCGTGCGTAAGCTGATGCTGGCAATGACGCACGATCTGCGCGTGATTCTGGTCAAGCTCGCCGATCGGCTGCACAACATGCGCACGCTGCAGGGCATGAAAGCGCCCAAGCGCGCATCGATCGCCCGCGAAACGCTGGAGATCTACGCGCCGATCGCGCGCCGACTGGGCATCAACAGCATGCGCGAGGAGCTCGAGGAACTGGGCTTTGCCAATCTGTATCCGCACCGCTACGAAGTGCTGCGCCGGGCAAGCCACTCGGTGGCCGGCGGCCGACGCAGCCTGCTGCGCGAGATCGAGGAAACGCTGTCGCGCGCGTTGGCCGCCGAGGGGATTGGCGCCACGGTCAAGGGCCGGCGCAAGAATCTCTACAGTATCTACCGCAAGATGCAGGAGAAGCGTCGGCGTTTTCTCGAAGTGTTCGATCTGTACGGGGTACGCGTGATCGTCGACGCGGTGGATGACTGCTATCGCGCGCTGGGCATCGTGCATCATCGCTACCGGCCGATCACCGAGCATTTCAACGATTTCATCGCCAACCCCAAGCTCAACGGCTACCAATCGCTGCATACCACAGTGATGGCGCGCGGCGGGATCAAGTTCGAGGTTCAGCTACGTACCCGCGAAATGGATCAGATCGCCGAATCCGGCATCGCCGCCCACTGGCAGTACAAGCTGGGCGACAAGGCCGGCCGCGTGGGCAAGCTCGACGCCGAGGAATGGCTGGGCCATCTCGCCGAGATGCACGAGGGCGAGCGCGATTCGCTGCGGTTCATCGACAATCTGCGCATGGATCTGTTCCCGGACGAGGTCTATGTATTCACGCCCAAGGGCCGGATCATGCGCCTGGCCAAGGGCGCAACCTGCGTGGATTTTGCCTATGCCGTGCATACCGAGCTCGGTAATCGCTGCGTGGCCGCCCGGATCGAAGGCCACCTGGCGCCGCTCAATAGCCAGCTTGAGTCTGGCCAGACGGTCGAGGTCATCACCGCCAAGCACGCGCGCCCGAACGCGGCCTGGCTGCATTTTCTCAAGACCGCGAAAGCCCGCAATGGGGTTCGCAATTTTCTCAAGAATCAGCGCGAGGACAAGGCTGAGCGCCTGGGCAAGCGGCTGCTGGACAAGTCGCTTGGCGAACTCGGCCTGTCGTTGCGGCGCCTGACCCAGGCCGATATCGAGCGCGGCCTGGCCGAGATGAACGAGCCGGACCTGACCACGCTGTATACGGATATCGGCCTGGGCCGGCGTCTGGCGCCGCTGGTCGCGAGGCATTTCCTGCAGACCGATACGCCGTTGGCGAAAGGGCGCCGGATCAAGCCGCTGGCCGTCGAAGGCACCGAAGGGCTGGTAGTCGAGTTCGCTAAATGCTGTCATCCGGTGCCCGGCGACGCCATCCATGGCCAGGCTAGCCTTGGGCGCGGGCTGGTGGTGCATCGTTTCGGCTGTGCTTATTCGTCGCGCAAGGGGGCCTCGGCGGATCGGGTCGAGCTGACCTGGGCGGACAACGTCAGCGGCGACTACGCGGTCGAACTGCGCGTGACCGCGAGCAACCAGCGCGGGCTGCTGGCCACGCTCACGGCCAAGTTTGCCGATGCCGAATGCAATATCGAAAACATCACGTTCCCCGAGTCCAGCGGTTCGCTGATCACCATTCGTTTTCTCATCGATGTGCGCGATCGGCATCATCTGGCCAACGTTATTCGCCGGCTGCGGCGTATCAACGCGGTCGAGCGGGTCGAGCGTTTCTGATTCGGGTGGCCCCCGTGGGCGCGCCGGGCTGTGTGACAATACGCTTAGGCAACTCAACCGCGGCGATACCATGACACCGACCAGCAAGCAGCAGATCATCAGTACCCAGCACGCGCCCGCGGCGATCGGTCCGTATTCGCAGGCCGTGCATGTCGGAGACATGGTTTTTGTGTCCGGCCAGATTCCGCTGGATCCGGCCACCGGCGAACTCGTCGAGGGCGATATTGAAGCCCAGGTCGAGCGCGTGTTCGATAATCTGGAAGCGGTAGCACGCGCCGCCGACAGTACGCTCGCGAACGTGATCAAATTCACGATCTATCTGACCGACATGGACAACTTCGCGATCGTGAACAAGGTCATGGAACGCCGGCTCGACGAACCCTATCCGGCGCGCGCCGCGATTGGGGTGGCGGCATTGCCGAAGGGTGCGAACGTGGAGGCCGATGCCATCCTCGCGCTCGCCTGAGGCGCCGGCGCAGCCCAGCCGCCGGCAAGCCGGCGACTCCTGTCGGCGGCTGCAGGGCGTCGGCCCGAAACTGGCCGACAAGCTGGCCGCGCTTGGCATCGAGTGCATCGGCGATGTGCTGCTGCATCGGCCGCTGCGCTATGAGGATCGCACCCGGGTAACGCCGGTCAGCCAGATCGTGGCGCATGGCTTGCCGGCGATCGCAGTGGTACGCGTGGAGGCTGCGGAAATTCGCCAGGGGCGCCGGCGCAGTCTGCTGGTCAGTGCCAGCGACGGATCCGCTCGGCTGTGGCTGCGGTTCTTTCATTTCGGCCCGGCGCAGCAAGCCCGGCTGGCGCCGGGAACCTGGTTGCGCCTGTTCGGCGAGCCGCGCGGCGGCGTCCATGGCGTCGAAATGGTGCATCCGGAAGTACAGGTCGTGGCCGACCAGCGCGCCGGTCACGCCTTCGAGCCCGAGCTGCGCGCGGTCTACCCGGCGGCTTCCGGGGTGACCCAGAACCGCCTGCGCGACATGGCCGCCCAGGCTTTGGAGCTGCTGGAAACGCCCGATTTCTGGCCCGATGCGCTGCCGGCGGATATCGCCGCCGAGTGGGCCATGGCGCATCGACGCGTGCCCGCGGATGCCGCCAGCGCGCTGCGCACCATTCATCGCCCCGCGCCGGACGATGATGTGGCTGCGCTGATCGAGGGCAGCCATCCCGCGGTCACCCGGCTTGCCTTCGAGGAACTGCTCGGCCATCAGTTGAGCCTGCGCAGCCGCCGTCGGCGTATCAAGACCGAGACGGCGCCGTCTCTGGGTGATGCGGGAGGCGGCCTGGCGCCGCTGTTCGAACAATTGGGATTTGCTCCGACCGGGGCCCAGCGCCGCGTGATCGGCGAGATACTGACGGACATGGCCAGTGACCATCCGATGCTGCGCCTGATTCAGGGCGATGTCGGCTCCGGCAAGACGGTGGTTGCCGCGGCGGCGGTGCTCACCGCGATCGAAAACGGCTGGCAGGCGGCGTTCATGGCGCCGACCGAACTGCTGGCCGAACAGCACTACGCCACGCTGGCCGGCTGGCTTGAGCCGCTGGGCGTAAGCGTGCTGTTGGTCACCGGACGCCGCCGGCGCGACGATACGCTGCTCGCGCCGGTGCGCGAGGGCAAGCCGGCCGCGGTGGTCGGCACCCATGCGCTGTTTCAGGAATCGCTGGACTTTGGCCGCCTGGGCCTGTGCGTGATCGACGAACAGCATCGTTTCGGCGTCGATCAGCGCCTGGCGCTGCGCAACAAGGCCGCGCGCCACGGCCTGAGCGCGCACCAGTTGATCATGACCGCCACCCCGATTCCGCGCACCCTGGCGATGAGCGCCTATGCCGATCTGGACACGTCGATTATCGATGAACTGCCGCCGGGACGCACGCCCGTGGTCACCGTGGCGGTGCCCAATACGCGCCGCGATGAAGTCATCGAGCGCATCGGCCAGGCGGTGGCCAACGGCCGCCAGGTGTACTGGGTGTGCACGCTGATCGAGGCCAGCGACAAGCTCGAGGCGCAGGCCGCCGAGGCCGCGGCCGAAGCATTGTCGGTGGCATTGCCCGGCGTGCACGTCACGCTCGCGCACGGGCGCATGAAGCCTGTCGCCAAACAGCAGGCCATGAACGCCTTCAAGGCCGGGGATATCGACGTGCTGGTGGCTACCACCGTGATCGAGGTCGGCGTGGATGTGCCCAATGCCTCGCTGATGATCATCGAAAACGCCGAGCGTCTCGGCCTGGCCCAGCTGCACCAGCTGCGCGGCCGGGTGGGGCGCGGCTCGGTGGAAAGCCACTGTGTGCTGCTTTATCAGGCGCCGTTGTCGGACACCGCGCGCCGGCGCCTGTCGGTGCTGCGTGACACCGGCGACGGGTTTGCGATCGCGCGCGCCGATCTGGAGCTGCGCGGGCCCGGCGAGGTGCTGGGCACGCGCCAGACCGGCGCGGCCAGCTTTCGTATCGCGGACCTGGTGCGCGACGGGATCTGGGTCGAAAAGGCGCTTGCGGCGGCCGACGACATGCTGGCCTATCATCCGCGCGAAGCCGAGCTGCTCATCGAGCGCTGGGCGGGCGGCGGCGGCGGTTATGCCGGCGTGTGAGGCGATGGGTTCATGATCTGGAAAAACGGTTTGAAGCTGCTCGTTCGGTTACGCAATCTCCTGCAGTTCCAGCTCGAGCTGTTCATCCTGCGTGGCCCGTTGTCGCGCTTGATGGTGATCGCGCTGGCCATGGGCCTGATTGCGCTTGGCGCCGGCCTGCTGGTCTACAACGCGCCCACCGGCCCGGGCTACGACGACGCCGGATCGGCGATCTGGTGGGCGTTTCTGCGCCTGACCGATTCCGGCTATCTGGGCGACGACGAGGGCAGCCTGCTGCGGGTGGTTTCTGCGCTATTGACGGTGCTGGGCGTGGTGCTGTTCGTCGGCGCGCTGATCGCCACCATGACCCAGTGGCTCAACGACACCATCGAGACCCTGGAGGCCGGCTACACCCCGATCGCTAAGAACAACCATGTGTTGATTCTGGGCTGGAACAACCGGACCGCGAGCATGGTCGAGGATCTGGTGCAGGCCCAGGGTTGAGTGTCGCGTTTTCTCAGCCGGCATGGGGCCGCCCGGCTGCATATCGTGATTCTGGCCGAGCGGGTCACGCCGGCGCTGGCCCAGGAAATCCGCGACAAGCTGGGTCGCGGCTTCAACATGCGCCGGATCACGCTGCGCTCGGGTACGCCGCTACGCGTCGAGCATCTGCGCCGGGTCGACTACCGTCATGCCGCGGTCATTTTGTTGCCGGCTCAAGAGTTCGAATCCGGCAGTTCGCCGGACGAACTCACCCTCAAGACGCTGATGAGCGCGGCGTACGCCGAACACGATATCGATGCTTCGGCGTTGCCGCTGGTAGTGGCCGAAATCTTCGACGCCGACCGGCTGGAGACCGCACGCCGGGCCTATCCGGGACCGGCGGAGTTTATCGCCACGCCGCAGATCATCAGTCGGCTGCTGGCCCAGAACACGCGGCATCCGGGGCTGTCGCGCGTCTATAACGAGTTGCTCGGCGGACACGGCCAGCAGATCTATGTGCGCGACTGTCCGGAACGGATGGGTGAGCGCCTGATCGATGTGGCCGGCTGTTTCGAGCGGGCGGTGCTGCTGGGCGTGGCCGGTCATGGGCGTCTGGATGCGTTGTATGCGGACAATGAGCGCCGGATCACTGCGAACGACCGCCTGGCCTTCATTGCGCACGACTTCGATCATTGCAGGCCGGCCGGCATGCCGCAGGAACAGGCCGCCGGGCGCGTGCATTACGCACCGGAAAATCCGGTCGAGTTGCGTCGCCGACGGGTGCTGGTGCTAGGCTGGAATCAGAAGGTGCCCTCACTGCTGGCCGAGTTCGAGGCTTATACCCGCGAGCGGGTCGAAGTCGATATATTCTCGCTGCTGGGCGTCGACGAGCGCGATACCATACTCCGGCGCAAGGGCGTGGCGCTCGAGCGCACACGGCTACGGCATATCGAAGGTGATCTGACTTCGCATTACGAAATGCGCCGGCTCGACGTGGCTGGCTACGACAGCGTGGTGCTGGTGGCCAGCGACTGGCTCGGCTCAGCCGACGCCGCGGATGCGCGCATGCTGCTGGGTTATCTGGTGCTTTCGCAGTTGCTCGACAACGCGGAGAGCGCGCCCGGCGTGGTGGTGGAATCAATGGCCACCGACAACGCCAATCTGTTCGATCGGGCCCACGTCGAGCGCCTGGTATCGCCCGATCTGCAGGCCAGCATGCTCACGCAGATCGCGC
>Ga0075106_1001498_pt1 | contig 9902 bp, 8 predicted proteins | sample AntDeeMetag02WF4_FD_69796 | JGI IMG/M metagenome (GOLD analysis project Ga0075106, IMG submission 69796) | Saline lake microbial communities from Deep Lake, Antarctica - Antarctic Deep Lake Metagenome 02WF4 | ecosystem: Environmental > Aquatic > Non-marine Saline and Alkaline > Saline | place... | reverse complement strand
GGAACCTTTGCGGTCTATGCTTTGAAACAAAAGAAAAATAATTAGCGTCTATCCTGCAAGGTCTTTTTTTTGACCTTGTAGGTATGATTGAAGAAACGATTGAAAAAAACTTAATGTTGAATCTCATCGGCACGAATCACTCGGTCAAAAAAAGGTGTTTGATTCAATGACAATCCAAAAAATACAGTAAAAAGTCCATATCGCAAAGGCCTTCAAGGAAACCTTCGGAATTTAACTAAAATAGACCAATTAAAAATTAGGGCTCAAATTATATTTATTATAAAATTTATCCAGAATTTCAATTACTTCATCGGCAGAATCAACAACTTCCACCAGGTCAACATCCACAGCGCTGACGGTTTCAAAGCTGTCCAGCAATTGTGTTTTAATCCAATCCAGAAGGCCACACCAAAAGTCACTGCCCACGAGAATAATTGGGAATTTATCGATTTTATTGGTTTGGATCAAGGTGATGGCTTCAAAGAGTTCATCTAAAGTTCCAAAACCACCGGGAAGCACTACAAAGCCCTGGGAATACTTCACGAACATTACTTTTCTGACGAAAAAATAATCAAAGTCCATACTCTTGTCCTGGTCGATATAAGGATTATCGTGCTGTTCAAAGGGTAGGTCAATATTGAGTCCCACTGAAACACCTTCGGCGAGATGGGCACCTTTATTGCCGGCTTCCATAATTCCCGGGCCGCCGCCAGTGATGACGCCATAACCGTTTTCAACAATTTTTTGACCTACTTCGGTAGCGAGTTTATAATATTTGCTGTCGGGTTTTAAACGCGCCGATCCAAAAATAGAAACAGAAGGCCCAATCTGGCTCATCCGTTCATAACCGTGGACAAACTCGCTCATAATCTTGAACAAGGCCCAGCTATCGTTGGTTTTGATTTCATTCCAGCCTTTATTGCGCTGTTCACCTGGCATTAAACTCATAACTTTTTGATTTTATTTACTGATTTCCAGTTCTTTTTTTAAAAAACCGGCCGTATATCCTTTTTTACTTCTGGCAATTTTTTCGGGCGTTCCGGTGTTGACGATTTTTCCGCCCTCGCGGCCGCCTTCTGGCCCGATGTCGATAATGTGGTCGGCGAGTTTGATCACATCCATATTGTGTTCAATGATCAAAACGGTATTTCCCACATCGACCAGTTTTTGTAGCACGTTCATCAACACGCGGATATCTTCAAAATGCAATCCCGTTGTGGGTTCATCCAGAATATAGAACGTGTTTCCCGTGGATAGTTTTGAGAGCTCTGTTGCCAGTTTTACACGCTGGGCTTCCCCGCCAGAAAGTGTCGTGCTTTGCTGGCCAAGGGTTATGTATCCCAGCCCAACATCGTGAATGGTTTTCAGTTTGCGGTAAATTTTTGGGATGTGCTCAAAAAAGTCGGTGGCTTCCTCGACCGTCATTTCCAGAACATCGCCAATGGATTTTCCCTTATACCGAATTTCCAAAGTTTCGCGGTTAAAACGTTTTCCGCGGCAATTTTCACATTCCACGTGAACATCTGGCAAGAAATTCATTTCTATGGTTTTGATACCGCCGCCTTTGCAGGTTTCGCAGCGTCCGCCTTTTACATTAAAACTAAAACGCCCGGGTTTATAGCCACGGATTTGTGATTCAGTTGTTTTAGTAAATAAATTTCTGATTTCAGAGAAAACACCTGTATAAGTCGCAGGATTTGAACGCGGTGTGCGTCCAATTGGCGACTGGTTGATATCGATCACTTTATCGAGATGGTCCAAGCCTTTTATAGATTTATAAGGCATGGACGGTTTCACGCCCTTAAAAAACTCTGCATTCATAATTGGGTAGAGCGTGTCGTTGATCAAGGTCGATTTTCCGCTTCCAGAAACACCGCTGACCACAATCAATTTCCCCAAAGGAATCGTTACTGAAACGTTTTTCAGGTTATTGCCCGTTGCGCCTTTGAGCTGGATTTTTTTGCCATTGCCTTCACGTCGTTTTTTGGGAAGGTGGATTTTTTTATCGCCGTTTAAATAATCGGCGGTCATGGTATTATCTTTTAAAATTTTCTTTGGCTTGCCTTCACTGATAATTTTTCCGCCTTGTTTTCCGGCAAAAGGCCCAATATCAATGACGTGATCGGCGCGCTCGATCATATCGCGGTCGTGTTCAACCACAATCACAGAATTTCCCACATCGCGCAAAGCTTCCAGGCTGTTGATGAGTTTATTGTTGTCGCGCTGGTGCAGGCCGATGCTGGGTTCGTCGAGAATATAGAGGACACCCACCAGCTGTGAACCGATTTGCGTGGCCAGCCGAATGCGTTGCGCTTCACCACCGGAAAGGCTTTTTGAACCGCGGTTGAGAGCGAGATAGGTGAGGCCAACGTCCAATAAAAACTGAATTCGGGTGCGCAGTTCTTTAATAATTTCAGCACCGATTTTTTTCTGGCTTTTGTTCAGTTTTTTTTCAAGTCCGTCGAAAAATTCGGCGAGCTGCAGCATATCCATTTCTGCCAGTTCACCGATATTTTTACTGTCAATCTTGAAATAGAGCGATTCTTTTTGCAAGCGGCTTCCGTGGCATTCCGGACACTCGATTTCTTTCATATATTTTTTTGCCCAGCGGCGCAAACGCGAAGAATCGTTGTTGTAATAGGTCTTTTCAATGAAATTTGCAACGCCTTCAAAATTGATGTTTTTTTTACGCTTAACGCCAACTTCCTTTTTTTCAACCTTAAAACTTTCTTTGGCCCCATATAAAATAGCATTTAAAGCTTTTTCGGGGATTTTTTTAATCGGGTCAGAAAGTTTGAAGTCATAAAATTCGGCAATCAGTTCCAACTGCGTGAAGGCCCAATTATTTTTCTGGTTGCCGTGCGGATCCAAGCCACCGTTTTTGATGGATTTATTTTTATTCGGAATTATCTTGTCTTCCTGAACTTCAAAAAAAGTACCGATACCGCTGCATTTTGGGCAGGCGCCTTTGGGTGAATTGAAGGAAAAGGTGTTGGGTTCTGGATTTGGATATGAAATCCCAGTGGTGGGGCACATTAAATTCCGGCTGTAAAAACGGGGCTTTTCCTGATTGTGTTCCAAAACCATCATCACATTATCGCCGCGTTTCATCGCTGTTGTGATGCTTTCATTCAAGCGTTTATCCAGTTCTTTTTTATCGCTGATTTTCAAGCGATCGACCACTAATCCAATATCATGGGTGACATAACGGTCGAGTTTCATCCCTTTTTCAATATCCCTGATTTCACCATCAACGCGCACTTTCAAAAAGCCCTGTTTTGCCATTTGTTGGAAGAGCTCGCGATAATGCCCTTTCCGTGAACGGATGAGGGGAGAGAGGATGTTTACATTTTTACCGGCAAATTCTTTTTTGATGAGTTTTTTGATTTGCGCATCGCTATAACTCACCATTTTTTCACCGGTTTTATAGCTGTGAGCTTGGCCCACGCGGGCATAAAGCAAACGCATAAAATCATAGATCTCGGTGATTGTGCCGACGGTAGAGCGCGGGTTTTTGCTGGTGGTTTTTTGTTCAATGGCGATTACCGGAGAAAGGCCTTCAATTTTATCGACATCGGGGCGTTCCATCCCGCCGAGAAATTGACGCGCATAAGCCGAAAAAGTTTCTATATAGCGGCGTTGCCCTTCGGCGTAAATCGTATCGAAAGCGAGAGAGGATTTTCCAGAACCCGAAAGTCCAGTGATCACAACCAGTTTATCACGGGGAATATCGATATCAATGTTCTTTAAATTATGCTCCCTGGCACCGAGGACTTCAATTTTAGTATTTGGTTTTTTCATAGCGAAAATCAATCTGCAAAGATACCGAAACCTAGCTGACTTTTAAACTGAAACACACTTTCTCATTAGTTTTTTGGTTTAGACCAACTCAATTTTATATTTTGTTTATCTTAGTTGAAAAATAACCATCATGAAAAAATTGATTATCCTGTTTTTACCAGTATTCCTCTTTACATCGACTGCCTTTTCACAGGAAGTTAGTTATGGCTTTAATGTGGGGTTTAACTATTATTCATTTTTTACTGAAACAAATGAAGGTGAACCTAAACTAGCGGAAACTTCGATGAGCACAAACCTTCAGTATCACTTGGGTGGTTATATCGATATTCCCATTGACTCAAATTTTGGGATTATTGGAAATGTGGTTTATCAAAACCGATCGGTTGAATTGCCCGAAAATCAAGATACGCGATTAAATTATTTGGATATAAACCCGCTGCTGAAATATGATCTAAACGGAAGTTATGGCCAGGGTGTTTATCTAAAGGCCGGTGTGCGCTATTCCATTTTACTGAGTGCTAAACTTTTTGAGGATCTGCAAGATGTGAGCGGGGAATTTAATAAAAGTAATTTCGGGGTTGACCTGGGAATTGGTTACGATATAACAAAAGCCTTTGGCGTGGAACTGATTTTGGATTATTCACCTACTGATTTTTCAGAAGAAATCACATCACAGTTGGCCGGTGTTGATTTTAGGTTTATAATTGACCTTCAGGATTTACTGGCGAGTTAAATTAAATTATTAAGATATGAAGTTCTATATTTTAGGTCTTTACATCTGTTTTGCAGTGTTGGGTCAAAATTCAGCACATGCACAAGGACCGAGTGACGATCAAATTGATGCACTGTTCCAGAAGTCAATCCAATTGATGGACAATGGCGAATTTGCCGCAGCGCTGAACAAATTAGACTCCCTTAAACTATTTTTACCAGAGAGTTTCAGTGTGACTTACGAAAGGGCATACTGTTATAACCTGATGGGAGAATATGTGAAAACGATTGAAATTTTGGATACGCTGAAAAACCATCCCAATGCTACGGATATTGGCTACCAGCTTTTGGGGAATACTTATGACAAAATTGGTAAGCCCGAAAAAGCATTGGAAACCTATGCAGAAGGAATGGGGGAATTTCCATACTCCGGAAAAATGTACCTGGAATCTGGCATTGTTGAAATGAACCGGGACAGTATCACTAAAGCCCTCAATTTATGGGAGAAGGGAATTCAAAAAGATCCCAATTATCCTTCCAACTATTATCATTTGAGCCGGACTTTATCCTCTTCAAAAGAAAAACTGTGGTCAATGCTTTATGGCGAAATTTTTTTGGTTTTAGAACCGAATGGGCGCCGCCACCAAGAAATCAGTAAATTATTACTTGAAACTAATCAGAAAACCTATGTTCAAAAAATAGATGCTTCTGCTGATTTTAATCTAATAGGGGAACGGACGGTTTATTTGGATACCACAACGGCGGACTCTAAATCTGTGGATATACCATTTGGTCTGGAATATCTTTATAATTATACGGTTGTTGGAACCAGTTCTTTTTCCGAAGGTGTGAGTATTGACGCGATTTGCAATCTGCGCGAAAGTTTTTTGAAGAGATGGTTTGATCCTAAAAACAACGATGCCGAAAAGCCTAAAAATGCGTTATTGAATTACCGCAAAAAAGCTCAGGAAGCTGGAGTTTTCAAGGCCTATTCGAAATGGTTGTTAGCTTTTGATGATATCGAGAAGTTTGAAAAGTGGAGGTCGAAAAATGCAGGGGATTTTTCAAAATTTGTGGATTGGTTCAATCAGCATCCCATAAATTTAAAATTGGATCAAAAATTTGCTTGGTCTCACTACAACTAAAAAAAGCGGTAAAATTGAATTTACCGCTTTAAATTTTGATAGATGAAGGGAATTACATTCCACCACCACCTTTTTGCATCGCTCCAGAGCTTTTCATCATTTTGTTCTGGATTTTTTGCTGCAATTCCTTGTCCTTCTGGACGGCCGCACCAATTGTTTGGTAACGTTTCATAGTCAAACCAGATTTTTCAATAGCCGATTCAACTTTTTTCTGCATTTTAGGCTGCATTTTTTTCATGTCAGCTTGAACTTTCTTAAACTTCTTTTGCTTTTCAGCAGAAGCAGTCATCTCCTTTTTAGGGTTCATGGAAGTCCGTCGCATTGACATAAACTCTTGCATCGTCAATCCTTTATCCTTGATTGAGGTCATCATTTTGGATTTCATTTTTTTCTGGACCGACTGTGCATTTTGGTATGCCTCTACAAATTGACCGACTTCTTTATCAGAAACTTCAGTTTGCGAACTGCTTTTGGCGTCCATAGTTTGAGCCATTGCTGTTCCTCCTATCATAAGAAACAATAGCAAAAAACTTTTCATTTTGTTTGATCGTAGCATAATTTTTAGCTTTATAATTATTTTCATTTAAGGACTCAATGGTAGGCAATTCAATACGACATACCTAAAATTTTCCGGAAATTGAGAAAAGATTAACGATTGGATTCTTCTAAAAAGCTCCCAAATGCTGGAATGCCTGTGTATAAAATTCATTGGGCATCTAATACCAATTTAGTTTTGTAACGCCGTGATAGGTTTTCTGCAGATGTAGATTTTAATACCGAATCGACTATACTATTACGTTTACTGAGCTTCAACTCTTTTATGGTATCTCGGCATAATATCACTAATTTCTAAACAATTTTAGAGTTGTTGGTACAAGAAGAATTTATGCGACATTGCAAATTATATTCGGTTTAAAACTAAGTTTCCAGATTGATTTCACCTAAAACCAACTCAAGGTTTTTGAGGACTTTCTCTCCGCGCCTTCTTTTTGTGGCTTCACTCCATCCAGCGCTCTGATCCCTGGAAATGATGCGGTCAATGTGTAAATTTTCATCTTTCAAACCGCTGCTTCCATCGCCATCAAAAATTGCAAAATTTCCGGTGCCTTTGATCCACTTTTGAAAATCCACTTGCCTAAAAGGAAGACCGAGGGAGGTATTGATCAAGATTTTTTCAGACGGCATCTTTTTGAAAATAGCTTCAGTCAGGATTTTTGTGTTTTTTGGCAAGTGAACTGAAATGATACTGCATTGTTTTGCTAAATCTTCCAAGGCTAAATAGTGAATGCCTTTTTCTTCCCAATCTGGTTTTCGCGTTTTACTAAAATAATAAACATCGACATCCAAAGCGAGTAGAGCTTTTGCCAGAAGTTGACCAGTCGTTCCCAAACCGATTATCCCAAATTTTTGACCGGCCAGCTCTTGAACTTCTTTTTTCCACTGGTGTTGGCCATAACCATTGAGCAATTGAATTGTTTCTGAAAGAATAAATTCCACCACACCAGGGTCTCCATAATCGAAAATGCCCTTTATAATAATTCCTTTTTTTCCGGCATAATCAGCAGCGACATTTGAAGATTCATTTCCATAAAAACTTGCTGCCAGACCAATATATTTAAGGTTTTCAGCTTTTTCAATATGCTTTTCAGTGAGTATTGTTTTCCAAGAAAGCACTACTGCATCAGCATCTTTTAAACGTTCATTGATTTCTGGCCCATTGGGAAAATCATTATAAATTTTTACTTCTTCGGCAAAATGATGCAAGTTGTCCAGTGCTTCTGAAGTCGTATCGATTTTATCGAGAACAACCAGTTTTTTGAATTTTTTCATAGTAATAAATTCTAAAAATTCATCTTATACCAATTTAATTTTATGATGCCGTAAAAGATTTTCTGTAAAGTATAATGCCGCGGTAGATTTTAATACCGAATCGACTATGCTATTAGGTTTATCAATTTCAACCTTTTTATAGTCTCTCGGCATTATATTACTAATCTCTAAATAATTTTAGAGTTGTTGGTTGATATAAGATGCATTCGTGCGACATTACAAATCACATTCGGTATTAAACCTTATTTATTCAGCCTAATATCTGGTTGAATCAAAGCGGAATATTACCGTGTTTGCGGTCTGGGCGAAGCACTTCTTTATTTTCCAACATACTAAAGCCTTTCAATAATTTGCGCCGGGTGTTGTGTGGCATAATCACTTCATCGATAAATCCGCGCTTTGCTGCTTCAAAGGGGTTAGCAAATTTCTCGGCATATTCAGCTTCCTTTTCGGCTAATTTTGCTTCGGGATCATCGGCGTTTTTGATCTCTTTTCTAAAGATGATTTCACTGGCACCTTTTGGCCCCATCACCGCAATTTCGGCCGTGGGCCAAGCAAAGTTTAAATCGGCACCGATGTGTTTTGAATTCATCACGTCATAAGCACCCCCATAAGCTTTTCGCGTGATTAAGGTGATTTTTGGGACTGTGGCTTCGCTTAACGCGTAAAGCAATTTTGCCCCGTTTAAAATAATCCCGTTCCATTCTTGATCTGTTCCGGGCAAGAAACCGGGAACATCGACCAAAACCAAAAGCGGAATATTGAAACAATCGCAAAAACGTGTGAAACGCGAGGCTTTTTTAGAAGAATCCACATCCAAAACCCCGGCCAGGCTCATCGGTTGATTAGCGACAATTCCAATGCTCCTTCCGCCAAGCCTTGCAAAACCGACCAAAATATTTTCAGCATAATCTTTATGGATTTCAAAAAAGGAATCGCCGTCAATTATCCCGTTGATAACCTCGTGCATATCATAAGGTTTATTTGGGCTGGGCGGCACAATGTCATCCAATTTCGGCCGTTTTTCCTCACCGATTTTGAAGTCGGTTTTATGCGGCTTTTGCTTGTTGTTTTGCGGCATATAACTCAACATCGACTTGATATCTTCGAGGCACGCAATATCGTTGACCGCAGTTCTGTGTGTAACGCCAGATTTTGTGGAATGTGTGCTCGCGCCACCCAGTTCTTCAGCAGTCACATCTTCATTGGTCACGGTTTTCACGACATTTGGCCCAGTCACAAACATATAACTCGTGTCTTCCACCATCAACGTGAAATCTGTCATCGCCGGCGAATAAACTGCACCACCAGCGCAAGGGCCCATTATGGCGGAAATTTGAGGAATCACGCCTGAAGCCTGGACATTGCGGTGAAAAATATCCGCATAACCACCCAGCGAGCGCACACCTTCTTGAATCCTGGCGCCACCGGAATCGTTCAAACCAATCAATGGCGCACCGGTTTTTACCGCAAGGTCCATCACTTTACAGATTTTCTCGGCGTGGGTTTCTGAAAGTGCACCGCCGAACACGGTAAAATCCTGGGCAAAAATATAAATCAATCGACCTTCAACTGTCCCATAGCCAGTGATAACGCCATCGCCATAAAACTGCTGATCTTCCATTCCAAAGTCTGTTGTGCGGTGGGTAACAAGCATTCCCATTTCTTCAAAAGAACCCTCATCCAGCAAATAATCAACGCGTTCGCGAGCGGTTAATTTTCGTTTATCGTGTTGTTTCTTGATGCGTTTTTCGCCACCGCCTTTTTTGGCTTCTTCTGTTTTTTGACGTAAAGCTTTAAGGTTATCGCTCATAATTATTTGATGCTAAGTTTAAATTGTTTATTCTGTGATGGGCAAGCGCAGTTGCTGCTGGTCCTTCAAATATTGTTTTAGTGCCAGAAGTGCTGCTATGCGGGCTTCTTCTTTTTGCTCTTCATTGAGCTTTTCAGCTGAATAATAATTTTTAACAAAATGGGTATCAAAATTTCCACTGCGAAAAGACTCGTGGTTGACCACAAATTTCCCGAAAGACAAGGTTGTGGACACGCCTTCAACTTCATAATCGTCGATGGCCTCTTGCATAAAGTGTAAAGCTTCTTCACGGTTTTTTCCGTAAACAACTAATTTAGCGAGCATCGGGTCATAATAAATCGGAACGTCCATCCCTTCATAAAAACCATTGTCCACGCGGATGTGATCGCCTTCGGGCAAACGGTATTTTTCCAGGTTTCCTGTACTGGGAAGGAAGTCCTCTAAAGGGTCTTCCGCATAAACGCGCAATTCCAAAGCGTGGCCTGAAATGCTCAAATCCTGTTGTTTAAACTGAAGCTTTTCGCCCCGGGCCACCCTGATTTGCTGTTCGACGAGGTCCACACCGGTAATAAATTCTGTGACGGGATGCTCAACCTGTAGTC
>Ga0075106_1001497_pt1 | contig 9914 bp, 9 predicted proteins | sample AntDeeMetag02WF4_FD_69796 | JGI IMG/M metagenome (GOLD analysis project Ga0075106, IMG submission 69796) | Saline lake microbial communities from Deep Lake, Antarctica - Antarctic Deep Lake Metagenome 02WF4 | ecosystem: Environmental > Aquatic > Non-marine Saline and Alkaline > Saline | place... | reverse complement strand
GAATCTTTAAGAAAAGGAACCTTAAAAGACCTATAACATTAATTTTTTATATAATTGCAGTATCTTTCAAAGTGGCACGGTTTGACCGAAACAGGTGGCACCATCACTCCGAAATAGCCATCGTGATCCTCAATAATGGTATCCTTTTTCCAAGGCTGTAAAGTAGCTGTTGTTGTACCGTCCATATTAGGGCGGTTTATTTTTTTAAAGTATGATGTTCCTATGCGTAAATAATTGATTTTCATTGTATGACGTTTTTGTATATTAATTGGTAGTGGAAAAAAACCGGTCAATTAACCGGAATTTAAACCACCGGTTATATTTGTTTAATAATTGTTTCGTTAAAGCCCCTGTTTATACCGGTTAAACTGAAAATAACCGCTTTTAACCGGCGAGTTTAGGCAAGAACCAAATTTAGCTTCCGTTTGATAAATTTATAGTCTGTTTAGAAAAACGGGTAAAATCAGGATTGTCAACAAATAATATGTCTAATTGAACCCCGTGTGAACTGCGATCTTCTTTATATAGTTCATTGACTATATGTTCAAGATTCACTTGGCTTATCGACGGTTTTTTGTTCAAGTGAGACATTAGGTTTTCTATTCCGGGCAATAGTTCTTCCCTAAGAAAATGAGTTTCTTGTTGTGTTAGGTTATTTAAACATAACCGCTGATTAATAACAAGTTCGAGCTTTCTCAAATCTCCTTCAAGCACCGGATAAACTGTTTTATATGCTTTCATCTCTTGAGATTTAAGGGTTGGAAAAGGTTTTTGATATCCGCTTTTTTGTAGTAGCGTTTTCCGCCTACGCCATAAACTATTAGCTTACCCTCATTTTCAAGTTTCCAAAGTGTACTACTTGAAGCAAGTTTACCCCTGACTTCAGTTTTTGGTATGAAATCGTTTATTGGGTTGTAATGTTTTTCGGCTTGTACTTCTTGGGTTTTCAATGCCCGAATCACATTGGCAGTTACTCCATCGGTAATTGAGCTCACTAACTTGTCCGGCTCAATCGGACTTAATACAAAATTGTCCATAATCTTTGTTTTTAAATTATGACACAAAATTGTTCGGGCGATTTGAGGGGAACTATCGGGCGTCGCCCTTTAATCGCCCTTATTTAGAAATGTTTCCTTAAATATTGTTCTAAAGTTTGTGAATGTTCGGATAAATCCAGTAATATCTCTTTCCATTCCTCGCCACAAATTTTTATTAAATCTTGTTCGGTGTTTGGCGGATTATTAGTTAATTCATTAAATCTTTTATAAATGGTATTTCCATCTTTCTTACCGTTTGCTTTTTCAAACAGGATTTCTTCTAATTTGTTTTTTTGTCCTATTGGAGATTCTTTACCTGTTGCCTCACAATCAAAATAATAGGACAAAGCATAATGTTTACCCTTATAAGTTATCTTCTTTTTTCCTTTAGGTTCTAAATAATTTTCAGGACTGCTCTTTATAATTGTTGGCGATCCATTTTCTAATTTTTTAAATTGAAATGCCCCACGTGTGCGTAGTTCATTATACCGGTTCTCAAATATTGGCAGGAAATCGCACTGATTTTCCATCACATAACTCCAAACGCCATATAAATAGCCCTCTTCTTCGCCGAACTTTTCTTCCATTTCAAGAAATATCGGATCATAACCAAAATCTTTGCCTTTTATCCAGTTTTCATTTATAAACTCAAAAGCTTTATGGTTCGCTTTTTCATTGTCTCTTTCAAACTTAATCAGAGGTTCTAATTCGTTTTGCGAAAAATACTCGAACCCGGTTTTAAAACCGCGCGCATAATCCTTAAAATAAGGAGATAAATCGTCTAAGTATTTAATTTTTTTAGATGCTGGATATTCCCGTTTTAAAATACATTCCAACCTACTTATCAGGAGATCTAATCTCATAAATGAACCGTTATAAAAAGGGATGTATGGAAGTTCACTATAACCCATTAGTGTTCCTAATTGATAGTTAGATTGCTTCTTCAAAATTAAATCCCTAATTGGAAGTGTATAATATTCATAGACTAATCCACTCAATTTTTTGAAATTAAAATTGTGGTCTAAAGAACCGGACACATATTGCTCACTTTCTATATACATTGAGACAAAAGGCGTGTTCTCAAGCGGTTCTGTTTTAAGCCTTTCAACAAAATTCCTATCTAATTTGAATTTTTTCATTTTTCGTTTTTTCAAAATTTAGCATTAAGTCGTAAGCTTCAAAAGCGGTGTCCTTAGAAGTCTTTCCGATATATGAAAGCAACATCGCCTCTGTTCCGTGGCCGGTTATGTTTTTTAAATAGGAAGAGGGTATAATCCCATAATAATTTGTAGCCAACGATCGCCGCCCGATATGGCTTGTAATCAATTTATATTTGGGGTAACTTCCTAAAACCTTCCTATTTTTATCTTTTGCAACTTTTTTCAAAATCTTGCCTTTCGTAAGCGTGTCCAAACCTGCAATCTTCCCTACTTCTTTTATATAACTATTATATTTTTGTGGACTTAAAGCTCGCGGAAACTTACCCTTGTGTTTTTGCAAGATATTTTCAACCGGCGGCAGTAAAGGAATAGAAACTTTTTTATCAGTTTTTCTTTGAGAAACGTCTATAAATTTTCTTGTTTTGGACTCCCTAATCATTGATGTTTTGAATCGCATAAAATCGCTTACCCTTTGGCCGGTATAACAGGAAATCAGTAGCCAATCCCGCGCATTATCTAAATAGTCTGGTAAGTTTTCAATCTTTTTTATTTGTTTCAGCTCATCAAAAGAAAGGTAAATTTTAGGCAAGTTCTCTTTTTTAAAATTAACTTTTAAATTATCCAGCTCGTTACTTACCTCTATGCCTTTTCTTTCTGCGTGCTTGCAAATCATCTTAACATAAGTCAAATTCTTTTTTATAGTTGCATTTGCATATTTCTGTTTTTTGCAAAATTCCACCCAATCCCGTTTAAATTCTTCGTCTACTTCACCTATTGAATAACTATGATCGACGGTTTCCTGAAATTGAGCAACCCTATTTTTTATTTCTTTCCATTTTTGCCAAGAGCGCGGTTTTTGCTTTAACTCATATTCCCTCAAATCCATATAATAACCCCAATATTCAATTAGGTCGTCTGGTATGGTTTTTTCGGCTTTTGGATAATAATAATTATAAACGGTATTTTTTAACCAATCACCTTCAATTTCTTCAACTCTGGGAAGTTCATTTTCAATAAAGTCTTTCAAGTTTTTAAGATGAGCATTGATTGTATCACGTTCCTTTACTTTGTCAGCATCGCGAAATCTTTCGCCTTTATCTTTATATTCTTGCCAAAATTTCTTTGTTGTTTCAATTTGGGTTCGTGCGTGCTGGAATTTTCGTTTTCCGTTAAGCCAATATGATAAACGGACTTCTAAATTTGCCTTCGGTTTTTTTGAACGGTAGGAAAAATTCAATCTTGCCATTAACTAAGTTTTTGAAGTGATACAAATCTAAAAAAAATGTATCATAAATGTATCAGTAAACCGAACAAAAACGAATAAGTAAAAATAATAAAAAGCGGTATGAAGTATAAATAACTGTTTTTCAGTAATATTATAATTTATTTTGATCTATGGTGTTTTATGCTGTTTACTTAATGTCGTCCTTCTATCCCGACCAACCAAAGCCGTAAAATCTTTTTTGATTTTACGGTCTTTTTGTTTCAGGGCATTGCCAAACGCAGTTTGAGCAAAAGCCTTGAAACAAAAAAAGCGGAAAAATGCGACAGCATTTTTCCGCTTTGGTTGAGCAACAAACCCATTTTGAGGATCACGCGCTTTTTCAGCGCGTAATCCTTGGAAGATTTCAAATTTATTATTGTGTGATTTTTTATTTCAAATTTATTTTTTGCAACAGCGTTTTCGGCTTTGGTTGAGCATAAAATCAGTTTGAGAAAAGGACCTGAACTTGAACTTTATTTTAAAGAGGATTTTATTTTAACCAATTAAAACAGCACAGAACCATAATTTAATTGCACTATTTCTCCTTACGCTCTTCCTCTATTATATCAATTTTAGGTTCTTTGAGCGTTTCCTTATTGGCAACATTTTTAGCCAATGAGAGCAATAGCGAAGGCAATAACAATAAATTTGAAAGCATAGCAAAAAGCAGGGTTATCGACACAAGGCCGCCCAGGGCTTTTGTCCCACCAAAATCACTGATCAAAAAAACCGAAAAACCGAAAAACAAAACAATGGATGTATAAAACATACTGACCGAGGTTTCCCTCAAAGCTGGATAAACAGCGCGCTTAAAATTCCAGTTGTGAAGTTTGAGTTCTTGCCTGTACTTGGCAAGAAAATGAATGGTGTCATCTACTGAAATCCCAAAAGCAATACTGAAAACCAAAATAGTGGATGGTTTAATTGGAACCCCAATGAACCCCATCATCCCGGCAGTGAAAAGCAAGGGCAATAAATTAGGGATCAGCGATATAAAAATCATTTTAAGGCTCCTGAACATCCAGGCCATAAAAAGAGCGATCAAGCCTATGGCCAGCGAAAGTGAAAGGATCAAATTATGCACAAGATAATCTGTCCCTTTTTGAAATAGCAGGGCTTTCCCCGTCATTGTAACTTCATAGCGTTCGGGCGGAAATATCCTCTTGATTTTTGGCATAAGGTTAGCCTCAATGCGTTCCATTTCATCAGTACCCACATCTTTCATATAAGTCGTGATCCGGGCATATTGACCTGTGGAATCAATATAAGAATTCAGCATTTTGTCTTGTCCTGACATTCCTTTAAAATAAGGAAAAATAAAGTTGCGCTCCTGTGAGGTCGGAATTTGATAGTACTTTGGGTTTCCATTATAAAAAGCCTGTTTGCTGTATTTCACAACATCGACTATAGAAAGTGGTTTTGAAAATTCAGGGACATCATTGATTACTTCTTCCAAGCTTTGCATTTTCTTTAAAGTGGAAAGCTTCATAACCCCTTTTTTCTGCTTAGTGTTGATCATAAATTCTAAAGGCATTATACCATCAAATTCACGTTCAAAAAACTCAATATCTTTAAAGAACCCGGCTTCCTGAGGCATATCGTCAAGCATACTTCCGGAAACCTTGATCGTGTAAATCCCAATTAAACTAAGGATCAGCAGCCCGACCGCTGTAAAATATATAGCAATTCTGTGATAACGGACGGAGTTCTCTAACCACGTCACTTTCGTTTCAATCCAGTTTTTACCCAAATGTTTGAGGTGTTTTTCCCTCGGTGGGTTCATAAAACTATAGATCGTGGGAATAATCAACAGGCTAAGAAGGAAAATCGCCAAAATGCAAATGGAGGCTACAGTACCAAATTCAGAAAGCAATTTACTTTGAGTCACTATAAAGGTTGCAAAACCCGATGCCGTGGTTACATTTGTCATCAAGGTGGCATTTCCCACTTTTGATATAACGCGTTGAAGGGACCGTGCTTGATTGCCGTGGTTTTTGATTTCCTGTTGGTATTTATTGATGAGAAAAATACAATTAGGAATGCCAATGACAATTATCAAGGGTGGAATTATGGCAGTGAGCACGGTGATTTCATAGTGCAACAGGCCTAAAAACCCAAAGGCCCACATCACACCAATAACCACAGTAAGCATTGCAATAAAAGTGGCGCGGAAGGATTTAAAGAAAAGGAAAAAAATTATGGAAGTTACTAAAAGGGCCCCACCGACAAACCACTGAATCTCATCAACAATATTTTTTGAGCTAAGCGTGCGCACATAAGGCATCCCTGAAACGTGCAAATTAATATTTTCTTCCTTTTCAAATTCATCCAGCAGTGGCTGCAATTTATTGAGCACAAAAATTTTCCGGCCTTTGGAATTGACAATGGAATCTTTCAAATAAACTGCGGTCTGCACAGTGGTTTTATCCTCGTTATAAATCAAGCCTTGGTAAAAAGGAAGGCTATCGTATAACTTTCTTTGATATTGCCTAACTTTAGATTCTGAAAAATCTGTCGTATCGGCAATAAGTGGATTGAGTTTGAATTGCTGCTTATTTTTATCTTTTTTCAGCTCTTGCAAACTCCCCAAACCTATGGTAAACTGGACCTCAGAAAACCTGCTCAAACGTTCTTCAAGCCTGGTCCAGGCTTTCAGTTTTTCAGGAGTGAAAAGTGAAGGATCCTTTGTGCCGATAACGATCACATTTCCTTCCTCGCCAAATTTATCCAGGAAATTTTGATACTCAACATTATATTGATTGTCGTTTGGTAATAAATTAGCTTCTGTATATGAAAAGCGCATATTTTTCCACTGAAAAGCAAGAAAAACAGTTGCGGCTATAACGGCGAGCAAAACCCAGATTCGTTGTCTTAAAATGAAGCCTGCCACAGCATTCCAAAAATCAAAAGTAAAACGTTTTGCCATTTTTAAAAGTTAAATCAACAGGGTTCAAAGGTAAGAAAATATGAATTTGAAAGATAAAGAATGAAATATTGATTTTGTGGCTGTGATCGATGGTAGTTGCAATACATCCTGATGGCGGTAAATCGCCGCCACCACGGCTCGTCAGTCAAGATCAATTTTTACCCTGAACACTAGTGTTATGTTAGGTCTGTTGTGGCGGTTAAACCGCCGTTATTTTTCGTCAGGTCTAGGCAAGAAATTATTGCATAGCCTTAGCTACGGAATCATTTTTTAACGCAGAACTGGCGAAAAAGAACAAGATTTCGGGTGGCTAAAATAGGCTTAACATAACACTAGTATTGATTAGTGTCACCACTTGCATTGAAGCCTTTGCCCTGCAGGTATTTTGAAAATATCTCGGTATAGCCGTGGGTGCAAATTATATTCTCTGCCCCTGTAGATTTGATTGCGGAAAGCAAGCCTTGCCAGTCGCAGTGATCTGACAACACAAAACCGCGGTCAATGGCACGGCGCCTTCTCGCCCCCCGAAAAGTCATCCAGCCGCTTGCAGAAGCGGTGACATAAGGCATCATTTTTTTCATCCAAGAAGAACCGTGTGCGCTGGGCGGGGCTATCACTATATTTCCTTTGATATCAGATTTTTTCGTTTCGCGGGTAATTCGTTCGGTTTTGGGCATATCGATCAGGTCGCGAACCGTTTCAGTCATATTTTCCACTGCGCCGTGGGTATAAATTTTTCCGATGGACGTGTCCAAATGTTTCAGTAAGCGCTGGGCTTTTCCCAATGAGTAACCAAATAAAACTGAGGTTTGGCCTTCATCTTTGTTTTCTGCCCACCACTCATTTATATTTTCAAAAACCTCTTTTTGCGGCCGCCATTTAAAAGCCGGAAGGCCAAAAGTGCATTCTGTTATCAAAGTATCGCAGCGAACGGGTTCAAACGGAACGGCCACACCATCATCTTCTGTTTTATAGTCCCCGGTAAAAACCCAAACTTCCCCCTTGTGTTCCACACGGATTTGTGCCGAACCAATAATATGACCAGCTGGATGAAGTGAGAATTTCACATTATTGATCATAAAGGCTTCATTCCACTCGACACCACTGACATTGATATCGCCGAGACGTTTTTCAATTATGGGAATGTTGCTGTGATGGGTGATATACTTTTGATGGCCCGATCGGGAATGATCGGCGTGGCCGTGCGTAATTATGGCTTTTTTAACGGGTCTTTGCGGATCGAGATAAACATCCGCTTGGGCGCAGTAAATTCCTTTATCTGTAAATTCGAGTAGCGGGATGGACATTCTTTTTTAATTTAAACTTAAGAAAAAATCTTTATGGTATGGAAGTTAGGCTTTGGTTTAACTTAAGATTTAGGACGGATAGCCTTTTTGCATCTAGGGCCTTTATTTTGAACCTCTTCATCAGTAAACATTTATCGAGAAAAAGATTAAGACTAAAAGCGACATCTCAGGGAACACTAAGAAAACAGTTTTTTTTTGAAATAACTAGTTTCTCAAAGCTGCCGGGACGAAAAGGAATAGCTTTACCAAGACTATGAATTTAGAACTTCGGTTTATCACATAAAACATTAGTGGGTTAATTTTACATTTATTACTTTTGTAACCATATAATTTTAAGCAGCAAAAAATGAACCTACACGAATATCAAGGAAAAGAAATATTAAGCCATTCCGGTGTGAGCGTTCAGCGCGGCATCGTGGCAAAAACGGCTGAAGAAGCGGTGGATGCGGCTAAAAAATTAACCGAAGAAACCGGCACTGGTTGGCACGTTATCAAAGCTCAAGTTCACGCTGGTGGACGCGGAAAAGGCGGCGGCGTGAAGCTGGCAAAAAACCTTAAACAGGTCGAAGAAATGGCCGGCGATATCCTCGGGATGGACTTGGTAACCCCCCAAACTTCAAAGGAAGGAAAAAGGGTGAACCAGGTGATGATTACCGAAGATGTGTATTATCCAGGTGATGAAGAGCCCGATGAAATTTATATGTCTGTTCTTTTGAACCGTGCCACTGGGCGCAATATGATTATGTATTCCACCGAAGGCGGTGTGGATATAGAAACCGTGGCCGATGAAACGCCAGAATTGATTTTTACGGAAGAAATTGATCCCGGAGACGGCCTTTTACCTTTCCAGGCACGAAAAATTGCTTTCAATTTAGGGCTTTCTGGAAAGGCTTTCAAAGAAATGACAAAATTTGTCACTAAGCTTTACAAAGCTTTTGAGGATTCTGATTCCTCGCTTTTTGAAATCAATCCGGTTTTAAAAACAAGTGATGAGAAGATTTTAGCAGTAGATGCTAAAGTCACTTTAGATGACAGTGCGCTTTACCGACATAAAGATTATGCTGAAATGCGCGACGATCGGGAAGAAAACGCCGTGGAAGTTGAAGCACGAAAGGCAGGGTTAAATTATGTGGATCTCGAAGGAAACGTGGGCTGTATGGTCAACGGTGCCGGTCTCGCAATGTCCACAATGGACTTGATCAAGCAAGCTGGCGGTGAACCTGCAAACTTTTTGGATGTCGGCGGAACGGCAGATGCCAAGCGCGTTGAAGAAGCTTTCCGATTGATCTTGAAAGATGACAAAGTAGAAGCTATCCTAGTCAATATTTTTGGCGGAATCGTGCGTTGCGATCGTGTGGCCCAGGGAATTATTGATGCTTCCAACAATATGGGCGATGATATGGATGTCCCCATTATCGTTCGCTTGCAGGGAACAAATTCTGATAAAGCACAAGAATTGATCGATGGCAGTGACCTCAATGTGATCTCTGCCCCAGAATTTCAAGAAGCGGCCAATAAAGTTCAGGAAGTCTTGAAATAAACCAAAGCTTTAGATATTATTTTAAAACCCCGAAAGAGGAATTCTCTTTCGGGGTTTTTTGTTTTTATACCGAATAATAAATCCAGTTAATTTTCATAAAAACCTCTCGACTGCGCTGGGGTGACATCGTTTTGTCCGGTCGAACCCTTAGGCTTATTTCAAAATAAATTACTGTTGCGGCGCCGAGGAAACTTTTACAAGTTTTAAGCTTAAAATTTTTAGAAGTTTGCCCAAATTGAGGACTCTGCGTAAGAACTATTTTAGCTAAAAATCATTCAGATTTATTCGCTAATTGCCCACAAGCGGCATCGATATCTTTTCCGCGAGAGCGGCGAACGGTTACAGGAATGTTGTGGGATTCCAGTGCATTTTCATAAGCATCGGTCACTGATTCAGGGGCCTGTTCAAATTCTTCGCCACCTTCAATGGGGTTATATTCGATGATATTGATTTTACACGGAATGACTTCACAGAATTTAACCAGGGCGTCGATATCTTCAGCGCGGTCGTTGATGCCTTTCCAAATTAAGTATTCATAAGTCACACGGTTTCCGGTTTTTTCATACCAATAAGCCAGTGCGCCTTTTAGATCATCGAGGGGAAAGCTCTTGTTAAACGGCATCACCCGCTCACGGATTTCGTCAATTGCGGAATGCAGTGATAAAGCGAGGTTGAATTTC
>Ga0075106_1001494_pt1 | contig 9922 bp, 6 predicted proteins | sample AntDeeMetag02WF4_FD_69796 | JGI IMG/M metagenome (GOLD analysis project Ga0075106, IMG submission 69796) | Saline lake microbial communities from Deep Lake, Antarctica - Antarctic Deep Lake Metagenome 02WF4 | ecosystem: Environmental > Aquatic > Non-marine Saline and Alkaline > Saline | place... | reverse complement strand
ATATGCAGGTATAATTTGTAAACCATTCGGAACATGGCGTGCAGCATGATTGGTGAACGGATTCGTCGGGCCCGCAAGGCGGCTGGGCTTTCGCTGCGCAAGGTCGCTGAAGAGGCGGGCATCAGCCATACGACGCTGAACAAGTTTGAGCACGGCGATCAAATGCCGGGATCGCACCAGCTCGTGGCACTTGCCCGAGCGCTCGGGGTGCGTACGGAATATCTGCTGCGACCGACTTCGGTCGAACTGGGTCCGGTCGAGTACCGGTCCAGTCGGCTTCCTGTGCGTGTTCGCGATCGCATCCATTCAAGCGTTCTGGACCAGCTCGAGCGCTGGCACGAACTGCTGGATCTCTTCCCTGCCGAGGTCGTGCCCCGCTTCTCGCTCCCCAGCGGTCTGCCGGATGCGATCGACGATTACGAAGAACTGGAGGCGGTGGCGGAATACGTCCGCCAGACCTGGCGGCTCGGTGAAGATCCAATTCCGGACCTGATCGATGCCCTGGAATCGCAGGGCATCCTGGTCGTCCAGACCGAACTCGACGAGGCGCATCGTTTTAACGGGCTGTCCGCCATGGCCGGCGAAGGCCTCGCGCGTCCGGTGATCGTGGTGGATGCGGGCTGGCCCGGCGACCGGCAGCGGTTCACGCTGGCCCACGAACTGGGCCATCTCGTGCTTCGCGGGCGACTGTCATCGCAACTCGACGTCGAAAAGGCGTGTAATCGATTCTCGGGTGCGTTCCTGCTGCCTGGCGTGGCGGTCCGGCAAGCGCTCGGCGGCCACCGGCAGACGCTGGAACCGCAGGAACTCGGGCTGTTGAAGGTCGAGTACGGGCTCAGCATGCAGAGCTGTCTGTTTCGAGCTTTGCAGGCGGGGATCATTTCCGGCAAAACGCAGACGGAGCTGTTCCGCGAGTTCAGTCGACGAGGCTGGCGCAAACGGGAGCCCGGGCCGACGCTCCCGCGCGAGCGAACCGTTCGCTTCCGCCAGCTCGTTTATCATGCATTGGCCGAGGACTTCATCAGCGAGTCCAAGGCGGCCGAGCTGCTGAATCTCTCGGTCGCCCGGTTCCATCGTGAACGTCGAATGGAAGGCACGGATGCCGATTCTTGTCAGTGATGCCAATATCTTCATCGATCTCGAGGTTGGCGGCATTCTGAAAGAAGCGTTCAGCCTCCCCGAAGAAATCCGGACCCCTGACCTGCTCTTCGAAGATGAACTCGCGGAAGACCATCCGGACCTGATCCGGTTTGGCCTCGTACTCGGCGAACTCGATGCGGCGGGCATGACCGATCTGATGATGCTTGCGAGCCTGCATACCGGCATCTCGCGCTACGACGCCGCCTCGCTTGCACTGGCGCGCGCTCTGGCATGCCCACTCCTCACTGGCGATTCACGACTGCGCGAGGCCGCACAGGCGGAATCCGTGGAAGTCCATGGAACGATCTGGCTCGTCGGACGGATGCTCGACGAGGGTATGCTCACGCCCGCCGGCGCTCACGCAGCCTTCGAAAATATGAGGGGCGACGGACGTCGATTACCCTGGAAGACTGCAGAGCGCATGATTCAACGCAGATCCACCTTGTAGAGCGAATGGACGCGGGCCGCGTCCACCAAGGCAAGCATCAGACGCCCTCTTCGTCACGTAAACGGTCGGTGCGGTCGTTAGTCACCGGTGTATGACGGCCGGTGAACGGCCGAAACCCCGCCACGCCGTTCGGCGCCTCTTGATCGTCTCGCCCATCGGCGGTGCGTTCGGTGAGCGCCTGACGAAGCAGGCCGGAGATCACCTTACCGGTCGCCAGTTTCCGTTGCCGCGCGATCTCGCGTACGGCGTGCAGCACGTCGTCGTCGATGTCCACTGTTGTTCGCATTGGCTTTCTCCCGACTCGCATCGCGGACCTTGCGCTGTTCGTTGAACCATCGCTCAAGGGTGGTCGGCTCGGCGTCCTCTTCCGGAATGATGGCAACCGCCACCTTGCTTGCCCGGCGCGCATCGGGGCCGTAATAGGCCACGGTGGCGACGGGGTAACCGCGAAACCCGTGCCGGGCCTTTTGCGAAGGGCTTTGGTATGACGTTCGGCCAGTGACATGGTTCAGCCTTTAGATCGTCGGTCATCCGGATACGCATCGAGATGTTAGCGCATTACGGAAACATGATGGATCTGGGGCTTTTCGTCGCAATGAAATGATTGGGGACTTCGTGATGCGGTAATCAGGCTGGACGGCCCTACCGGCACTGGATTGCTTCACTTCGTTCGCAATGACGGGGGCGCGCATCCGAGATGACGGGATCGGAATGGGCGGGTCAGACCAGGGCTTTCGGCAGCGCGCTGGCCAGCAGGCCGGCAATGATCGGAAGCGGTATGCACAGGACGAGGCGCCACGCGGTGAAGCGGCCACCGAGGAGCGGGATCTCGAACATCAGGCTGCGGTGGATGGCGATCAGGGACCAGGCGGTGATGAGGGCGACCAGCGCTTCCGGGCCGGCGCCGGCGCGCAGCAGCGCGATGGCGATCGGGAAGGCGAGCATCGGGCCGCCCGGGAGGCCGGCGCCGACGGCCGAGGCGATGAGGACGCCGTTGACGCCGGAGCCGGCCCCGATCCACGAGGAGACGATCTCCGGCGGCAGCAGGCGGCCGATGCACTCGGCGGCGACCAGGGCGAAAGGCAGGCGTGGCCCAATGCTGCGCAGGTAGCTGCTCGCCGCGGCGCGGGCCTCCGCGTGGGCGTCGGGACGGCGCCGACTGGCGAAGACCGCGAGGACGACCACCACTCCGGCGATGAATACGAAGGCGAGAATGAAGCTCATCGCTGATTGACCTGCCGGGCGGCGGCCGCGGCGAGCAGGCCGGCGATGATGGGCAGCGGCAGCGAGGCGAGCACCCGCAGCAGCACGAAGTCCGGCCCAAGGAACGGCAACTCCCAGACCACGATGCGCTGGATACCGAGCGTCGCCCACGCGGTGACGTAGACAATACAGACCGGGAACCCCGCCCCGGCCCCGCGCAGCCCCACGAGAATCGGAAACACCGCGAACGGACCGGCGGGCGTGACGATGCCGCCGAGCATGGCGAGCGCGTAACCGCGCATGCCGCTCTCCGGGCCGAGCCAGTGGGCGACCTTGTCGTGCGGCAACAATGCGTCGACATAGCCGCCGAGCAGCAGCGCCGCGCCGATGACGGGGGCGATGTACAGGAAGAGCTGCCCTGCACTCTTGAGCGCGTCGAGCAGTTCGGCACCGCCGTCGCGCCAGGCCAGACCGGCGGCGGCCGCGGAAGCGAGCACGATAAAGAAGGTGGTGGTTCGGGTGATGCGGCGTTTCGGTTCGCCCTGGTGCGGGTCGTGTGTACGGTCGGTCGCCATGCGTCCAAGGGCCCGGGAGTGGATCGATGCGCGGTATCGTACGCGAAATCCGGGTCTGAACCGACGCCGGGGTCATCCCGATGGGTACTCAATTGATCGGCGTCCCTACCCTGAGAACGGCCCCGCGAACCGACTGCGACTTCCCCTGTCGCATCGACAGCCTGTAACCATGTCCGTGAGTGCGGCCATGTGGCATGGTTCGCGGATCGCTTCACGGTCGCTTGCCCATGTTCCAGCTCTACCAGCACCACGATCTCACCCGTCTGGCGGAGACGCTTGCGGTGCTGCGCGCATGGAACACCCCGGCCTCGCCGCTGGTCGCGGATACGGTGATCGTGCCGAACCGGGGCACGGCGCGCTGGCTCCAGAAGGAACTCGCCGAGTCCGAGAGCACGGCCACGAACCTCGATCTGCCGGTACCCGGCGTGTTCGTGTGGCGGGTGTTGCGCGATACGCGCTCGGACCAGCCGGACAGCTCGGATTACGAGCGCGGTCGGCTGGTATGGCATCTGTATGCCCTGCTGCCCGAACTCGACGTACCGGAGGTGCAGCGGTACCTGGCGGCCGAGCCGCGTGAGCGGCACCGGTATCAGCTTGCGCAGCAACTGGCGGACGTCTTCGACCAGTACCTGATCCATCGGCGCGATGAGCTCGCGCGCTGGGAGGCTGGCGATGAGGCGCGGACGCCGCCGGCCTCGTGGCAGGCGCCGGTGTGGCGGGCGGTGGTCGAGCGGATCGGGCAGCAGCATCGGGCGCGGTTGCTGATGGAGTTTCTGGAACTCGCGGAGCGTGGCGAGCTGGACGTCTCGCGGTTGCCGGATCCGGTGTATGCGTTCGCGCTGGCGGATCTCCCGGCGGATTATCTGCGGTTGCTGTACGCGCTCGGGCGCTATGTCGATGTGCATTTTCTCCTGCCGAATCCTTCGGCCGCCTATTGGGGGGATATTCCCTCGCGGCGGATCGGGCGTGTGGATGTGGAGGCGTTGCGTGCCGGCATTGCCCGGTCCCCGGATGAGGAGTCGGAAGACGGGGATGCCGGCTGGCTCCCTTCGGTCGCAAGCCGGCCTACGGATGGTGCGGAGCCAGAGACTGGGCACCCGTTGCTCGCCTCGCTGGGGCGCGGCGGCCGCGATTTCCTGCGGGTGCTGTACGGCGACGAGTTCGCCGCGGTGCAGGAGCCGCTGGGCGAGGTGCTGGCGTACGAGCCACCGGGGGTGGATTCGCTTCTGCACCGCGTGCAGTCCGGCGTGATCGAGGGCGCGGCCGAGGTGGTGGATGTCGGCGGCGTCGATGCGGATGCCTCGATCCAGCTGCATGCCTGTCACGGGCCGGTGCGCGAGATGCAGGTGCTGCATGATCGGCTGCTGGACCTGCTCGCGCGCGATCCCGGGCTGGAGCCGCGCAATATCCTCGTCCTGGTGCCGGATATCGCCCGCTACGCGCCGGCGGTGCACGGCGTATTCGGCGCCGCATCGGGCGGGCGTCGGATTCCCTACAGCGTCGCCGATCGGCCGCGCCTCGATACCCACCCGATCGCGCAGACCTTCCAGCAGTTGATCGAGCTGCCGCTCTCGCGCTGGCGCGCGAGCGAGGTGCTGGCGCTGGCCGGCGTGCCCGCGGTGATGCGGCGCTTCGGGTTGGACGAGAGCGATCTGGAACTGCTGCATCAGTGGGTGGCCGCCGCTGGCGTACGCTGGGGCCTCGACCGCGAGACGCGTGAGGCGGCGGGCGCGGCCGGGTTCGAGCAGAACACCTGGCGCTTCGGTCTCGATCGGCTGCTGCTGGGGTTGGCCCAGCGCGACGAGGAAGCGCTGGTCGATGGCGTTGCCCCCTGGAGTGATCTTGAAGGCGGCTCGGCCACGGCGGTGGGGCGACTCTGGTCGCTGGTGGACCGACTGCGGGCCTGGCGCGATGCATTGAGCGAGGCGACCACGGCCGGCGCATGGCAGGAGCGCCTGAACGCGATGGCGAAGGATCTGTTCGCGATCGATCCGGATGATGGCGAGGAGGCGGCGGCGCTGGAGACGGTGTTCGGTGCGACGGCCGCGCTGGAAGAGGCATCGCGCTCGCTGAGCGACGAGACCTTGCCCTGGGAGGCGGTCCGCGAGGCGTTGCTGGGCGCGCTCGCCAGCGGCGCCCAGCGCCAGCCGCTGGTCACCGGCGGCATCACGTTCTCCGGACTGGAACCGCTGCGCGGTGTGCCCTTCGACGTGATCTGCATGGTCGGCATGGACGACGGCGTATTCCCGCGCCAGGACGGCCAGCGCGAGTTCAATCTCGTGCAGCAGCGGCCCCGCGTCGGCGATCCGAGCGTGCGCGACGGCGACCGCATGACTTTTCTGCAGGCGCTGATGGCCGCGCGCCGGTGCTTCTACGTGAGTTCCACCGGGCGCGATGTCGCCGACGGCTCGGAACTGCAGCCTTCGACGGTGGTCGGCGAGTTTCTCGACTTCCTGCACGGCTACTGCTTCTCCGGGTGGCCGCGGGCGGACTTCCGTGCGGCGCTGGTCACCGAACAGCCGATGCATCCGTTCAGTCCGCGCTATTTCAGCCCGGAGGATCGGCGGCTGTACACGTTCGACGATGACTGGCGCCGGGCGGCGGAAGCGCAGTGCGCTGAGCGCGTGGAACATGAACCGTTCATCGACGGCACCGAGCTGCCCGGCCCCGATCCGGCCGAACCGGTGGAACTGGCCGAGCTGCAGCGTTTCTTCCGGCACCCGGCGCAGTGGTTCTTCCGCGAGCGGATGCGCCTGGAACTCGAAGAACCCGATACGTCGCTGGATGACGAAGAGCCACGCGCGCTCGGCGGGCTGGAAAAGCACCAACTCCGCGACCGCCTGTTCAGACACGCCAGGGCGAGCAACAGCACGGAGATCGATCCGGAGCCCTCGGCGCTGGAACGCGCGCGCGGCGATCTGCCGCCGCCACCGCTCGGCGGTAGCGACTACGCCGATGCGGCCGCGGCCGTGAACACGGTGCTGCCGCTGTACTGGCAATGGCAGCAGGACGCGGCGACCGAGGCGGACATCGATATCGACCTCACGCTGGACGATGGCACGCGTGTGCTGGGCCGCGTGCCCGCGGTCGGGCCGGAGGAGATGCGCCGGCTGCGGTCGGGGCCGTTGCGCATGACGCATGTGCTGCCGTGGTGGCTGGCCTGGCTGGCCGTGGTCGCGAGCGGACGCGACGTCGCGCTCCGCCTGGCGGGCACCGGTGACGAGGCCGCGAGCCAGTTGACCGGGCGGATCGATACCGATGAAGCGCGCCGCTATCTGACCGCGGCCATCGATCATTACCGCAGCGGCCACGCGCGTGCCCTGCTCTTCGAGCCCTACCTGGCCGAGCATTATCTCGATCAGCGCGAGAAGAAGAGCCGTGCCACCGGCGAACTCAAGACGCCGGATGAGGCGCTGGACAGTACCAACGGCTGGCTGAGCAATACCTGGCAACCACCGCATCCGCGCCGTGATCCGTGGCTGCAGCCGCTGTTCGGGCCATCGCCGACACCACTGGGGGCGGATGCGGAGGCTTCGAGTTTCGTGCAGGTGGTCGAGAGCGTCGCCCGGCCGCTGCGCGAGCATCTCGCCGAGCTGCAGGAAGACGAACCGGGGGCGGATTCGTGAGTGCCACGGAGACTCATCCAATACAGGTCTTCGAGCCGGCCACCATGCCGCTCGACGGCATCCGCCTGATCGAGGCGAGCGCCGGTACCGGCAAGACGTTCAGTCTCGCGGGGCTGTATCTGCGTCTGATCGTCGAGAAGCAACTCGACGTGCGCGAGATCCTGGTGATGACCTTCACCCGCGCCGCCACGCAGGAGCTGCGCGAGCGCCTGCGGGCAAGGCTGGCGATGGCGGCCCGTGTCGCCGCCGAGGCACCGCGAAATGATCGTGCGGACGCTGCCGAGCAATTCGCCGAGCGCGTGATCGCGAACGCCGAAGCCGACCGGGCCACCGTCGCGGCGCGCCTGCGGGACGCGGCCACACGCGTGGATCAGGCGACGATCACGACCATCCACGGGTTCGCCCAGCGCGCGGCCGGCGAGAACGCATTCGAGAGCGCCCTGCCCTTCGACCGCGGCGAACAGGTCGAGGACGCCGAGGTCCAGCGCGAGGCGGCGGCGGATTACTGGCGGGCGCGCGTGTTCGGGCAGCCGGCACAGCAGGCGGGGGCGTTCGTCTCGCTGTGGCCATCGCCGGAGGCGCTCTACGCGGATATCCGCGATGTGCTCGGCAAGCCGCACGCGCAGCTCATCCGGCCGGATACGGCGGCCGTCGAGCGCGACCGCCAGAAAGCGCTCAAGGCCTGGCCGCAGCAACGCGAACAACTGTTGAAGTTGCTGGACTCGGCCTTCGAGCAGGACGGCCTCCTCAAGGATTCGGGATTGCGCAAACGGCTCGAGGCCGAAGGCGCCGAAGGGCTGGCCGCAGCCATCGATGCCGGACTGGCGGGCACCGTCGATGGTCTGCCCGCGCTGCCGCCGGTGCTGGCCGATCTGGGCGATGACGATGGCGTGCGCACGCACGCGAAGAAGAATGCCTGCGGATGGTTCCGGCCGCAGGATCTGGAAGTGATGCCGGTGTTGGCGGGACTGCAGGTCAGCGGTCGGCTGGCGGCGGTGACGGCGGCGATCAATGCGATCCGTGAACTCGCGGCCGAGCGCAAACGCGAACGGCGGCTGTTCAGTTATGACGACATGATCCGCGGTCTGCATCAGGCGGTGGTCGATCCCGAAGGCGGCCCCGCCCTCGCCGCCGCACTGCGCCGGACCTGGCCGTGGGCACTCGTGGATGAATTCCAGGACACCGATCCGTTGCAGTATGAAATCCTGCAGCGGATTTATGGATCGGTGTCATCCGATGGGACCAACACCGCCGACGGTCCCGGATTCCGCTCCGCTGCATCCGGGCTACGGGAGCCCGTGGGCGAGGAATCGAACTCTTCGGGGCATGTTGACGCTGACTCCCGGATTTCGGCTTCGCCTTCATCCGGGCTACGGGATGACGAGTCGGCCGCCGGTGGCCTGATTCTCATCGGCGATCCGAAGCAGGCGATCTACGGCTTCCGCGGCGGCGACGTCTTCGCGTATCTCGACGCCGCCCAAGATGCCCATGGCCGCTACGGCATGGACACCAACTTCCGCTCGACCGACGCCGTCCTCAAGGGCGTCGGTGCGGTATTCGAAGCGGGCGGCGACGCTGCGTTCGTGCTCGAAGGCATCGAATTCCGGCGGGTCCAGGCCGGTCGGACCGCGGGCGATCTGCGCATCGAGCGCGACGGCACCGAACTGCCCGGCGCCACGGCCTGGGCGATACCGGAAGACGCCGGCACCGCCAAAGGCGACCTCCAGCACCGCATTCAGGGCGCCACGGTCGAACGCATCGTCGCCCTGCTCGATGAGGGCGTGAAGGTATCAGGCGACGGCGAGCGCGAAGGTATCCAACCGGGCGAGATCGCGGTCCTCGTCAACAGCAACCGCGAAGCGGCCACGATGCAGGCCGCTTTAAGCGAGGCCGGCGTGCCCGCGGTCTGTATCCACCAGGACAGCGTCTTCACCCACGAGGCCGCACACGATCTGCTGCAGTTGCTGCGCGCGGCGGCCACGCCCTTCGATGCCTCGCGCCTGCGGGTCGCGCTGACCACACCGCTGTTCGGTTACCGCATGGGCGATCTCGTCGCACTCGACCAGGACGAACGCGCATGGGCCGAGGCGACCGACCGCTTCCAGGCGGCCCATGTGCGCTGGTCGCAGGCCGGCGTGCAGGCGATGCTCGAACCACTGCTGCAGGACGCCGCGGCGCGCGTCGTCGGCCTCAGCGATGGTGACCGGCGGATCACCGACTATCTGCACGTCGCCGACCTGCTCCAGCGCGCCGCGCACGAGGTCTTCGGTATGGAAGGCCTGGTCCATTGGCTGGAGAATGCGATCCGGCGGGCCGCAGACGGCGAAGTCGGCGATACCGACCGCGTGCGCCTGGCGGATGATGCGGAGCTCGTGCAGGTCACGACCGTGCACAAGGCCAAGGGCCTGCAGTTCCCGATCGTGTTCGTGCCCTACGCGCCCTGGCTGGGCACCGGTGGCGGCACGCCCACGCAGCCACCACTGGCATTCCACGACGACAGCAACCAGGCCGTGATCGACCTCGGTTCCGCCAACGCGTCGCTGCATGCACCACAGGCCGTGCGCGAACGCCGGGCGGAACAGATCCGCTCGCTGTACGTCGCGCTCACCCGCGCCGAACAGGCCTGCTTTTTCGTCCACGGCGCGGGGAACAACACGCTTGATGGGCCACTCGCCTGGCTCCTGCACATGCAGGACGGCGTGACGGACGACGGCTGGCACGGCGGCAAGAAGCTGCCCGACTGGTTCCAGGCCGCGCGCGTCCGCGAACGGCTGGATGAGCTTGCCAGGAGCAGCGGTGGCGCGCTGCAGGTCCAGGAGCTTCCTGAACCCGGCAGCCGGGAGCGCGCCCAGACCCGCTCCGTGACCCGGCATCTCGGCCCGGCCCGCAGCGACCTGCCCACGCCGCGCGCCCCCTGGTCCGTATTCAGC
>Ga0075106_1001481_pt1 | contig 9998 bp, 10 predicted proteins | sample AntDeeMetag02WF4_FD_69796 | JGI IMG/M metagenome (GOLD analysis project Ga0075106, IMG submission 69796) | Saline lake microbial communities from Deep Lake, Antarctica - Antarctic Deep Lake Metagenome 02WF4 | ecosystem: Environmental > Aquatic > Non-marine Saline and Alkaline > Saline | place... | reverse complement strand
GCCTTGATGGCATTGACGCTCCAGCCGAGCAGGGCGATGTAGCCCTTGTTCGGATCCTTGGGGGTTTCGGTGCCTTTTACCGAGTCCAGTTGCGGATCACGCCAGGCCAATATTTCTTTCGGTAGTTCTTTTTCACTGGTAATCGACATTGAACGTTCTCCTGGTTGATCCCCTCGGAGAAACCCTGAACGACTTGAGTGCACATGGTGAACTGAGCCGCGGCCAGTGTTGGTCAGAGGCGATCGGGTAAGCCAGTTGCAATTCGCAACAAATCACTACTCAACATAGATCAATAATGGCGATAAAGAAAAAATCTTTCGGCCATTATCCCGATATTGCAGTGGGCAAAAAGTGGTCAGCGCCCCTGCGCACCCCGGCGCAACCAGTCGTGCACGAAGGCCAGTTTGCGTTGCGCTGTTTCCGAGAGCACAAAGGGATAAATGTCTGACAGGCCCATGGAGCGATTCACATGATTCACCCGCACCGATAGTGAGGCTGCGGCATGAATAAGCACTGTAGAATCCGGCTCTGTGTAGGGATCCCAGCCACGGCCCGGAAGCTCGGGAGATGTCATCCCCGTTGCCACGAAGCTGTCGGTAATATCTGTCAGGTGTAGCAAATGCGCGGCTGTTTCTGCCCAGTCTTCATGGGGGTGTGCCGAGGCGTAGCTGGTCAGGTAAAACATTTTCCAGTCTTGCGGCGGCCCCTGATGATAATGCCGTTGCAGAGCGGCCGTATAATCCGTGCGTTCGTCGCCGAACATCTGCCGGAATGCCTCCAGAAAGTCCTCGCGCAGGCTCAGGCGCCACCAGATCATATGAGCAATCTCATGGCGCATGTGGCCGATCATGGTCCGGTAGGGCTCATCCAGCGCTTGTCTGCGCGTCGCCCGCACCACGGGGTCAGCCTCCGCCACACTGATGGTCACCACCCCGTTGCCATGGCCCATGGCAACCGGTGTGTGTCCTTCGGCAAGCATATGGAAAACAGGGCGGGTTCCGGGATCTTCCGGCCGGAACCAGTGCCAGCGCCCCAGATTGTCCAGTACCCAACGTTTGGCCGCTTCGGTTTCGGCCCAGTTGGGCATGGCGTCCGGAATGTCCGGGTCGGGCGCCAGTGCCGTCATTGCGCAGGAACGACAAAACGCACCCTGTTCCGGTGCGATCCAGTTACAGCCGATGATGTCCCGGTTTGCACAAAAGGGAGGCATGGGCAGGAAGGCGCGTGCCTGGGGGTCATAAGCGACAGGGGTGCCGTCAGCGGTGGTGAGATTGTGAAACCAGAGGGTCCCGGATCCAACCGGATTAGAGAATGCCAACATAATAAAGTGCTCCTGGCGAACCGCAGAGTGCAGGAAAGCAAATTGAAGCCAAGTCCAATCTATACCCTTTGACAGAAGAAGACCAATCGTGCCGTTCAAGCAAAAACAAAAAAAGGCAGCCGAAGCTGCCTTTCTTCAAACGTTGGTTGGCCTGTTTTTACAGGGCAACTACGTTTTCCGCCTGCGGGCCTTTCTGGCCTTGGGTGACGGTGAAGTCGACTTGCTGGCCTTCAGCCAGAGTCTTAAAACCGCCGCCCTGAATAGCGCTGTAGTGAACAAAAACGTCTGCACCGCCTTCACGAGTAATAAAGCCAAAGCCTTTAGCTTCGTTGAAGAACTTAACGGTACCGGTAACTGTAGACATATTAATCTAATCCTGAATTCAATCTTTTTAAGTGCTGTCGGGTCATCGGATGGATGCCGGATCAGCGATATGCGGGAAACAAAAAACTGGCTTGATCAAAAACAGGACGAGGCACTACTTACTTAAAACAGATACGCGTCTTATTGATGACTGCTTTGCTAAATCTTTCCAACGACGACCACTGTACTCTTGTCAGTGTTGAATGCAAACTTATTTCGCATAAGCATTAACCCGTGGGTGAAAATCGTCCTTCAGGGCTTCCTGCCAATTGCGCTGACTTACAAAATGCGGCAGGGTTGGGGCGACGACATTTTGGAGTGGGCAGGTGACAAAAAAACAACACTTTACCGGCTTTTCTCAGTCTATCTATGAACTGATTACCCAGCGAGCACCGCTGGATGTGCTGCTGAGCGCGATCACCAGCGTTATGGAAAACGAGCTTCCGGACGCTCTGGTCTCAGTCATGCTGTATTCGCAGGAGACGGATGTTCTGAATCTGGTGGCGGGCAGCAGCTTCTCAGAGAGTTATCGCGCAGCCATGCAGGATATTTCGGTGACTCCCCGAAGTGGCGCGTGTGGATCTGCGGCTTATTTTCATGAACTGGTCATCTGCGACGATCTGGCGACGGATGAAAGATGGCGAGGCTTCCACGACATTGTTGCGCTGGAAGGATTGGCAGCCTGCTGGTCAACACCATTGATTGATACCGCCGGCAACCTGTTAGGCACTTTCGCCACCTATTACCGTGAAAAACGACAGCCCACCGATGAAGAAATAAAGCTTATACGCCGGGCGGCGAGCCTGGTAGTGCTTGCCATTACCCATCAACAGGAAGTCCGTCTGCGGGAGACTACCGAGGAACAGCTGCAGCTGCTTGAGCGTGGCATACAGTCGAGCTCCAATGGCATTGTGATGGTAGATGCACTGGATCCGGCAATGCCTTTGGTGTTCGTCAATGAAGCATTTCTTGAAATTACCGGGTACACCCGGGAAGAACTAATTGGTCGGAACTGCCGGCTGTTGCAGGGTGAGAATACCGATCCGATGACGTTAGAGGCCCTTCGCCGGTCATTGAAGGATCGCAGGCGGGCGGAGTTCACCCTGCTTAATTATCGGAAGAATGGCGATGCGTTCTGGAATCACCTGGTGATCGAGCCGGTTTATAATGATTCGGGGCAATGCACACATTTCGTTGGCACCCAACACGACGTTACCCGGCAACATGAAAACGAACAGCTGCTGAATCACCACGCCACTCATGACCTGCTGACCGGCCTGCCAAATCGCACAATGTTTGCCGCCGATCTGGCCAGAGCCTGTCAGGAGTCTGTCAGCAGCGATAAACAAGTCACGGTGTTGCATGTAGACCTCGACGATTTCAAACCAGTTAACAACAGCTTGGGATACAGTGTAGGTGATCAGTTACTGGTCGCTGTTGGCAAGCGGCTGGAGGACACTGTCGGTGAATTCGGAGTGGTCGCTCGGCTGGGCGGAGACGAATTCGCCGTGCTGCTTGAAGGTGCCAACGATGAGCAGGAGATTACCAACTGCGCCGGTAACATTCTGGCGGACCTTTCCAGGCCTCTGGATATCAGCGGGCATCGGTTACACATCAGCGCCAGCATTGGTATTGCGTCTCAGCATGCCCGCCCGATGCGTGCAGAAGAGCTAATTTGTTACGCGGACGCCGCCGTTCAGGATGCCAAGGCCCAGGGCCGTAACACCTGGCATTGGTTTGAAGGCTCGGTAACTGCCGTTAACAGAGAATACGTCGCCTTGCGTCGAGAGCTGATGGAGGCCATCGAGCAAGAGCAGTTTGTGTTGTACTACCAGCCCATTGTGGCAGCAAATTCGGGGATAATCCGTGGTATGGAAGCCCTGGTGCGCTGGCACCATCCGGAGCGTGGATTCATCTCTCCGGGGGATTTCATTCCCCTGGCCGAACAAACCGGGCAGATTGTGGCCATTGGCCATTGGGTGCTACTGAAAGCCTGCGCTGGCCTCGCCGCATGGAACCATAAAAAGGACCGACGCCTTCCGGTTTCCGTCAACATCTCTCCGCTTCAGTTCCGGCGTTACGGATTTCTTGAGGAAGTGCGCAAGGCGCTGGAGGTGACGGGCCTGGATCCGGAGCTGCTGGAGCTTGAGGTTACCGAGAATGTACTAATGTCTGGTGCCGGTCAGGCCATCGAGACCCTTCAGGAGATCCGGAAGCTCGGCGTCAAGGTGTCTATCGATGATTTCGGTACCGGTTATTCAAGCCTTCGGTATTTACGCCAGTTGCCAATCAACAAGGTGAAGCTGGATCGGAGCTTCATCATGGATATCACTGAAAATCCGGACAATGCGGCCATTGTTCAGGGTGTGATTACCATGGCTCATCATCTCGGTCTTGTGGTGGTGGGGGAAGGTGTGGAAACCCGGGAGCAGGCAGCGGACCTCAAACAACGTGATTGTGATTTGCTACAGGGGTACCTGTTTTCCAGGCCGGTTCCGCTTGATCAATTGGAGTGTAAAGGGCTCGAAAAAAACTGATTGGGCTGCCCGTAGTCAAGAGATTACTGCCCGAACGGTTCAATCAGCCGGCGGTTGAGATCCCGCCAGCGCTCCAGTTCGTCTGCATCACCAATGCGGGCATGCTCCCCGGTTGATTTGTTACGCCATAGCCCTTCGCCATTGAAGCTATATACCGGTTCAAGATCAGTGCGTTGCGATGCTGGTTTGATCTCGTCTATCAAGTTGTCCAGGATCAATGGTTCAGCGGCCGGCGTTTCGTACCAGGCGACAATCATATGGGCCTGATTCAGTTCCAGCGATTTTACATAAACGACACGCACCTGCTCATCCGGTACGCCTATTGCTCTCAGAGTGAGGTACTTGGCAATGGCAAAGTCTTCGCAGTCACCGGCGTTAGTGCTCAGTAATTCCACCGGTGTAGCCCAGTAGTCTTCCTTGCCCCAGTGGTCGATATCATCCACAAACTCTGCCCGGTTAAAAAAACGGTTAACAATCTCGAGCTGTCGGGCGACGGGCGCATTCCGGGCGAGATCATGGAGGCGCTGCCAGTCTTCCAGGCGTTGATGAGCTGCCGGCCCGTGCTGGTAAAGTACCCAGTTCATCAATTGACTGTTGAGTTGGATGGCACTGGCCAGTGACACGGCCAGTAGCAAGGGCAGCACGAGTGAGTAGCGGAAAATCAGACTGACTGCCGCTGGCATGGCGGACCTCAGTTATTTTCCTGCAAGCGTTGCCGCGTTTGCTCAAGCCTACGTCGAATTTCCTCTTTCTGGGCCTGTCGTTCCGGAGAGACTGGTTGTGACTGGCTGTTGCTGATCAGCTCCACGCCATTGCGATTCTCGGTCTCCGGGAAATACAGGCTCTCCAGTGTGCCGTTTCGTTCGAGAATCACCCGGTTAGACAAAACGGTTCTTAAACGCGCATCACCCGGCAGTGAATCGCCGACCATATAGACCTCGGTTTCGCCATCCGGGTGTTCGATCAGGGCGCTGCCCGGGAACTCTCCGTCTGCAGCCAGTGCGCCGCGCAGAATCAGCCGGAGGTTGGTCTTCGGGAGGTTTTCTGTTTCAGGCACCGGCGCGCTTTGTGCAGACGGAGCCCGTCCGAACAGGGTCAGCTGTGCAAGCTCCACATCCGAAATTGTTGATTCAGACGGAGATGACGGCCCGGAAATCTCTTTCGCCGCGTCGGCAACAACGGGGCGCTCCGTGTTCGTTTGCCAGAATTCGTAACCTTGCCATCCAGTGACCCCGACCATCGCCAGGGCAGCACACAAAGCCAGGATTGGTGGAATTCTTCGGTCAATGGTGGTCGGCATTTCATGTCCTGCTTGTCTAACCGCGCATGAAGCGGGCTTGGTATTATCAGGCATCGGTCATCGCTGGAATTATAGTGCATGGATCAAGACGATGGTTCCGGTTTCCTGTGCTACTTTTCATTAATGAAGGGATATACGGCTCAGCATAGTAAGCTGGTTCTAATGAACCTAGTGAGGGATTGTGATTACCGAGACCGAACCCCAGCCGCAGGATGCGTTACCTGGCCGCTTGCCATTCGCTTTTGCCAAGCGTAATGGCGTTATCCTCACCCGGAATGATGCCGGCGAGCCGGTCATTCTGGTGCGTCCCGATGCGCCCCGGGCTGCACTGGCGGAAGCAAACAGAGTTAGTGGGGGCAGGGCCCGGTTTAAGACCATTGACGATGGCAGGTTTGATCAGGCCCTGAACCAGGCCTATCAGAGTGATTCTACCGAAGCCATGCAAATGGTCGAGGGTATCGGCGATGATATGGATCTGGCCTCGGTGGCCGATTCAGTGCTCGAAACCGAAGACTTGCTGGAGCAGGAGGATGACGCCCCGATCATCCGGCTGATCAACGCCATTCTCACTGAAGCTGTTAAAGCCAACGCTTCGGATGTTCATATCGAAACCTATGAGAAGCATCTGGTCGTGCGTTTTCGCATTGACGGCGTTCTGCGGGAAGTGGTGCGGCCGAAGCGGGCTTTGGCACCTTTACTGGTTTCCCGCATAAAGGTTATGGCCAGGCTTGATATCGCCGAGAAGCGGGTGCCCCAGGACGGCCGGATCGCGCTTCGTGTGGCGGGCCGGGAGGTGGACCTTCGGGTGTCGACCATGCCTTCGTCCAGCGGTGAAAGGGTAGTGCTTCGTCTGTTGGATAAGCGCGCGGGATCCATCCGCCTGGAGTCGCTCGGCATGGCCGGACGAGATCTGGCTACCCTGCGCAGGCTGATCTACCGCCCACACGGCATTCTGCTGGTTACCGGTCCTACAGGTTCCGGTAAGTCGACAACCTTGTATGCCGCGTTGCAGGAAATAAATGACGGCAGCCGTAATATTCTTACCGTTGAAGACCCCATTGAATACAACCTGCCCGGTATTGGTCAGACCCAGGTCAATACCAAGGTGGATATGACCTTCGCACGAGGGCTTCGGGCTATTCTGCGCCAGGATCCGGATGTGGTGATGATCGGTGAAATCCGGGATCTGGAAACCGCTGAAATCGCAGTTCAGGCCAGCCTGACCGGTCACCTGGTGCTTTCCACGCTGCACACCAACACCGCGGTTGGTGCTATCACCCGTTTAATGGATATGGGCATTGAGCCCTTCCTGATTGCTTCAAGCCTGGTGGGCATTGTTGCCCAGCGACTGGTTCGGGTGTTGTGCTCGGAATGTCGCGAGCCTTATACGCCAACGGCAGAGCAATGTGAATTTCTGCAGCAGGATCCGGAGAAGCCACCGTCGATCTTCCGCGCCAGAGGTTGCGAACATTGTAATCAGTTGGGCTATCGCGGCCGTGTGGGCATTTATGAGTTGGTGGAAATAAACGATGAAATTGGCAACCTGATCCACAAGCAGGCCGGTGAGCTGGACCTGGAGTGGGAAGCGCGCCGATACAGCCCGAGTATTCACGCTGACGGTGTCCGGAAAATTCTTGACGGTGTAACCACGGTAGAAGAGGTTCTGCGCGTGACTCACCGGAGCCCATAACTCATGCCAGCCTATACCTACACAGCGCTGGACGCCCGGGGCAAGCAAAAGCGGGGCATGCTGGAGGCTGATGCTCCAAGATCCGTGCGCCACCAGCTAAGGGGCAGAGGGTTAACGCCGCTGAGCGTAACACCGGCAATGGAAAAGTCGGCCAGTTTCAGCCCGCTACGCAAAGGAAGCTCACTAAGCACACCGGACCTGGCCTTGATTACCCGCCAGCTGGCGACCCTGATTCAATCCGGCATTCCCATCGAACAAGCTCTCAGCGCCACGGCACAACAAACGGAAAAAACCCATATCCGCGGCATGTTGATCGCTATACGCGCGAAAGTCATGGAGGGCTACAGCCTGGCGGACAGCCTGAGCGAGTTCCCTCGTGCTTTCCCCCGGCTTTACCGCTCTACTGTTTCAGCAGGCGAGCACGCGGGGCACCTGGACTTGGTGCTTAATCGCCTTGCGGATTACACTGAAGCCAGTCAGGAAGCTCGGCAGAAAATCCAGTTGGCCGCCATTTACCCTATTATCCTGAGTGTGGTGGCCATTGCCATCGTGGTATTCCTGCTGACCTATGTGGTGCCAGACATTATTGAAGTGTTCGTGAGACAGGGCCAGGAGTTACCGGGCCTGACCCGGGTCATGCTGGCCTTTTCTGAATTCCTTGGTGCCTGGGGCGTCTATCTGGCGGCTTTTCTCGGTATCGGGCTTCTGGGGTTCCGGTTCGCACTGACAAAGCCCGGTTTCCGGCTCAAAGTTCATAAGCGGCTTCTGCATCTGCCACTGCTCAAAGGCATGGTGCGTGGCACCAGTACCGCCAGATATGCCAGTACCCTGAGCATTCTCACCACCAGTGGCGTACCCCTGGTGGAGGCCATGAGGATAGCCGGAGAGGTGCTTTCCAATGACTATCTCCGGCAACAATTGAGAGAAGCTGCCCGCAAGGTCAGTGAGGGTGGGTCGTTGCATCGCTCGCTCGACCAGACCGGTTATTTCCCACCCATGATGGTGCACATGATTGCCAGCGGTGAAGCCAGTGGTGAGCTGGACAGTATGCTGGAACGCACGGCACGTATGCAGGAAAACACGCTGCAATCCAAGATTGCAGCCATAGTTGGCCTGTTCGAGCCGATGATGCTGTTGGTTATGGGAGTGGTGGTGCTGATTATCGTGCTGGCGATCATGTTGCCAATTCTGAATATGAGCAACCTCGTGGGGTAAGTGCCCCGCTGTAAAGGAGTTCAACCATGAAGGGCCGCGAAACAATGAAGAGCAAGCGTATGAGCCATAAGCACGACCTGTTTCCTGCGTTCCGGAACGGTTTTACCCTGATCGAGATCATGGTGGTGATGGTGATTCTGGGGCTGCTGGTAGCCGTTGTGGCGCCCAATATCATGGGACGCAGTGACCAGGCCCGGGTGACCATCGCGGAGACCCAACTGGACAACATTGCCGGTGCGCTGGATCTGTATCGCCTGGACAACAGCCATTACCCGTCCACCCAGCAGGGGCTGGAAGCATTGGTGAGTAAGCCCAGCGGTACACCGGAACCAAGAAACTGGAGTCCTGACGGCTACATGAACAGTGTGCCGGAAGACCCATGGGGCAATGAATATCAGTACGTGAGCCCCGGCGCTGAAGGCCCCTACGACCTTTATTCCTATGGCTCTGATGGCCAGGAAGGCGGCGAAGGGGATGCTGCTGACATCAGCCTCCGGGACACCGGGAAATAAATGACCGGGTGCCGTTGGGTCAGGACCAGCCAACGTGGCTTCACGCTGATAGAAATACTGGTCGTACTGATTATTGTCGGCATGCTGGCGGCTTTAACCATTGCCAATATGGCGGGTGGCTCCCGGCAAAGGGCGTTGCAGGAGCAGGTGCGTGAAATGTATTTGCTGATGCAGACGGCCTCTGAACAGGCTGTCCTGAATAATCGTGAACTGGGCCTGGTGCTGGAGAGTCGCGGTTACCGGTTCGTTACGTTTGAAGAGGAGACCGGAGAATGGGGCGCGTCCTCTGAGCAGATCTTTCGGTTCCGATCCTTTCCCGACTGGCTGGTGATCACTGCGCATCTGGGGAACGATACCCCGCGCCTGGCCTCAGCCAGAGAAGACAGTCCGCAACCGGATGTGGTGTTTTTCTCGAGCGGGGAAACCACTCCGTTTGAGCTCGAATTCACCCTGGTTGGCGATGCCGAAACCAGGCATGCCATCACCTCTGATGGTATCTCACCACTGCACTGGAACCGCCCTGGTGCTGAGGATTGGCAATGAACGCCAGATCTTATGGTTTTACCTTGCTGGAGGTAATGGTCGCTTTGCTGGTGTTCGGATTGATTGCAACGGCAGCAGCACAGGTGGGCAGCAGTTATATCGGCAGTTTCGAGCGGATAAGGGACAAAACCCTGGCGGCCTGGGTTGCTGATAACCGCATCAATGAGCTGCGCCAGGGCAAGGACCTGCCTTCGATTTCGGAAAATTCGGCCGATCTGGAATATGGCCGGTTTCGCTGGCGGGTAACGACCGCCGTAAAGGGAACGGCGGAGCCCGACATGCGCCGTATCGAGATAACGGTTGCCAAGTATCCGGACGAGCAATCAGAGCCTTTCCGGATACACACACTAACGGCCTTTATGGGAGAGTCATAATGGCCTCTTCCGTTGCTCATCAGCAGGGCTTCACCTTGATGGAGGTGTTAATTGCCGTAACCATCACGTCAGTGATCGGTATGGGGGTATGGCAGGTTATCAACAGCGTGGTCAATTCACGAGATCGGGTGAACGAACTTGCG
>Ga0075106_1001475_pt1 | contig 10051 bp, 9 predicted proteins | sample AntDeeMetag02WF4_FD_69796 | JGI IMG/M metagenome (GOLD analysis project Ga0075106, IMG submission 69796) | Saline lake microbial communities from Deep Lake, Antarctica - Antarctic Deep Lake Metagenome 02WF4 | ecosystem: Environmental > Aquatic > Non-marine Saline and Alkaline > Saline | place... | reverse complement strand
TCCATCAGGACGTTGCCGTCGAGGTCAGTCACGAACGGCCCCTCGGCGTCGCCGGTGACGTCCCAGACGAACTCGTGTGAGTACTCGCTGGGGGCCGCGACGTCCTGGTGTGCTGCGACCCAGGCTTCCGACGCGTCGCCGGAGCGCTGGTCGGCTGTGGGCTCGGCCGTCTCCCTGTTCATACACGGAATTTGTCTAAATAGGTCTTAAGTCTTGTTCTCGGTAGTCAGTAAGTGATTATGCCCTGGGGAAGGAACGGAATTTGTGATGGTCAAAACCTATTTGGGCGCCGGCACGAATAGGGCAGCATGGCAACAGACGACGGGGGGAAGCGGACCATCGCCTCCGTAGACAAGGCGCTCCAGATTCTCGAAGCGCTCCGGAGTATGGGCGGGGCGACGCTCGCGGAGTTGGCCGGGGAGATCGACCTCTCGAAGGGCGCGCTCCACACCCACCTCGCGACGCTGCGCGACCACGGCTTCGTGGAACACCGGGGGGACAGCTACGCGCTCGGTCCCGCGTTCCTCACGTTCGGGGAGTACGTCCGGAACAGCGTCCCGCTCTACCGCGCGGCGAAGGGCGAGGTGGACGAACTCGCCGTGGAGTCAGGGGAGTGTGTCCACCTCATCACCGAGGAGAACGGCCTCGAGTCGATCCTCTACGAGTCCTTCGGGGACCGCGCCGTCGGCAGAGAGTTCTTCATGAAGAACCGGGAGGAGACGGACCGACACCTCCACTACTCCGCCGCCGGGAAGTCCATCCTCTCGGAGTTCGACGAGGACGACGTCGACGCAGTCATCGACCAGCACGGCCTCCCCCAGCACACCCCCTACAGCATCACCGACCTCGGGGAGTTCAAAGCCGAACTGGAGACGGTCCGTGAACGCGGGTACGCCGCGAACGACGAGGAGGACCTGCTCGGCATCCGCGCGGTCGGCAGCCCGATTCTCGGTCCCAGCGGCGACGTACTGGGGGCTCTCAGCCTCTCGGCGCCGACGAGCCGACTCCAGGACGAGCGGTTCACGGAGGATCTCCCCCGCGTCGTCAAGGAGTACGTCAACATCATCGAGGTGAACCTGCAGACTGGGGACATCTCCATGTAGGATTTGCTCTGGTCAAATACTGGTGGCGATTTCACCAGCTATCCTGCCTTCTATTACAGACGTATGTACGTAACGAACTACCTGATATCGCCCGTGGGGCTATCAATGCGTTTGACGACAACAATTCTCACATTCTCTCGAACACAACTAGGGTAAGCGGTCAGCGGCGGGTGGTCAGCCGAGGAACCTCGCCTCGAGGAATCTGACGATAGCGTTCGCAGCGAGTCGCTGCGTGGACTCCGTCGGGTCGAGTTTCGGCGCGACCTCCATCAGGTCCATCGCGCCGATCTCGTCGTACTCCCCCAGAACGTCCATCGCCTCGAGGAGGTCCGCGCTCGTCAGCCCGCCCGGCTCCGGCGTCCCGGTGCCGGGGGCGTAGGCGGGGTCCACACCGTCGATGTCGACGGTGAGGTAGACGCTGTCCGTGCCGTCGGTCGCGTGCTCGACGGCGTCCCTGACGCACTCCTCGATGCCGCGTTCGTGGACCTCCGGGGCGGTCCGGACGTCGATGTCGCGGTCGTCCACGAGGTCGGCGAACTCCGGCCCCTCGTACCCCCGGATTCCAACCATCGAGTGGGTCTCGTAGGAGCCGTAGTCGGTCTCGTCGATGCGCGCCATCGGTGACCCGTGGAAGTGCTCGCCGTACAGCGTGCTCGACGCGACGGTGTCGCTGTGCGCGTCGATCTGGACGACGCCGACGGGGCCGTCGACGCTCCGCGCGTACCCGAGGAAGGATGGGTACGTCACGTAGTGGTCGCCGCCGAGCACGAGCGGGAACGTCTGCTCGGCTACCAGTTCCACGGCCGCCTCGATCTGGGGGCGAGTCCGTTCGATGCTCGTCGGCACCGTCGGCACGTCCCCGCAGTCCCGAATCTCGATATCCCCGTAGTCGACGGTCTGGCCGGTCTCGACGTTCAACACACCGCCCTTGTAGCCGCCGAGATACGCGTACCAGGCGCTGGCTTCCCGGATCGCTGCCGGTCCGAAGCGGGCGCCAGGTTGCCGGGAGACGGCGCCGTCGAACGGCACGCCGAGCACGCCGACGTCGGCCCCGTCGTCGATGTCCTCGACCGTCGCCTGTTCGGCCTTCAGGAACGTCTGTACGCCCGCGAACGATAGCTCGGGCAGGTCTTCGACGTCTTCCATGGGGGTCCTGTTCTCGGAACGAGGCTAAATAGCTGTGGCGGCGTGGCGAGCGGACGACACGTTCGGTCGCCAGCAGGACGACGCACGTTTCCAGAGGTCGTGGCGCCCTGCTGGAGTCGAGTGGTCTCTGACCGCCGGGCAGACAGCGTGTGTACCGTTCGAATTTCCCCGGCTTGCATATTTTTAAGGCGACAGGTGAACTGTGTTGGTTTGACATGGCACTCTGGTCCGAAGAACAGCCGTCCGAAGATTTCCACCGGGTACTGGCACCCGACGGGACGCTCGTCGGCGACCCGCCAGACCTCGACGACGACGCGCTCAAGGAGCTCTACTGGGCGATGAAGCTCACGCGCGCCTTCGAGGACAGGGCGCTCCGCCTCCAGCGGAGCGGTGAACTGAGCATCATCTCCCGGTGTCGGGGCGAGGAGGCGACGCCGCTCGGCGCGGCGGCAGCGCTCTCCCCCGGCGACTGGTGTTTCCCGCTGTACCGACAGCGCTCCGGGCTCGTCTACTGGGGCGTCCCGCTCGACCGGCAGCTAGCCAACCTGATGGGCGCGGAACCCGAGACCATCGACGAGCACCTCCCGATGGACGACGCCAGGGAACCGCCGGTGAACTTCTCGCCGGGCTACGTGCCCCTCGGCGCGAACCTCCCGAACACCGTCGGCTCCGCGCTCGCCGACAAACTCAACGACCGCGACACGGTATCGCTAACGTTCGTCGGCGACGGGTCGACCAGCCAGGGCGACTTCCACGACGCGCTCAATTTCGCGGGCGTCTTCGAGGTGCCAGCGGTGTTCATCTGCCAGAACAACCAGTGGGCCATCTCGGTGCCCGCACACCGCCAGACGGCCTCCGAGACGTTCGCCCAGAAGGGCGACGCGTACGGCGTCCCCCACGAGCGCGTCGACGGCAACGACATCTTCGCGGTGTACGAGGCGGCCAGGAACGCAGTCGAGCGCGCCCGCAACGGCGGCGGCCCGACGTTCATCGAGTGCGTCACCTACCGCATCGTCGAACACAACACCGCGGACGAACCGAGCGTCTACCGGGACGAGGAACAGCGCGACTACTGGTTAGAGCGCGACCCCATCGACCGCTTCGAGACCTTCCTCCTCGACGAGGGCGTCCTCACCGAGGCGGACGTCGAGGACGTCGAGTCGGAGGCCGACGAGGAGGTCGCGTCGGCCATCGAGGCTGCCCGCGAGGTGCCCGAATCCGACCCCCAGCGGATGTTCGACAACCACCTGCGTGGAGAGTCCTGGAAGCAGTCCCACCAGCGCGCCGAACTCGAGCGCGAACTCGAGGGCGAGAACCCGTTCACCGACTGGACGGGGGAGGGGTTCCAGTGAGCGACGCAGCGGACGTCGACGGCGAGACGAGCGAGCGCAACCTCGTGGAGACCATCAACGAGACGCTCGCCGCGGAGATGCACAACGACGACTCCGTCCGCCTGCTGGGCTACGACATCGGCCCCATCGGCGGCGTCTACCGGACGACCAAGGACCTCATCGACGAGTTCGGCGACGCCCGGGTCATCGACACGCCGCTGTCCGAGAACGGTCTTCTCGGGACCGCCGTCGGCATGGCGATGCGCGGCGAGCGCGTGATTCCCGAGATACAGTTCATGGGGTTCTTCTACCCCGCGTTCGGGCAGTTCATGTACACGCTGGCGAAGATGCACGAGCGCTCCGGCGGCGCCATCGACGTCCCGCTGACGGTGCGGATGGTCTGTGGCGGCGGCGTGAAGTCCAGCGAGTACCACTCCGAGTCGACGGAGAGCTACCTCGTCCACACGCCCGGGGTCCGCGTGGTCTATCCGAGCGGGCCACGGGAGGCGAAGGGGCTGCTCACCGCGAGCGTTCGCCACGACGACCCCGTGGTGTTCATGGAGCACAAGAAGCTCTACCGGACCCACCGCGAACCCGTCCCCGACGAGGAGTACACGCTGCCGCTGGACGAGGCGCGCATCGCCCGCGAGGGCGAGGACCTCACGGTCATCACGTGGGGCGCGATGGTGCGCCAGGCCGAGGTGGCCGCCGACCGCGTCGACGCCGACGTGGAAATCGTCGACCTGCGGACGCTGAGTCCGCTCGACGTCGAGACGGTGCTCGACTCCGTGAAGAAGACCGGGCGCTGCGTGGTGTTCCACGAGGCCCGGCGGACGCTCGGCCTCGGCGCCGAACTGACCGCGGTCATCAACGAGTACGCGTTCGACCGGCTGCACGCACCGGTCCAGCGCGCCACCGGCTACGACGTCCACTTCCCGAGCAACCAGATCGAGGACGAGTACCTGCCGGACGCACAGCGTGCAGAGTACGCCATCGAGGCGGTGATGAGCTATGAGTTCTGAACACCAACAGTTCGAGTTCCGGATGCCCGACCCCGGCGAGGGGCTGACAGAAGCGGAGATAGAGACGTGGCTGGTCGCGGAGGGCGACGCCGTCGACGAGGCGGACGTGCTCTGCGAGGTGGAGACGGACAAGGCCATCGTGGAGATACCCGTCCCGGTCGCGGGGACGGTGCTGGAACTCCGCGCCGAACCCGGTGACGTCGTCGCCGTCGGCGACGTCATCGCCGTCTTCGAGACGGAGAACCCGCCGAGCGACCAGGTCGCCGTCGGGAAGGGGGCGGACTCGGAGGCGGACGCGACTGCCGACGCGGGCGGAGAGTCCGAAGAATCGACCGAGGACGCCGAGAACGTCGAGTCGGCCGTCTCGCCGGTCGACGACGCCGCAGAGGCAAGCGAAACGGCGGATGCGGCGGACACCGGTGCGTCGTCGTCGGGCGAGTCGACAGCCACGCAGACCAGCGACGAGCGCGTGTTCGCGGCGCCGAGCACGCGGCGGTACGCCCGCGAAGAAGGCGTCGACCTCGCCGCCGTCGATGGGTCCGGCCCGGGCGGCCGCGTCCTCCGGGCGGACGTGGACGCGCACAGCCAGCAGGCCGCGACCACGGAGACGGGCAGTGAGGCCGGCCAGCCCGCGCCCCCGTCGAGCGGAGCAGCAGCGAGCGAGGCCGAGGGCGAGGACGCCGACGCGCACGGTGAGGTCGTCCGGCGGCCGCTGAGCGGTCTCCGGGAGACCATCGCGGAGAACATGGTGGAGTCCAAGCAGACGATTCCCCACGTCACCTCCGGCTTCGAGGCGGACGCCACCGAACTCGTCGCGCTGAAGGAGCGCCTCGACGAGAAACTGGACGCACCTGTCTCCTACACCGCGCTCGTGATGAAGGCCGTCGTCCCCGCGCTCCAGGAGTTCCCGACGCTGAACGCCACTATCGACGACGAGGCCGGGGAGATCGTCGAGAAGCGCTACTACAACCTCGGCGTCGCGACCCACACCGACGACGGCCTCATGGTGCCCGTCGTCCACGACGTCGACCGGAAGTCGGTAGCGGAACTGAGCACCGAACTCGGCGACCTGGCCGAACGGACCCGCGAGCGCTCGGTGGACGCCAGCGACCTCCGTGGGGGGACGTTCACCGTCACGAACACGGGTAGTCACAGCGAACACGGGACGTTCGGCACGCCAATCATCCGCCACCCCGAGGTGGCCATCCTGGGGATGAGTCGCATCCAGAACAAGCCCGTCGCCGTCGACGACACCGAGATGGAGGTCAGGAAGGTGTTGCCGCTGACCCTCTCCTTTGACCACCGCCTCGTCGACGGCGTCACCGCCGCACAGTTCGCCGAGTACGTCATCGAGGCCATCGAGGACGCCGACGTCCTCGTCTCGCGACTGTAGCGGCTACCGCCGTGTCACCGGGTCGCCGTACCGCGTGACGCCCTCTAGCTCCCACGAATCGACATCGTCGAAGGCGTCCCTGGCGATGACGCGCTTGTGGACCTCGTCGGCGCCGTCGATGATGCGGAACTGCCGGACGTTCTCGTAGAAGTCCGCGATGGGGAGGTCCTTCCCGATGCCGTTGCCGCCACAGACCTGCAGCGACAGGTCGATGGCGTCCTGGACGGTGTTCGCGGCGAACACCTTGCACATCGACACCGGGACGCGGGCCTGTTCGCCCTCGGCGATGCGTTCGGCGGCGTGCCGGACCATCGTGCGGACGGCGTGGAGGCGCGTCTCCGCGTCGGCGACCCGGTAGCGGAGGTCCTGTTTCTCCGAGAGCGGCCCGTCGAAGGCCTGCCGTTCGGACGCGTACGCTTTCGCGATGTCCAGGGACCGCTGGCCCATCCCCGTGTACCGCATGCAGTGGGTAAGCCGAGCGGGGCCGAGACGCAACTGGACGTTCTGGAAGCCCTCGTGCAGGTCGCCGAGCAGGTTCTCCTCGGGGACCCGGACGCCGTCGAATGTTATCTCCGCGTGGCTCACGCCGGCGACGCTGCCGCCGACGTGCGGGATGTCACGAACGACGTCGACGCCGTCGGTGTCCTTCGGGACGAGGAACGTCGAGCAGCCTCGTAGGGGTGGGCGTCTGGGTCGGACCGGGCGAACACGATGAGGACGTCGGCCTCGGTGCCCTGCGTCGTCCACCACTTGTGGCCGTCGATGACCCACTCGTCGCCGTCCTTCCGGGCGGTCGTCCGGATCATCTTCGGGTCGGAGCCCGCACCGTCCAGCGGCTCCGTCATGCAGAACCCCGACCGGATGTCGCCCGCCGCGAGCGGTTCCAGCCACCGGTCTTTCTGTTCGTCGGTTCCGACGAGTTCGAGGAGGTGCATGTTGCCCTCGTCGGGCGCCGCGACCCGCATCGCGTCCATCGCGACGAGACTCCGGCCGGCCTGCTCGAAGACGGGGAGCATGTCCCGGAAGTCCAGTCCCATGCCGCCGTACTCGGTCGAGAGCTGTGGGGCGTAGACGTCCCACTCCCTGGCCTCCTCGCGGAGCGCCGCGACCTGAGTCTCCGTGGCCGGCTCGCCCCCGAGCAGCTCCCGCTCGACCGGGACGACGACCTCGTCCACGAACTTCCGGGTCCGTTCGGCTACCTCCTTCGCCTGGTCCGAGTCACCGTACTCCATACGTCCCGTTCCGAGCGGACCGGCCTAAGTGTTGTTCCGGACGCCGACTGGGGTGACCGGAACTTATTCGTGGGAACCCGTCGCACGTACGAACAGTGAACGCGCGGCGGTCTGGCCGCCGTGCTCGTCCCTCTACTATGACCACTGGTGATTCGGACGACACGTACTTCGACCGACTCGTCGACGAGGACGCGCTCGAGGCGTACCTGCGGGCGAACCTCGGGGAGACCGAGACGTTCGACATCGAGGTTCACCAGGCCGGCCACTCCAACGAGACGCTGTTCCTGACGTGGGGTGACCGCGACCTGGTGCTGCGCCGACCTCCGCCCGGAGAGACGGCGGAGAAAGCACACGACGTCCTCCGGGAGTACGAGGTGCTGTCAGCGCTCCAGTCGACGGACGTCCCTCTCCCGGAGACGGTGCTGGCCTCCGACGACCACTCCATCATCGGGAGCGACTTCTACCTCACGACGCGAATGGCGGGCGACGTCATCCGGGAGACGGAACCCGAACGGTTCGGCACGGCGGACCACCGCCGGACGCTCGGCGAGGAACTCGTGGACACGCTCGCGGCCATCCACGAGGTGGACCACGAGGCGGTCGGTCTCGGCGACTTCGGTCACCCGGACGGGTTCACGGAGCGCCAGGTCGAGCGGTGGACGAAACAGCTCGACTGGGCCTTCGAGGTCACCGGGGAGGTCCGCGAGATTCCCCGCCTGGAGACGGTCGGCGACTGGCTCTCGGCGAACGTCCCAGAGCAGACGGACGCCGCGCTCGTCCACGGCGACTACAAGCTCGACAACGTGATGTACGCCCCGGGCACGCCGCCAGCGGTCGTCGGTGTCCTCGACTGGGAGCTGGCGACCCTCGGCGACCCGCTGACGGACCTCGGGTGGTTGCTTGCGTTCTGGCGGGACGACGGCGACCCCGAGCCTTCGGTCCCCGAACTCCAAACGACGATCACCGAGCGCCCCGGCTACGCGACCCGCGCCGAACTCGTCGACCGCTACGAGCAGCGGACGGGCGTGAATCTCGAGCACGACCGGTTCTACCGAACGCTGGCGGTGTACAAGCTCGCGGGACTGGGCGAGATGTTCTTCCGCCGGCACCTCGAGGGGAACAGCGACGACCCGCTCTACCCGGTGATGGAACACCGCGTCCCGGACCTCGCGGAGCGCGCCATGCGGATTATCGACGGCGAAGAGACGCTGTAACGGACCGTCGGGACGCGATGATTACGAAAACGAAACGATTATTTAGACGAGCAGTGAAATGCGGAGTTCTCGACCACCGAAGAAATCGCCATGTCGACGCTGTTGACGCTGCTCTCGGCGTCGTTCTCGCTCGCTACGTAGAGAACGGCGAGCGATGGGCAGCGCCACGGTGGACTCAGAATACGTGTGGCGTCACGTCCGTCTTCTCCAGCCAGTCGCGGATCACGTCGTCCACTCCCGCTCCCATCGCGGTTGGGTCGGTGTAGAACCACTCGCCGTCGCCGTAGGCCGCGACGAACGGGTCGTCTGGGTAGAAGTCGATGGGGCCGCGCAGCGACGGGTCCACGACGAGGAACTCGCGGCCACCCAGAGCGAGCGTGTCCACGCTGTAGGGTACCGACGGCACGTCGTCGGATTCGACGCCGAGAATCAGGTGGCCCGCCTGGAACAGCAGCGCGGTCTCGCAGTCGAACGCCGCCGACAGCAGTCCGGCCAGCAGGTAGGTCAAGTCCTTGCAGTCGCCGACGCCCGCCACGAGCGTCTCCTCGACGGTGCGGTGGTAGTCGTACGTGTCCAGCGACTCGGCGTCCCGTGCGTAGCGAAGCCCCTGCACGAACCGCACGACCACGTCGAAGCGTTTCCCCGCGTCGAGGTCGGCCAACGAGAACTCGTCCTCTTCGTCCTCGCCGCTCGCCTCCCTGGAGATACACCGTGCGTCCTGCGCCAGCGTCGCGGCGAAATCCCTCGCGACCGGACTCGACAGCGACCCCTCGTAGGTGGTCGTGTAGCCGCGCTCGGCGGCAACCGCGGCCTCGTGGGTGGACCGACGGAGCCGGTAATCCACGGCCCAGACGTCGCCGTCCTCGTTCTGCCACCGGTACGTCAGCGCGTAGTCGTTGCCCGAGAGCCGACGCTCGAACCGCGTCCCCCGGACAGCAGGGTGCGCGTCAGTCACCCGGTCCGCAGGGACGACCTCGCTTCCGGTCGCGTCCGCCCACTGGAACGGCGCGGACTCGCAGAGGTAGGCCGCGACCTCGTCCTCTCCAGCGGGCCTGACGTACACCTCGTAGAACCAGGCTCCAGGGTCGCGGTTTTCGCGCGGGACCGCGACGTCGACCGTCGCCGACCGACCGCCCACCGGCGCTTGCAGCCCCTCGCTGACCCCGCGGCCCAGAACTGCTCCGGTCGGATACTCCCGGCGGACTACGACGACCTCGAACCCGGACCGCGGTTCGTGGCAGGTAACCTCCACCGCCACGTCCGTGCCCGCGACGCGAGTCACCTCACCGGAGATGTCCTCGTCACGCGGCGGTAGGCTACCGCCCGAGCGGGCCGTCTCCCCGCCCAGACCCAGGTTCCGCTGGGCGAACAGGACGGACCTACGCCCAAGTAAAGCACCGCCTACTGCGGCGCCCCGGCCCAGGAACTGGCGGCGGTGCATGGTCCGCCATTGGACCTGACTGACTTAACGTCCTATCACAGTAGACTGACGTTATCGGGAGTAAGCGGGGCTTACTGGGGCGAATTGAAATCATCTGGTATGTAACTAGCCGGCAAAGTACGGTACGTGGAATGCACCGCGACGACAGGGGTGACGGTGGAACAGGTAT
>Ga0075106_1001474_pt1 | contig 10061 bp, 6 predicted proteins | sample AntDeeMetag02WF4_FD_69796 | JGI IMG/M metagenome (GOLD analysis project Ga0075106, IMG submission 69796) | Saline lake microbial communities from Deep Lake, Antarctica - Antarctic Deep Lake Metagenome 02WF4 | ecosystem: Environmental > Aquatic > Non-marine Saline and Alkaline > Saline | place... | reverse complement strand
CACGTCGATTGTGGCGTGCATGGGGTACCTCGGTTTGGACACCAGAGGCAACCCCGCCTTCACGGGAGTCAGTTACTACTGAACTCTAGAGGACTTTGCGACACGACCAGTTTATTTTCATATCGACAGTAACGTTGGCTGCTCTTGGGATGATCAAGGTACTCAACATAGTGCCACCGTACTTTGATCCAACTCCGATTGGTTGGACGTTCTCTAGTCTATTATTTGCAATATCGATTAAACGGTATCAGTTCCTTCAGTTATCATCTACTGCACCGAATCAGATTATAAATGAAATAAAAGAAATCATCATTATCCTAAATCCAGATGATATTGTTGCTAATATGAATTATGCTGCTGCTGATGCACTTAATATTGAAATTGGAATGGCAAAATCTGAATTCAAAAAACAAAATCCGGAATGCAAATCGGTGATCAACGGACGCAGTACCACTCCAATTGAAATAAATTCAAATGGTACTACTAGAGTATTCGATAAACAGTCCTCAATCCTTGAATATAGTCATGGAGCAGAGGGTGAAATTATCATTCTAAGAGATGTCACCGAACTCAATAAAAAAGAACAGGAACTTCAGAAGCAAAACGAGCGACTTGATGAATTCGTTAACGAAGTTACTCACGATCTTCGGGGTCCGCTTACTGTTGCTTCTGGGTATTTAGAACTCGCCCAACTGGAAGAAGATAATACCGAACATCTCAATAAAGTCAAAAATTCACATCAACGAATGGACGAACTCATTGAGGATGCACGTGCTAAAGCACGCAGTAACCAAGATCTAAATCGTGAGCAACTCTCACTTGCCGAAAGTGCTCGCACAGCTTGGAAGAATATTGATACTGCTACAGTATCACTGAAAATCGAAGATGACCGAACACTTGAAGCCGATTCAGGACAGCTTCTACGATTATTAGAGAATCTCTTCCGAAATACCGTAGAACACGGTGGGAAGAACGTTACCGTCAGAATTGAATCAACAAGTTCAGGATTCTTTGTTGCTGATACTGGTCCTGGTATTCCAGAAGACAAGCGCCAACAAATTTTCGAACGGAATGTCACATTCTCTGATCAAGGAACAGGTTTTGGTCTAGCGATTGTGATGGATATTGTTGACGAACACGGATGGTCTATTTCTGTCGGAGAGAGTGAAGAGGGAGGAGCACGCTTTGAGATCACAGGGATCGACCCCACTAGCTGAAGGTTGATTATAGAGATTCAAGGAGAATACTGGTGGCTTCAGCCACCAGCTGAATCCGACAATATAAGTGGCAAAACACCCTATAGAGAGACTTGCATGGAGAATTGGCAGTTGACTCGGTGTTTGCCACGGTCTTTGACCGGAATCAAACAATTGACATCCTCCCCGCGCTGAAGCGCGAGGATTCCCGTACCGCCGTTGGGATATTGTGGTTTACGACGTGACGGCTCTGTTGAAATACTCAAAAAGTTACATGTTCGTCTTGTAATTCCACGAGATGAAGGCTCTCCCAAAGTCACAGATTCTACGGTTTACTGAGAAGACGATCCATCTGGCACGCCGAACTGTCTCTCGATACTCCTCGAAGTTCTCCAAACGCCGCTATACACTTCCTCAGCACGTTGTTCTGCTGTGCCTCAAAGTTCGGAAAAACACGACCTACCGTGGATTGCTTGACGAATTAATCGAGATGCCACGCATTCGTCGCGCCCTCGGATTAGTTGAACTTCCTACGCCATCAACGCTCTGTAAGGCATTCAACCGGCTTGATATGTCTGTATGGCGTGTCATCTTGACACTCTCAGCGACGCTACTTCCGACAAGTGGAGTTGTTGGAGTTGATTCATCAGGGTTCGACCGCAGTCACGCCTCAAAACACTATACGAAACGAGCTGAACTCACGATTCAGCAGCTCAAAGTGACATTGCTGGTCGATACGAAGGTGAACGCGATTCTCGATTTACACGTGACGACGACACGAAAGCACGATAGCCAGATCGCCCCGTCGTTGATCAAGCGCAACCCCGAGAATATCAATATTCTTCTCGGTGACAAGGGGTACGACAACCAGAAAATCAGGCGACTTGCCCGTCAATACGAGGCTCGTCCACTGATCAAGCATCGTGAGTTCACATCGCTTCACAAGGCATGGAATGCGCGCTTAGACGCTGATCTCTACGGCCAGCGGAGTCAATCCGAGACTGTCAACTCAACGCTCAAGCGAAAATACGGTGCGTTTGTCCGGTCACGACGCTGGTGGAAACAGTTCCGTGAACTCACAATCGCCTGCCTCATTCATAATGTAGACCGATCACTTTGAGCGGTCAATACAAAATATGGACGCTTCGTTCTGTAACCTATGAAGGCTCAATCCTCTGCTTGATTGTCGAGGTAGTTGTTTATGATCATCGGAGTAATGACAGCCACCAATATTAGAAGGCCTATCCTCACTTCGTCCGGGAGTTCGGTAAAATAGAACGTAGCTGTGTGGAGGGCAAATCCTACGAGCACGAAGAGTACGATTATTTTGTTTTCTCGTGAGACCATACTCTGTCTTGAAGTATAAGATAAATAAACATACTGGCTCTCTGCCTGATTAAACGACGAGCGCCCTATACCGCACTCTTCAGCGACCGGCTGTTTCAGACGATAATATGTCTGAAGAAGGGGATTTCAACAGAGCCGACGTGACCTGTTCTTGAGGTGCGAACGCACCAGTTTCTTTGTCAAACAAGTACGTCGAAGGCTGTGCCAACCAGCCGATACTCCTATCTCCCCCATCGCAAGCGAGACTCGGAGTTACTTTTTGTCGTATATTCTCTGCTCCGTTCACATCTGCATTGGCTACCGTACCACAGTTGTCGCAGACATACAACCCACGTTCTACTCGGTTTGCATCCCGTGTCTGCCCACAACACGAACAGGATTTCGAGGTGTCACGCTCGGACACTTCTTTCACCTCGATACCCTCAATCTCGGCTTTATACGTCAGTAGATCCATGAATCGGTCGAACGCCCACGAATGCAGATCGAGGTTGCCGTGTTTGCCCCAATCTTTTGCTTCGTTGGTGTCGTCGTCCTCACGAATCCCCGATAGGTCGCCAACTACTATTGTCCCGACACCCTCCTTGACACACCGCTCGACAATGTGTTTTGAGAGAGCATGGAAGTAGTGCGTTCGACGGGCCGATTTTGTGTGGTTCAGCCGAGTCGCTTGCTTCGACAGTGAATCATCACACCGGGCGATTTGCTTGCTAAAGTAGTAGTCGTCCTGTTTCAAGCAATTGAGTGGGTACAACTCGGCGTGGCCGTCTTCGTAGGCAAGCGCGGCAAAGTTGTTGATCCCAAGGTCAATGCCCACTGTTTTGTCGCCGGGTGAGTCGGACACCTCTACCTCGACCTTGCAGACGATGTGTAGTTCCCACTCATCCCCTGTCCACACAGCCCGAACCTGCTGGACACTCTCTACGGTAGAGAGGTCAACATCCGGGCGTGTCTGGTACTCACAAAGGATGAAATCGGACCAATCGGCTTTGAGGTTCGACCCTTTGGAGAGTCGAACCCGGTTGTATTGGGTGTCGAGTTTGAAGCCAGCGGCTTTGAACGTGACCGTGCTTCGCGGGTGTTCGTCACTGTGTTTGCGGTAGCCGGGCGGGTTCGCTCTCGTATCTCCGTTACGTCGCTTGCCGTACCAACCACTGAACGCCTCAGCGAGTTCCTGTAGAACGCGCTGACTTGACTGCGAGTGTAGGTCATCGTAGCGTTCGTGATTCTTGAGGTAGGAAGTGAGTTCGCTGTGACCGGGAATATGGCCGATTTCGTCCCATATTCGGTCACACATCCACCGTCCAACGTTCCAGAGTTTCGAGGCAGCAAACCCGAGCGAATCCAGATCGTCAGACACCTGCCGGTGGTTCCGAATAGAAGCCTTGTAGGTACGAGTGACGACCTGTTTCGCCATACGTAAACAACGAGAGTTCCCACAGTACCACACCCGCTGGTTTGGGATATTTGCTGGTTTACGACCGGTTGGCATGACAGGCCGCTGGCGGGACCACACCGCCGTTACTCTCATCCCGATAGGGGACTCGGAGTTATCTTACCCGAGACACCACAGCGGTTCGAGAGGTGTCTCGAACATGTTGGGTCTCGAAGTCCCGATATTGTCCGATTAAGCAGGCGATCATGCCGCCTCGGTATGTGTCGTGCAACGTCACGATCTCATTTAACGAATGTAGCTTGTGTCGGTATTGTCGGATTCACGCCCGTCGTGAACGACGAGATTCTCTCCTTGCAGAAGATAGCGTGGAAGATCCGGCCTGCTATCGAATGGTCGAATGTGTAGTGGTTGTCGGATTCATCTCCGTCCCCAGAAGTCTATGACTCCTGGTGTGCCAGCAAATCGCTATGCGATTTGCGACCGCGCTAAAGCGCGAAGCTTTCTCCTAGACTTTCCGTAATCGAATATCCAGCGTAGGTCGAAAAGCCTATTGACAAAAAGTCAGCGGTTAGTCTTCTAGAACATTTTACAGTCCATTGTTGCCCTGCCGACCTGACTGCCGAGTGTAGGCAAAGGCGGCAGCAGCGATCAGTGCCAGCACTACTAACACACCAATGATGACGAGTGCACCGGGACCATCATCGGATCCGACAGTGGATCCACCATCAGACTCGTCGGTGGTTCCATCATTTGTTTGGCTGTCCTCGGTGACCTCTGCGATTGCGAACAGGGAGAACGACTCAGTCTCCGCGGTGAGTATTATTTCACCGTCGTTAGTCTCCTCAACTGTAGTTTCGAGTGTTTCCCAGCCGTTATTACGTTCGTGGACGATAACTACATCTTCAGGGTTATCCACCCGATCACTATCGACTGTCATCGTCACTTCTGCCGAGCTGCCACGGACCTCATCGGAGTCCGGATCGATATCTGCGACAATTGGTACCCGGACGCTACTTGAATCGTCGACAACTGTTTGACGGACCGAGAGAGATACAGATTGTGGTGGATTCTGCCACTCTCGGACGTCGACATTGCCGCTTGCACCCTCATCGCTGAAGGTAATCTCGCGAACTGATTCTGTCCCTTCTGGACTCACAGTGACGCCGGGTCGGTCAGGGTCGTTATCCACGATGGCCGTACGTGTTTGTGTGTTGGGCTCTACTTCGTCGAGATCGTTGCGGATATCATCAACAGTGGGGGTGTCGTCGTCATCTCCCTCGTCTGTTGTGTCATCTGTTGTGTCTTCGTCTGTTGTGTCTTCGTTATTACTGGGTGAAGACGGTCGACTCGGACTAGTTGTGTCACCACCATCATTATCATCATCATCATCATCACCACCCGTTTCTGGTGGGTCATCGATAGTCTCGACAATATCGAACTGTCCGGGTTTGACGATATTGGAGCCGAGATTGTCGCCATTGGTATCTACAAGAAGCGAGACATCAGTTATCTCAAATCGTGTGCGGTTGCCAACCGAATTATCACGAGCGGTTGCCGTGAGATTGGCCAACTCAACGGTCCCTGAGGTATCGTCGACTGAACCGGTATAGCCGACAATCGTTGCGGTGACCATGCCACTGCCCGAACGATTCTCAACCACAGTAAACTGGTTAGTGTTGCTCACCTCAAGTTGAAGTAGCGTGTTGTTGTACCGTAGATCGATTTCGTAGGCACCGACATTATCATTCTGGCCAACGTTATCGGCCAGCAGAGAGACGGTTTCGCTACCGTCTAATTCGTCACCCGTCATATCTTGGATCGCTACTTCTGGGGTCGTCTGTGCTTGAGCGATACCACTGGCTGCAAAGACTGAACAGAGCATCAGGACTGATAGCAGGATTGCGCGAACGCAGGTTCTGTTACTCATATTCAGTTCCCTCCTTGGGTGTAGTCAGCATCACGGTTGTCATCAAGATATTGCTGAATGTACATCGCATCTACAGCGGAGATATCCCCACTGTCGGTGACATCACCGTACTCGTTTATCGACCCAAGGTTGCCATCGGCAGCAGCTTGGGCAATAGTCGTTGCATCAGAGGGTGTGACGTCGCTCGATTCATCGACATCGCCGACTGGATAGCCAATGAACTCGAAAGAGCCACCGGTATCGTCAGCGACCGAAATGTTGACCAGTGTAACACCATCAGTCTGGTCAATCTCAGTGACCTGTCCGTTATCGGTATCGAACTCAACTGTCCCCGTCCATGGGCTAAGCGAGGTCGAATCCTCAATGATAAGATAGGTGTTGCCACCACTTGTTTCGAGTGTGTACGTCGTAGTTACTTTTGTTGCAGTTTCTGCGGTGCCACGAACCGTCCGTGTGTTCGGACTAATGATGCTCGCCGAGGGTTCGGTGTGGCCAACGATTATTGGGCTGGCCGCCTCACCCGCAGAGACATCACGGAACCAGACCGATTCGGTGTTGGCTTGTTCGGGACTCAGGTCCGAGACCGTGAGCTCGTCATCCAGAATCGATATCTGGGTTTCGACCGTATAGGATCGATCGGCATCGAGATTCTGAGTGACCGTTTGAGTGAATGTTCCGGATCTCGAAACGTCGGTGCTTGGCCCAGTGATATTCACTATGTTCGTACTGCTATCGAAGTCGACATCGATTTCAGAGAATCCGAGTGCCTCTTCGGAGTCGATGCCTCGGTCGTTGTTGTTCTCGTTGTTTAGCGGACGAACGTCGAATTGAACATCGGTCGTACCTGGCGAATCCACGTCGAGTCCGACTTCGTAGCGGTTGGTTTGACCAGCCGGAACACTCACACCCTCGATGAACAGCGCCTGTCCGCTTCTGAAAGTGCTGTCGTCGGTGTAGCTGTTTCGGCTCTCGCGTTCACCGTCGACGATGACGGGAACACTCCCGTTTGAACTCGCGTTGACATCGATATTCCCTCGAAGTGGAATCTCGATCAGCGGCGAGACGAGGTCATTTGTTGGATCTTCGTTCGTTACCTCGACTGTGACAGTCTGGTTGTCGTCGGCTGCGAACTCGTTCGGGAAGTCAACACCGACATCGAAGCTGTTTCCGGACTGCGCGGTAGCGGCTCCAGCAACTGCAAGCGAACCAGCCACGACGAGCAGAACCACAAGGATCGAAACCCGTGCGTTATGCTGCTCAGTCATTAGTTACCAGCCTCCACAGCCAGCACATCAAGGTCGACTTCTTGGCTGTTTTCAATACCTGTAATGACGATACCACTACCACTGCCTGTGTCTGTAATATTTACTGTCACGGTTCCCGATTCGCTATCACCGAGCAGATCACGAACGTCGCTGAGTTGCGACGAATTCAGTTCGAACTCGGATGTCGGCGAGTTACTGTTAATGCTTACTCCTGAGTTGACTGTAACCGCATCGGTGCTGTTTTCGAATGTCACTGCCACCGTCCCGTCTACAGTGCCAGAGGTCACCTCGGTCAATGCTTTGATCGCAGCGGAACTAGCACGAGTGTAGCCCCAAGACCCACGTGATTCGTAGGTCGAGGTGAGGAAGTCTGTCCCATTTTGGGTTGCGTTAGTGAGATTCGAATTATCGGTCGTGACAACCTTCGAGGTCGTTTCATTCAGTGCGAGCACTGCGTAGGCAGTGGTTTCACTCTCATCACCTGTCGAACTCCACCAGACGTTCTGCTGGTATGGTGACCACGAGCCGTCGTCATTTTGTACACGTTCGAGGTAGTTGGCACCATCTTCGATTGCGGTCTTCATCTCGCTTGGGCTGTACTCGAAGTCGTCATTGTTGTAAACGCCCGCATCGTAGGCCTGGGTTAGTCCCCAGACGGCGAGGGCGGTCGAGCGTTCGTTGTTAGCCCAGCTATCCGCATCACTGTTGAGCTGCTTGCCGACGAGGTAGTTGGATGCGTTGACGTAGATTTCAGTTACGTTTTCCTGGGTCGTGGAGCTGATTCGGTCAGGTGCGGTCTCATTAGCCGCTGTAAGGCTGACTAACGCAAAGCCGGTTGCACCAGGATCGTCACCAATGTAGTAACCTGGGTCACTTCCACTGAAAGATCCGTCCGTCTGCTGGGCTTCGGTTTTTAGCCACGTGACTGCGTTATCGAAGTCTGTCTGGTTTAGTCCGTCGCTGTTCTTCTCGCCATAGACTTCGTCGTTGTGGACCTCCGAGAGCCCGTAGAGCGCGTACATGCTGTAGAAGGTCTCACCATCGCGGTTGGATTGACCCCACATGTTCCAGCTTCCGTCGCTGCTCTGGCTGCGGGCTCCGTTTGCTCCCAGCCGCTTTACGCCGTCTTCGATGCTCACGTTGATTTCGTCTTGCTGGGAATCACTGATATTGTAGTCGTCTCGGACACGGTAGTACTGATCTGTACTCAGTGCGCCAAGGAACGCAGAGGTGGTCTGTTCAACACAGCCGTATGGGTATCGAACTAGATACTCGACGCCTTTGAGCGTTCGACCCTGTGCTCCAGCCTGTAGCGAGACGCTGAGCGTCTGGCTGACAGTGCTGTTGTCACCATAGAGGCGGATAGTGTTGCTTGCACTGTTGGTGTCTTGTTGAATGATAGCCGAGCTTGAATTGGTCCTGACTTCGGTTCGTTGGGCCGATGTGATTGTTCGCACTTCGGAGTCGCTTTCGTCGATGTTGTCAAGTGCGCTTTCGACTGAGAAGTTGAGGTTGTAATCCGAATCACTGTACTCAGTCGCTTTGAGACGCCAGGTGACCGTATCCGTAGCGCCCGCGTTCGGCGAGCGCTGTTTGAGATCCTGTCCGTCAACATGGACAAGCCCATCGACATTAGAGACATTCACTGATGCATTGACGGGCGCGCTCGCATTGGTCTGATAGCTGAGTCTGGCGAGGAATTCGTCACCACTTTCGACCTCAGCAGGCGCAGTTATGTTTGTGACATCCAACTTGTATGGATGAACGGTGAACTGCGCAGTGCTGGAGTTGTTCTCCGGGAAGAGAGCGTCCTCGGCTTCAACCGTCAGTGTGTGGGGCCCATCGTCAGTGAAGCTGTTGGTGAATCGATCACGCTGGATTTCGCCAGCACCGAGCTGACTAACTTGATTGATTGTCGTGCTATAGACCACATCGTTGGTGTCATTTTTCACAGTCACCGTTGCGGTACTATTGTCGCTCGTTGCTGTACCGGTGTTCGTGATGAACGAGCGGAGATTGACGTTGACTCCTTCGACAGTATCCTGAGTGTTAAGGTCTGTTTCGAGGTTGCTGTAGGTCACGTCGACGGTTGTCGAATCATTTGAGGTACGTCCGTCTGCATTGATTTCAAATGTAAGGTCGACATCTCCGACAGTACGGTTCTCGTTGGCCTGTGCCCACGCGGTGAGTTCGTCGTCGCGGGTGATTTCGATGCTTGATCCGGCATCAAGCTGGGTTTCGCTTCCAGTGATTGTTCGAGTTGTTTGTGTTCCATCATCGAACCGGTCACCGGTTGCAGTGAGAGTCCAGTTGAATCCACCGTCGGTCGTGCTGGAGCCAACATTCGAGACTGTGACTGTCGCGTTCAGTCCGTCCTGGAGTCGTTGTTGGTCGTCAGCCTCGATATCTGCGGCGATAAGAGACTCATCGACAACTTCGATATTTTTAGTCGTCGAGTTCTCATTGCCGCTTTCGTCTACAACAGTTACTTCGACTGTATAGTCGCCAGCCTCGTCGAGACGGAAGGAGGTCGTCGCCTCGTCTATCTCATCGCTTGCAACTTCGTTGCCCCCACTGTCGGTTACGCTCCAAGTATACGGCGTTCCGAGTCGGTGGTTATCAGTACTGTCGCTCGCATCAACGGTGAACCGTTCACCAACGGCGACGATACTGGTTGGTTCGTCATTGACGGATGTCTCGATTGCAGCAATTGGATCCACCTCATCACCGACAGTGATGGTGGTTGTGGCAGTCGATTCATCGGCGTCAGCATTGACGACAGTCACCGTTGCATTGTAATTGCCGAGCTCGGTGTAGACATGAGAGGTCGTCGCGTCACTCGTAACGCGATCAGTCTCGCCGTCTGCATCGAAGTCCCACTTGTACTCAACGACCGATCCTTGTGTGCCGGAGGCATCGAACGTCACCTCGGT
>Ga0075106_1001471_pt1 | contig 10075 bp, 10 predicted proteins | sample AntDeeMetag02WF4_FD_69796 | JGI IMG/M metagenome (GOLD analysis project Ga0075106, IMG submission 69796) | Saline lake microbial communities from Deep Lake, Antarctica - Antarctic Deep Lake Metagenome 02WF4 | ecosystem: Environmental > Aquatic > Non-marine Saline and Alkaline > Saline | place... | reverse complement strand
ACAGGTATTAGGCGGAATAAGTCCGTGACAGAACACGGCGAATCGCCGCCTATCACGCACCCGATCCCGCGAACGCCACACTTATGCGGAACCTCGCCAATCACATAATCAACGTCCAGTCGGGCAGTTGACGTTAGCCGTCGCATGGCAATGACCATCGATCTTCCCTGAATGCCGCGGGCAAATACCGAATCTTTCCGCCCAACGCCCATTGCGAAGCAAAACTAGCAGTCCTTGGGGCGTGGAACCAGCGTGGCCTCTTGGGTGATTGTTACGGGGTCGTGTGGGCGGTCGGCGCAGTTCTTGCCACCTGCCGGGACGGCGGCGACAATCGCGAACCTATGACACAGACACTTCCCGAATGCGTAGAAATCCCCGCGCCCGGCGAACACCGCTGGAGCGTGATCTGGCTGCATGGCCTCGGTGCGGATGGTCATGACTTCGAGCCGATCGTGCCGGAGCTGCGGTTGCCTGCCGGTCACGGCGTGCGATTCGTGTTTCCGCATGCGGCGGAACGGCCCGTGACGGTGAACGGCGGGATGCGGATGCGGGCCTGGTACGACATTGCCGGGGCCGATCTGGCGTCGAAGGAGGATGAGGACGGTATCCGGGAATCGACGGGGATCGTGGAGGCGTTGATTGCGCGCGAGAAGGAGCTTGGGGTGCCGGCTTCGCGGATCGTGCTGGCCGGGTTTTCGCAGGGTGGCGCGGTCGCCTTGCACGCCAGTTTGCGCCACACGGAACGGCTGGGCGGGATCATGGCGTTGTCCGCGTATCTGTTGCTGGCGGATCGGCTTGAGGCGGAGATGAGCGCCGCGAATCGGCTGACGCCGGTTTTTCAGGCGCACGGGGAGCAGGATCCGATCGTGCCGGTGACGCTGGCGGAGTATTCGCGGGATCGCATCGCGGCGCTGCGGCCGGCGCCGGAGTGGCATACGTATCCGATGCCGCATTCGGTTTGTGCCGAGGAGATTGGTGATATTCGAGCGTGGTTGGTGGATACGGTGGGGGTTGGGTAGCTTGGGGATGCCGACATTGCGCGGGGGGATGCTCCGGGCCGGTTGGCATCGCCTCGGGCCGCGCAAGGCCGGCCTACGTGGGGTTGGTGGTTAGGGTTGGATCATGAACGCGTTCCGGGATGAAGCCGATCAGTCGATCGCGGGTATTGCGCTGCTGCGCGATGGGCGGTGGAACGCGTTGTTTTTTGATGGGGCGCGGCCGGTGCTCTCGTCGGCGCCGGTGAATGGCGGCGATGTGATGGCCGATCGCGTGGTGAATCTCTGCGTTGATGGGCCGGATGTGGTTGCGGCTTGTGACGATCCGGACGGTACGTTTGATTCGATCGCCTGCGCGCAGGGCTGGCGCGGCGCGACGGTGGGTCTCATGACCGGCGTGGCCGCGTCGAATGTCGGTATCTCGCGCGAAGCGCACGATGGTGTGGAGTGGCTGGTGCTGGCGACGGTGGGGTTCAGTAATGCACATCGGGCTGGTGGGCCTGCGGTCGCGCATGCAGGGCCCGGGACGATCAATGTCGTGGCGGCCACGTCGCAGGCGTTGACGGCGGCGGCGCGTGCCGAGGCGTTGGCGTTGGTCGCGGAGACCAAGGCAGCCGTGCTGGGCGGGCACGGGATTGTGGGTGCCGGTGGCGGTACGGCGACCGGGACCGGGACGGATGCGGTGGCGATCGTGGGTGCCCCCGGGGAATCCGATACGCCGTATACCGGGTATCACACGCTGTCGGGGCGGTGTCTGGCGGCGGCGGTGATCGGGGCGATGGAGCGCTCGATGGAGGCCGGGCGCGCGGGGGATCGTTTGCGGTAGGGGATGCCGGCATTTGCCTTCGGCAAAGGCCGGCCTACGTTTACCCGTTTTGCTGCGCGGAGTGGGATCGGATCGCGCGCCCCGAGCCGCCGATCAGGCCGTTGCGGGCGTGCCTTCGTCCTGGCCGGATGCGAGCAGTTCGACCAGGTCGGTCAGCATGCGGTCGTCCAACTGATACGGGTCGAAGCCGTTCAGTCGATGGCGTTTGAGGAAGACGGCCATTTCTTTCTCGAGCGTCAGAAACTTCATGTTCCATTCCGCAAAGCGGGGTGCGTCGCGCGCCTCGTCACGCAGGACCCGAACGTCGCTGTTGCGTGAGTCCGCGCGGATCGTCTCGAAGAGTGTTTCCACCGCCTCGGGGTGGCCCTCGAGGATCTGCAGGAATCGGCCCTGACCGAAGTGCAGCACGCCGACGATGCCGCGCTGCGGGTTGGACTTGCGGCTGTGGCTGACGATCTTCATGAGTTCGCGCTGCGTCTCGGGGTGGCTCAGGTCGCGGCCGATGGTGGCGGTGCTGGCGTACACGAGCTGTCTGCACGGACTGTCCGTCATGATGTCTCCAGGTGTCGGGTTGGATGGCGGTTGGCGGGGCGCCCGCCTCAGCGGCGGCCGAATATCCTCTTGAGCAGTGAGCCGCCCCGGCCGTAGTTCTGGTCCGGCTCGTTCAGGGGCGCGCGGCCTTCGACGAGCGTGCGGATCAGCTCATCGATGATGGCGTCATCGAATCGGTACGGATTGAACTTCCGCATGCCGTGACGTTTGAGCAGCGCTTCGACGTCCTTTTCCAGCGGCACGTATTTCATGGACCAGTCGGGGAAGAACCGCGTTTCGGTGTCGTGGGTGCTCAGCACCTGCAGATCCCGGTGGCGGTCGTCCGCGGTGATGCGCTCATAGAGGCGGTTGACGGCATCGCGCGGGCCCTCGATACCCTGGAAGAAGTAGCCGTAGCCGTAATGGAGGACGCCGCCGATGCCCTGCTTGGGGTTGTTGATCTTGCAGGCGCGCAGGATGCGGCCGATCTCGAGATCGATGTTGCCGCTGCCGCTGTTGGTGTCGAAGTTGGCCGTGCTGGCGTAGGTCAGGCGGGATAGGGGTTGATTGGCCATGCGCTTTTTGGGCTCGCTTGTGGCGGGTGTTTCGGGGGCTTTTCGGGCGGTGGCCTGTTTTGGATTTTCGGGTCGGCGGGGCTTGGTTGCGTGACGGGTTGGGCCGGGGATGCCGGCATTGCCCGGCGCATCGGGGTTATTCGAGACGGAGGGCGTGTGTTTTTGCGCCGGGCAAGGCCGGCCTACGCGTCGCATTTTCCTGGCGGGCTCCGCGGCTCCGCGTGAATTCGGGCCTTTGGGGAGTTTCCCGACGCGGTGTCGGTTTGTTTGCGCGTTGGCGCTCCGAACCCGGAATCGCGAGCAAGCTCGCTCCTACAGGGCATGGTGGCGGGGCGGCCGCGGTGGGTGGTTCAGCGAACGAGCACTTGTGCCAGGCGGTCGTGGCCGCGTTTGGTGGCGGCGCGGACCTGGTCGGGGGCGGTGCCGCCGAGGTGGTTGCGGCTGGATGCGGAGCCTTCGAGGGTGAGGACGTCGTAGACGTCGTTCTCGATGGCGTTGGAGAACTGTTGCAGGTCGGCCAGGTTGAGGTCGGCGATGTCGCAGCCCTGGTCGATGGCTTCCCTGACGGTCTTGCCGACGATCTCGTGGGCGTCGCGGAAGGCGACGCCTTTCCTGACCAGGTAATCCGCCAGATCCGTTGCGGTGGCGAAACCTTTCTTCGCGCGGTCGGCCATGTTCTCCGGTTTGATTTCGATCGCGGGGATCATGTCGGCGAAGGCGCGCAGGCAACCGGCCAGCGTGTCGACGGTGTCGAACAGGGGTTCCTTGTCTTCCTGGTTGTCCTTGTTGTACGCGAGGGCTGGCTCTTCATGAGCGTGAGCAGGCCCATGAGGTGACCGTTCACGCGTCCGGTCTTGCCGCGCACGAGTTCCGGGACGTCCGGGTTCTTCTTCTGCGGCATGATCGAGGAGCCGGTGCAGAAGCGATCCGGCAGGTCGATGAAGTCGAACGCGGGCGAGGTCCACAGGACGAGTTCTTCGCTCATGCGCGAGAGATGCATCATCGTCGTCGCGGCCCAGTGGCAGAATTCGATCGCGAAGTCGCGGTCGCTGACGGCATCGAGCGAGTTCTCGGCGGGGCGTTCGAAGCCGAGCAGATCCGCGGTCATGTTGCGGTCGATGGGATACGGCGTGCCAGCAAGCGCGGCGGCGCCAAGCGGCATGACGTTGGTGCGCTTGCGGCAGTCCATCAGCCGGTCGGCGTCGCGCAGGAGCATCTCGAACCAGGCGAGCATGTGGTGGCCGAAGGTGACCGGCTGCGCGGTCTGCAGGTGCGTGAAGCCGGGCATAACGGCGTCGGGATGCCGGCCGGCCTGTTCGAGCAGGCCCTCGCACAGGCGCCGCAGTTCGCCGGCCAGATCGTCGATGGCGTCGCGCAGCCACAGCCGCATGTCGGTCGCGACCTGGTCGTTCCGCGAGCGGCCGGTATGCAGTTTCTTGCCGGCATCGCCGATGCGCTGCGTGAGCGCCTGCTCGATGTGCATGTGCACGTCTTCGAGCGCATCGCTCCATTCGAAGCGCCCGGCTTCGATGTCGCCTTCGACGCCGTCGAGACCTTCGAGGATGGAATCCAGTTCTGCGTCCGTGAGTACGCCGACCGCGGTCAGCATGCGCGCATGCGCGCGCGAGCCCATGATGTCGTGGCGGTAGAGCCGACGGTCGAAGGTCTGCGAGGCGGTGAAGGCCTCGACGAAGGCGTCGGTCGGTTCGGTGAAGCGGCCACCCCAGGGTTTGGCGCCACTGTCGTCACTGCCACTCATTACGGCTCTCCCATCGGCGAGGGGCGAGTATAAAGGAGTGGGTTGAATGCGTGCAGTTTGACCGCGCGTGTGCACGGTCGCCAGCGCGCGTCTATGATGGCCCCATGAGCGCGAGCGAGCCCGGGAAGCGGCCGTTTCTCCCTGACTTCTGCGAGCAGGGTAACCTCCTGCGAACGATGGTCATCGCGCAGTTGCTGGTGTTCGTGCTCGTGGCGGCGACACCCGGCGACTGGTTCGAGCGGCTGCGGTCGCTGGCGACCATGTCGCTGTTCATCCAATGGGTGGCGATCGTCGATATCGCCCTGCTCTGCGGGCTCCATAGCCGGCTGGCCCGGCTCGACGATCAGCTGGCGGCGCTCGCGGCCTTCGGTCTGTTGCAGCTGGTGACGCTCTCGTTCACCTGGATCGCGCATACGATCGGGCGCATGGCCTACCTACCCGTGGGCATGCACGATCTGTCGGTCCTGCTGCTGGAGAACGGCGTGATCAGCGTGATCGTGAGCGCGATCGTGCTGCGGTATTTCTATGTGACCGCGCAATGGCGACGCGACGTCGAGGCATCGGCGGAGGCGCAGGTGCAGGCGCTACAGGCGCGCATCCGGCCGCATTTCCTGTTCAACAGCATGAATACGATCGCGAGCCTGACGCGTTCCGACCCGGCAACGGCGGAACACGCGGTCGAGGACCTGTCGGAACTGTTCCGCGCCAGTCTCGCCCACAAGACGTTCGTGCCGCTGTCGGAGGAGCTGGAACTGGTCGGCAGTTATCTGCGCATCGAGGGCCAGCGCCTGGGCGAACGCCTGGAGGTGGAATGGGACCTCGATGCGGATGCGGCCGAGGTCGAGATCCCGGCACTGTCGCTGCAGCCACTGGTCGAGAATGCGGTCTATCATGGCATCGAGCAGTGCACGGCCGGGGGGCGCATCCGTATCGAGACCCGACGCGACGCCGCGGCGGTCACGGTTACGATCACCAACCCCCTGCCCGTATCGCCGCGGCCGTCCACGGGCCACCGGATCGCGCAGGACAATGTGCGCCAGCGGCTGGCGTTCGCCTATGAGCAGGACGCGCGCATGGACGTACGGGACGACCACGGCGATTATCGGGTGACGATCCGGATCCCGCTGGCAAGGAGCGAGACGACATGAAAGTGCTGGTGGTGGATGACGAGGCGCCGGCGCGCGCGCGCCTGACGCGACTGGTATCGGAACTCGACGGGTTCGAGGTCGTCGGGGAGGCCGGCGACGGGGCGGAAGCGGTCCGGCGTGCCGAAGACACCGCAGCGGACATTATCCTGCTGGACGTACGGATGCCCGGCATGGATGGTCTCGAGGCCGCGCGGCATCTCGCGCACACGGATCCGCCGCCGGCGGTGATCTTCACGACCGCTTACGGCGACCACGCGCTGGAGGCGTTCGAGGCCCGCGCCGCGGATTACCTGCTCAAGCCCGTGCGCGCGGACCGGTTGGCACGCTCACTGGCGGCGGCGCGCCGGCCCACCCGCGCCCAGCGGGCCGATGGGCCGGGCACCGATCAGCCGCGCGAGCAGATCTGCGCGCGCCTCGGCGGTGAGCTGCAGCTCGTGCCCGTATCGGATGTCCTGTACTTCCTCGCCGAACACAAATATGTCACCGTTCATCACCGTTTCGGCGAGCTCCTGATCGAGGAATCGCTGAAATCGCTGGAGCAGGAGTTCGGCGACCGGTTCATGCGCATCCACCGCAATGCGCTGGTCGCGGAAGCCTGGGTCGGCGGCCTTCGCCGCGGCCCCGATAATCAGAACCGCATCTGGTTCAAGGCCAGTGATGCCACCCTCGAGATCAGCCGACGCCATCTACCGGCGGTGCGCCGGCGTCTGAAGCATGCCGGCACCCATCCGGGCCGATGACTGCCATGACCACGACAAGACTGCGTATCGCCACCCGCAAGAGCCCGCTCGCCTGGTACCAGGCCGAGTTCGTGGGCCAGCGCCTGCAGGCCGCCCACCCCGATCTGGAGATCGAACTGGTGGGCATGAAGACCGAGGGCGATCGGGTCCTCGACCGGTCACTGGCGGCGATCGGCGGCAAGGGACTGTTCGTGAAGGAACTGGAGGAGGGCCTGCTGGACGGCCGCGCCGATATCGCCGTGCACTCGATGAAGGACGTGCCCGGTTACTTCCCGGAGGGGCTGCACCTGCCCGTGATCCTCGAACGCGAGAGCCCGTTCGACGCCTTTGTCTCCAATGGTTATGACGACCCGCGCGAGTTGCCCGAGGGCGCGGTCATCGGCACCTGCAGCCAGCGTCGCGCGAGCCAGCTCCTGCACGCGCTCCCGCATTGCCGGATCCGCGAGCTGCGCGGCAACGTGAACACCCGCCTCGCGAAACTCGACGCCGGTGAGTTCGATGCGATCGTACTGGCGGTGGCCGGGCTCGAGCGGCTCGGGTTCGAGCAGCGGATCACCCGCGCCCTCGATTCCGAACTGTGCCTGCCGGCGATCGGCCAGGGGGCGCTCGGGATCGAATGCCGCCGCGATGACCCGGAGGTCGAACCCCTGATCGCCGCGCTCGATGACGCCGATACCGCCGCCTGTGTGCGCGCGGAGCGGGCCGTCAGCCATCGGCTCGGCGGCAGTTGCCTGTCGCCGATCGCGGGCTACGCCGTGATCGAGGACAACGCCATGCACCTGCGTGGCCGCGTCGCGGCCCCGGACGGCAGCGCCCTCCTCGCCGGCGAACGCGGGGGGTCGGTCGCGGAGGCCGAGGCCTTGGGCACCGGCCTGGCCGAGGAGCTGCTCGGCCGCGGCGCCGACCGCCTGCTCGCGGCCGGGGCGCACTGAAACATGCGCTCGCCGCTGGCCGGACTGTACGTACTGGTTACCCGCCCACGTGAACGGGCCGGAGCGCTGATCGACCGTCTCGAGGCCCTGGGGGCGCGGGCGGTCGCCTGTCCGGTGATTGAGATCCAGCCCCTGGCCTGGTCCGGCGCGCGTGACGCCGGGCGCTACGACGTGGTGATCTTCACGAGCCCCGCCGCGGTCCAGCACGGCAGCGACGGGATGGATCTGCGCGGAACGTTCGAGGTCGCCGGGGTCGGCCCGGCGACGACCGCCGCATTGCGCGAACGCGGCTTCGGCGTCACGGTCGAACCCGCCACCTCGAATGACAGTGAGGGCCTGTTGGCGCACCCCGCCATGGCGTCGGACCGGGTATCGGGACGGCATGTCCTGATCGTCCGTGGCGACGGGGGACGCGGCCTGCTCGGCGAGAGCCTCGTGGCAAGAGGCGCGGCTGTCGATTATGCTGAGGTGTATCGGCGTGTTCGCCCCGCCGGGCCGGTGCCCGCCGAGGTGGCCGACTGCGACATCATAACGGTCACCAGCAATGAAGGAGTGACCAACCTGCTCGCCATGATCGAACCTTACGCCCGTACGCGCATACTTGGCCGCCCGCTGGTGGTCGTGAGCGAGCGGGGGGCCGCGCAGGCCCGCGATACCGGGTTCACTGGACCAATCGCGGTGGCCGGCGGCGCTGACAGCCAGTCCATCGTCACGGCGGCCGAGCAACTGGCCATATCGTCATCGCAGGGAAAAACGGGGTCCGCATGAACGATCAACGTTCGGACGACGACCGACGCGTCGATGAATCCGCTCCGGAGGAGGCTGACGAACGCACGCCTGCGCCGGAGGATGCACCCGACGCGACCGCGGATAACGCCGACGGGCCGGAGCGCCCGGCCGAAACCGAGACCGAGACGGAACCGGGCACCGGGATCGGGGAAGACGAGTCGGCAGACGGCCGTGAAACGGCGGCCGCCGACGGCGACGACGCAACCGCCTCGGATTCCGACAGTGGGGATGCGACGGCCGCCGGCGACCAGGGCGGTGACTACACGCGCGATGATCGCGGCGACAACGGCCCGCACGATACGGCCGCTGCCGGCCCCCCACCGCGACGCGGCGCAAAATGGGTCATCGCCCTGGCGCTGTTGCTCGCGCTGGCCGCCGCAGGCGCTGCGGGTTATCTCGGCTGGCGCCTCTTCGAACTCGAGCAGCGCGTCGCCACGATCCCCGAGGAACGCGATGCGGCGCTCGAACCCCTCGCCGAGCGCTCGGCGCTGGAAGCCCTCGAAGGTCAGATCGAACGGCGCTTCGAACAGCGTCTGCAGTCGGCAGTCGATGCGAAGGCCGACAGCCTGATCTCGGCGCGTGACGAGGCCCTCGGCGAGGTGCGAGAGCGGCTCGCGACGCTGGAGACGGGTGTTGAAGATATCCGCGAGCTCGCGGCCCGCGACCAGATCAACTGGCGGCTCGCCGAGATCCGGTATCTGCTTTCGATCGCCCAGCGCCGGGTGTTGATCGACCGCGACATCCGCAGTGCGGTCGCGGCCCTGGAGGCGGCCGACCGGGCCATTGCCGAGTTCGGCGATGTCCGCCTGTTACCGCTGCGCCAACGCATCGTCGACGACCTTTCGGCGCTGCGCTCGGTGGAGACCGCGGATATCGAGGGCATCGCGCTGCGGCTGCAGAACCTGCTCGGACGCGTACCCGAGTTGCCGGCCGCGGGCAGCACCGAGACGACCGTCACGGTCGGGGAAGGCAACGGTACCGCGGGCTGGTGGGAGGCGCTGGTGACGCGCCTGGATCGGTTCGTAACCGTACGGCGACGCGATGCCGGTCCCGAGCCCGGAAGACCACAACCCGCGACGGAACTACCGGAGGCCGACAGTCTGGTGCTGGCGCTGGAGCGTGCGCGCAGCGCGGCCCTCGCACGCGACCCGGCGGCCTACGAGCGCGCGCTCGCACGCGCCACCGAGGCACTGGATAGCGGATTTGCCGCGGATGTGCCGACAACCGAGCGCTTCCGCGCGGGTCTGGCGTGGCTGCGGGAACGGCCGATCGAGATCGATCTGCCGGATCTTGCGCCAACCGTGGATCTCGCCGAGAAGCTGTCGGCGCGAATCGAATCGAGCCGCGACGAGTCTCCGGCGCAAGGCGACGAGGCGGAGGACTGATCCATGCGTTTGCTCCTCATAGCGATCGGCCTGCTCGCCGCTGCCATCGGCGGCGCCGTCATGCTTCAGCAGTACCCTGGCTACGTCTATCTGGAGGTCGGGCTCTGGACAGTCGAGACCACACTGGCGTTCCTGATCGCGGCGATGGTGGTGGTCTTCGTGCTGCTCTACATCGGACTGCGGCTGCTGGGTCTCGTCGTGCGCACGCCCCGTGCCCTGCGCCGGGGTACCTGGGGCCGGCGGACCGAACGCTCGCGGCGTGGTCTGACGCGGGGCCTGATCGAGATGGCCGAAGGCCGCTGGTCGCAGGCGGAAAAGATCCTCACGCGCTACGCGCCCGATTCCGACACGGCCCTGCTGCACTATCTGGCGGCGGCGCGGGCGGCCCAGCAGGC
>Ga0075106_1001466_pt1 | contig 10087 bp, 9 predicted proteins | sample AntDeeMetag02WF4_FD_69796 | JGI IMG/M metagenome (GOLD analysis project Ga0075106, IMG submission 69796) | Saline lake microbial communities from Deep Lake, Antarctica - Antarctic Deep Lake Metagenome 02WF4 | ecosystem: Environmental > Aquatic > Non-marine Saline and Alkaline > Saline | place... | reverse complement strand
CGGTGTGCGGCTGAGAAAATCCAGCGCGAAGCATAACGGAAATGGCTGGAAGATTCATCAGCGCCCGGCAGGGACAGCCCGTGTTAGACTTGCCTGCGCATTTTGACTCGCAGGTGTAGTCGGCACCGAACAGATCCCGCAAAGAAAAGGCGAACAATGACCATTATCTCTTTCAGACAACTGGCCTTGGTCACAGTTGTTGCCCTGGCCGGCTGCAGTTCCACCGGCTCCGAAAAACCAGAAGCACCGGCGCCAGCTGTGCGTCAGGTTACCCAGTCAGCCCATTGTGGTTTGACCGGCCCCGGAATGGCCTGGGTGGAAACTGATAAGAAACGCGAAAAGCTGCTGGATCTGGCCGGGCAGAATATGGTGACCAGTATGGTCCGGAAGGTTGACCTGAGCCGGGAAAGGCTGGTGTTTGTAACGCTCGGGCAGAAACCCACGGCTGGTTACAGTGTCGGGCTCGATGAGTTCTCTGTGGACCAGACGAGCCTGACAATGCGCATGCGGGTTCGCGAGCCCGCACCCGATGCCATGGTGGCTCAGGTGATTAGCTCACCCTGCGTGGTGCTGGCGGTCAGCCCGGTGGACTGGCAACAGGTGAAAGTTATCGGTGTCTCGGAGCAGCCTCTGGTTAAATCCACGGGCCAGATGGCCGAGCCATAGAGTCAGCAAACAACCGTTGATCTTTCAGCTTTATTCCCTAAGCTATGACCCAGCTTTAACGACCAATTGCGGAGCCTCGCCGTCTTATGAGCCAGCAAGACTACAACGCCGATGCCATTGAAGTTCTGAGTGGCCTTGACCCGGTACGCAAGCGCCCGGGGATGTACACCGACACCTCACGGCCCAACCACCTGGCTCAGGAAGTCATTGATAACAGCGTAGATGAAGCACTTGCCGGCCATGCACGGCGCATTGATGTGGTGCTGCACAGCGACAACTCGCTGAGTGTGGAAGACGATGGCCGGGGTATGCCGGTGGATGTTCATCAGGAACACGGCGTACCCGGCGTTGAGCTGATTCTTTCCCGGTTGCACGCTGGCGGTAAGTTCTCCCAGGGCAATTACAATTTTTCTGGCGGTTTGCACGGCGTTGGGGTTTCGGTCGTTAATGCCCTGTCGACGCACCTGGAAGTTACGATCAAACGCGGTGGCCAGGTTCACCGGATGACCTTTGCCAACGGTTACAAAGCCTCTGATCTGGAAGTGATCGACACGGTTGGCAAGCGCAACACCGGTACCCGCCTGAAGTTCACGCCGGATGTCAGTTATTTCGACAGCCCCAACTTCTCGGTCAGTCGTCTGCGTCATAACCTGCGTGCCAAAGCGGTGTTGTGCCCGGGGCTGACGGTTACCTTCGTGCAGGAGAAAACCGGCGAGAAAGATGAGTGGTGTTACGAAGAAGGTCTGCGTGATTATCTGCGTACCGCACTGGCCGACATTGAGGCGGTGCCTCTGGAGCCGTTTACCGGCAGCTTCTCAGGAAACAGCGAAGCGGTGGACTGGGCCATCCAATGGCTGCCTGAGGGCGGAGATGCGGTCCAGGAAAGCTACGTCAACCTGATTCCCACGGCTCAGGGCGGCACCCACGTGAACGGCCTGCGCACCGGTTTGCTGGAAGCCATGCGTGAATTCTGTGAATTCCGCAGCCTGTTGCCACGGGGTGTGAAGCTCTCACCGGAGGATATCTGGGAGCGGGTGGCCTATGTGCTCTCGTTCAAGATGCAGGAGCCTCAGTTCTCCGGCCAGACCAAGGAGCGCCTGTCTTCCCGCGAGGCGGCCGCGTTTGTCTCGGGCGTGGTGAAAGACGCGTTCAGTCTCTGGCTGAACCAGCATACTGACATTGCCGAAGTTCTGGCCGAGCTGTTTATCAGTAATGCCCAGCGCCGGCTGCGGGCCAGCAAGAAAGTCGCCCGTAAGAAAGTCACCTCGGGCCCGGCACTGCCCGGCAAACTGGCGGATTGTTCCGGCGCCGATGCCAGCCGTTCCGAGTTGTTTCTGGTTGAAGGGGATTCCGCCGGTGGTTCCGCGAAACAGGCCCGGGACCGGGAGTTCCAGGCAGTGATGCCCTTGCGGGGCAAGATTCTGAATACCTGGGAAGTGGATTCCGGCGAGATTCTCGCCTCCCAGGAAGTGCACGATATCGCCGTCGCCATTGGCGTTGACCCCAGTTCAGATAACATAGCCGGGGTACGCTACAACAAAATCTGCATCCTGGCAGATGCAGATTCCGATGGCTTGCACATTGCCACCCTGTTATGCGCTCTTTTTGTAAAACACTTCCGGCCGCTGGTTGCTGCTGGCCATGTGTTTGTGGCCATGCCGCCGCTGTACCGCGTGGATATCGGCAAGGAAACGTTCTACGCCCTGGATGAGCATGAGAAACAGGGCATTGTTGATCGGCTGGCCGCAGAAAAGCGCCGGGGCAAGATCCAGGTAACCCGTTTCAAGGGGCTGGGCGAAATGAATCCGTTGCAGTTACGTGAAACCACCATGGCACCGGATACCCGAAGACTGGTGATGCTCACGCTCGAAGAAGACGACGATACGGACGAACGGATGGACATGCTGCTGGGCAAGAAACGGGCCTCGGACCGCCGGGCCTGGCTGGAAACTTACGGTAATATGGCGGATATCGAAGTTTGATATTCATTGCGGCTATTTAAAAAGCATTCATTATTCTTTTTAATCATTTCCTGCCTTCGTTATTCTGCCAGTTTTAAGGTCGGATGAACGTTGACGATGGAATGGCAAGGCTGGTTTTCATTGGGGCTGGCAGTCGCCGCCCTCCTGCTCATGAGTTTCGGGCGCATTGCTCCCCATATCGTTATGATGGCGGTACTGGTGGTGCTCAGCGCTACCGGCATTGTGGCGCCGGAGCAGGCCCTGGCCGGTTTCAGTAATCCCGGGCTCATAACCGTTGTGGCCCTGTTTGTGGTGGCAGCCGGGGTTCATCATTCCGGCGGCGTGGATCTGCTGGTGCATTACCTCCTTGGAAATCCCCGTACCGTGCGCCGGGCCCAGGCCAGAATTGCTCTGCCGGTTACCCTCCTCAGTGGCTTCATGAATAATACGCCGGTTGTCGCCACCATGATTCCTGCCGTGCACGTCTGGTCCCGCAAGATTGGTATCTCGTCCTCCAAGCTGATGATTCCGCTCAGCTACGCCGCGATTCTGGGCGGATCTCTCACCATGATCGGTACCAGCACCAACCTGGTGGTCAACGGCCAGTACCAGCAACTGACCGGCAGTGACGGCTTCTCCATATTTGCCATTACCAAGGTGGGGCTTCCCGTGGCAATTATTGGGGTTACTGCCATGCTGCTGTTTCTGCCCCGGTGGCTGCCAGACCGCAAAGACCAGCAGAAGTTCGGATCGGTCAAGGAGTTCACGCTGGAAGTTGCCGTGGCCCAGGAGGGACCGCTGGTCGGCAAGTCGGTTGGTGAAGCCGGGTTGCGGGAGCTTGATCGGTTGTACCTGGTTGAAATCGAGCGCAATGGCAGCGTGGTGACGGCTGTGCCCTCGGAGGAACGGCTTCGGGGAGGGGACCGGTTGGTGTTTGCCGGCGATACCCAGGCTATTTCCGATCTTTTGCGCATCAACGGCATTGTACCTTCTGTGCATGATGATGAACCCGCGCTGAGTAAAGACCGTGCCGAGCGCCGCCTGGTGGAGGCGGTACTCTCTCCGCAATCGGATGTGCTGGGCCAGACTATTCGCGATGCGCGCTTCCGGGACCGTTATGGTGCGGTGGTGCTGGCGGTGGCTCGGGGTGGTGAGCGTGTACCGGGCAATCTGGGCAATATTCGTCTGCGCACTGGCGATGTGCTTTTGCTGGAAGCGCGGCCGGCCTTTGTCAGCCGGCAGCGTTATAACAAGGATTTTCTGCTGATTAACGATCTCGATACCGAAGCCCCAAGGCATGACCGGGCCTGGCTTTCCTGGGGTATTCTGCTGGTGCTGGTCGGGCTGGCCGCCTTTGGCGTTATGTCGATGCTAAATGCTGCTCTGGTTGGCGCTGCTTTGGTGATTCTTACCGGCTGCTGCTCTGTCGGCCAGGCGCAGAAGGCGGTGGATGTGCCTGTGGCGCTTACCATTGCCGCCTCCTTTGCGCTAGGTGGCGCGCTCGAGCAAACCGGCGCTGCAGGCTATCTGGCCGAGGGCGTTGTCAGCTTCAGTGGCGGGAATGTGTTACTGGCCTTGGCGCTGGTTTATCTGGTGGTGTCGGTACTCACCGAGATGCTGACCAACAACGCGACTGCCATATTGATGGTGCCTGTGGTGTTGTCTTTGACGACTGCCATGGGAATCGATGCCGAACCATTTATGATCGCCATCATGATGGCCGCCTCGGCCAGCTTTGCCACGCCCCTGGGCTATCAGACCAACATGATGGTGCTGGGGCCGGGTGGTTACCGGTTCGCGGATTTTGTACGGGTGGGGCTGCCGATGAATATGCTGACCGGCGTGGCCAGTATCGGAGTGATCGCTCTGGTGTATGACCTGGTGCCGGTTTTCTAGCGCCCCGCAGTGACTGCCGGGCTGTTCGCCAGGATATCGCAGCACAAAACCCGGAGTTGCTCCTCATGCTGATACGCCAGTGACAGCGTGACACACATATAGGCTCCGGTTACGCACAGATAGGGGGCGGTGACCTGCAGGGTGTCTGGCTGGGCCAGCGCATCCCGGAGGTATTCCTGCCGATACCAGTCGGCACTGACGGTGTTTTCCAGCGGCCGGAAGCGGGGATCCTGATTGCGTTCCGCAGTGTCTGACACCAGGGTGTCTTCGGTCTGGATGCCGTTGCTGTCCACCAGATAACAGCGCGAAACGGCGGGGTTTTCCAGGAGTTCTGTGCAGGCCTGTTTCATACCCGCGTTCTCTTGTAGGCGTTGCACTGTTCGCTCGAAGAGTGCAGAAAAGGCGCGGGTCAGCTGTTTTCCCGGATCCCGGATCAGCTGTTTGTAGTATTTGTACTCCTCCAGAAGCTCATCCAGGTCTGTTTGTGCCTGCGACAGGGTTTCGAGCTCCAGCGAGGGCTTTCTGAAATAGAAACCCTGAACGAAATCGACGCCGGCATCGATGGCAATCATCGCCTGGTCGCGGGTTTCCACGCCTTCCAGAAGGACCAGACAGCCTGATTGGTGCAGCAGAGTTACCATGCCATTGAGAATCTGCCTGGCTTTTCGCTCTTCGGTCGCACGGTTAAGCAGTGCCCGGTCGAGTTTTACGATATCCGGAGACAGATTCCAGATGCGTTCAAAGTTGGAGTGGCCGGCACCGAAATCATCGATTGCTGTCAGGCAGCCGAGCCGGCGGTAATAGGCCACGGCTTCCCGGAGCCGGTCGGCATCATCGGTTGGTTGTTCAACAATTTCGATAACGATCCGATGGGGCGGCAGCCCCGTTTTTTCCAGCAAGTGACCAAAAAAGGAGTCGGTCTGGGTGCCGGATGTAACCACCTGCGGTGACACGTTCAGGAAGAGCCAGTTCAACTGATCCTTGATGCCGCTGTAATTCTGTATGTGCAGATAGCGACAGAGACGATCAAGCAGCAGGTTTTCGGCGTGAGAGTCCGGTAGTTCAAAAAGTTGAAGCGGCGGAACCATGCACTGGTCCGTGTCGAAGGCCCGGATGAGGGCTTCATAGCCAATGGTTCGTTTGTGAGACAGGCTGTAGATCGGTTGTAATGCAGTGTGCAGGGTCAGTCCGCGAAAATCGGCAGTCCAGCCCTTGTCCTGCTGACTCAGCATGGGGGAAAGCAGCTCTACTTCCGGCGTCGGCATGGTATCTGGAAGGTTTCGGGACATAGACAACTCTGGGTCTTTAAACGAACTCATCGGCAGTATGCCGCAATGCGCATAAAGTGCCGAACTGTTTGTCAGAGTGCCGTATTCCCTGGCACCGGTGCCTTTATCTCAAGGCGGCGTCTGGTTCAGGTCAGGCAGATTGCCAAAAAATGGCCGCCATTTCCACTTTTACCGTAGTTGGCATGTCTGGAGGGTGAAGGTTTGTTGGGGGGGGAGTGTTGGAAAAATTGCCCCCGGTCAGGCCGGGGGTAAGAGTCGATCAGTTGTTGCTTGGTACGGCAACGGATTCGTCGAATTCCAGTTCCATGTCATTTCCTCTTGGTCACTGCGTCCCCTGAAGGGGCTGGTTAATTAATGCCCTAATTTTATTCTGTTGATGAGTTTCGACAATCCGTAGAACCGCATATGACGGGTCTGTGAGCCCTTCTGTTTGATCAGAAATTTTGATGATGGTCTGCAAAACATTCAGGTTTGATGAAAACCGCGGGGGCTCTAGACTGTCAGTACGTTGAAGGGACTGAGGGCCATCCGGGGAGAGTCAGAAGTTATGGCGTTAAGGAATAGCGAGAACCGTTATGGCTGGCTGGCTATTGTCATGCACTGGTTGGTGGCAGCCGCCGTTTTCGGGCTTTTTGGCCTGGGCTTCTGGATGGTCGAGCTGTCCTACTATGATGACTGGTATCGCCAGGCTCCGGACATTCACCGGAGTGTCGGCATACTGCTGTTCATCACTGTTGTGTTTCGTCTGCTGTGGAAGTTGTTCAATCCCTCTCCGAAGCCACTGCCGAACCATAAGCGCTGGGAAGTGTTATCAGCTCACATTGCCCACTGGTTGCTGTATCTGCTGATGTTCGTGGCCATGGTCAGTGGCTATCTGATCTCGACCGCAGATGGGTCATCAATCAGCGTGTTCGGGATGTTTGAGGTTCCCTCTGTGACCGGCCAGATAAAAGGCATGGAAGACACCGCCGGCTTCGTCCACTACTGGAGCACCTGGGCACTAGTGGCTCTTGCGGGGGTACATACCCTCGGGGCGCTAAAACATCACGTTTTTGACCGCGACGACACGTTGTTGAGGATGCTCGGCAAGTCCTGAGCGATTGCGGCCACTATCTGAACCATCGAGACAATCTGTAAAGGAGAAAACCATGAAAAAAGTATTGCTTGCTTCTGCCGTATCCCTGGCTCTGGCCGGTGTTGCTCACGCGGATGAGCATAGCGGAATCTATGCTTTTGATAACAAGGACACCCATCAGTTTATCACCTTCAAGATTTCACATCTTGGCTACAGCTGGCTGTACGGGCGCTTCAACGACTTTGATGGGCAGTTTGAATATGATGCCGACAATCCCGAGAACAACTCGGTTTCGGTCACAGTTGACACCGCCAGTATTGATTCCAATCACGCCGAGCGCGATAAACACCTGCGCAGTGAAGATTTCCTGTATGTGAGCGAGTTTCCTGAAGCGACTTTCAAGAGCACGCGGATCGTTGTAGACGAAGAAGGGGAGGCCGATATTATCGGTGATCTGACGCTTCGCGGTGTGACCCGTGAAATCACCCTGGACGCCGAGATGGTTGGCCATGGTGAAGATCCCTGGGGTGGCTACCGGATGGGCTTCGAGGCAGAAACCGAGCTTCGGCTGAAGGATTTTGATATCCCGATGGACCTGGGCCCGGCTTCAGAAACCGTCGAGCTTGAGATTTCTGTCGAAGGTATCCGGCAGTAAAAGCCATGGGAACGATTCCGGGCCTATACCCGGAATCGTTCTGTCTGGGTTTTCAGCTCTGTGGCATAACCATCCAGTGATTTGCTGATTCCATCAATGGCCCTCGAGCGCTCTGCCCCTTCGGAGGCCAGGTCATTGATCTCTGTAATGCTGCGATTGATTTCATCAACAACTTGCGTTTGCTCTTCTGTGGCTGACGCCACACTGGTGTTTACGTCGGTGATGTTGCTGATGGCTTCCAGGATAGACTGAAGTTCCTGTTCGCCAGCTCTTGCCGCCTCAATGGCAGCGTTGAGTGCCAGCAGGTTTGTCTGGTCGGCAACGCCGCGAATAACATCCAGAACCGAGGTAATATTGTCGGAATCTTCCGATAATTTCCGGATGGCCTCGACAGCCCTGGAAATCTGCGCGGCCAGCCGATGAACCTGCTGTGAAGAGTTCTTGATGATCCGGGCGCTGTTGTAGGCTTTGGAGTCCGCGTCGCGGGGAGCGGACTGTTCCCATCGATCAAATGCCTGAGCGAATCCTTCAGCTTCTGCCGATATACCAGTGCCGCTCAAACGCTCAACGCTTTCTTAGAAGCGTGTTCGGGCTTGTTCGGTGTTTTCGTTAAAGGAATCCTGAGCAGCGGCGGTATCTTCGTTATTGAAGGCATGATCAAGCAGGCTCTTTTGCGCAACGAGAGCCTGGTAAAGATTCCGATCACCATTGAGTATTTCGCTGACCGACGGCAGGTAGGTTGTGGTGACCTGATTCGTGTGGGATGACAGGATTCTGGTCGTGCTAACACTGAAGATGCCGACGACAATCAGTGCAATGGAGGTAACAGCGAAGGGTAAGGCAATCTTGGTACGTAATCCCAGGCTGTTCAATGTGGCCATCCTGTACTCCCCGATTTTGTTGTTTTTGCTACGTAAATGTAGCGGTGATCGGGGGGAAAGGGGAGCGGATTGTGCAGGGATGGAGTGGAATGTTGATCAGTTGCGCTGGCGGCTGGCGCTGTTCCCCTCGTCATCGGTCCGGCAAAGGTGACGCTGCCGGAGAAACTGGCCGCCAAAAATCACAATCCAGATCAGAACCCCCGCCCACAGATAAGGCTCGGCCACCTGGAAGGTGCCGCTGATGGCAAATTCCACCAGTAGCATCAGAGCCACTGCCAGAAAGGCGTTGACCACGGCTGTGACCATTGCATGCCCGCAAGCTTTAAGATTGGGTCTCATAGGTTTCCGCTAATTGAGGATAAACAACGGCGATCTATTCACTCCTTGCAGAGTACGGCGCACCCGGTTGTCGCTCTATTCGGGAATTCCGCTATTGGAAATTGGTGTATCCGCGCCCGCGTCCATATAATGGGCGCCACCAGGCCACGGTCTCTCCGGGCTGCGGCGCCTGACAACAGGCACCGTATTTCATTCAGGCATTCAAGGCAAAGGGGCATTCATGCCAGAGTTTCAGACAACGGATGAAGGTTTCGAACGGGTATCGTTACGGGATTACACCGAAAAAGCCTACCTCGACTATTCCATGTACGTCATTCTGGACCGGGCCCTGCCCAATGTGGGTGATGGTCTGAAACCGGTTCAGCGCCGCATTGTGTACGCCATGTCAGAGCTGGGGCTGAAGTCGACCTCCAAGTACAAGAAGTCCGCCCGTACGGTGGGTGATGTGCTGGGTAAATTCCATCCCCATGGCGACAGCGCCTGTTACGAAGCCATGGTGCTGATGGCCCAGCCATTCTCCTATCGTTATCCGCTGGTGGACGGCCAGGGTAACTGGGGCTCGCCGGATGATCCCAAATCCTTTGCCGCCATGCGTTATACCGAATCCCGTCTGGCGCCGTTTGCCGAGGCATTGTTGGGAGAGTTGGGGCAGGGCACCGCAGACTGGGTGCCCAACTTTGACGGCACCATGGAAGAGCCATCAGTGCTGCCCGCCCGGTTGCCTCACGTGTTGCTGAATGGCACCACAGGTATTGCCGTGGGCATGGCCACCGACATCCCGCCTCACAACGTGAAGGAAGTAACAGCGGCTTGTATACGGCTGCTTGACGATCCCGCAGCCTCGGTTGATCAGTTGTGCGAACACGTTAAAGGCCCGGATTTCCCGACTCTCGCCGAAATTATCACCCCGCGCAAAGACATACAGAAGATGTATGAGACTGGTCGTGGCTCGTTACGCATGCGGGCGCGCTGGATTCGCGAAAATGGCGAAGTGGTGGTTACAGACCTGCCGCACCAGGTTTCCGGTAACCGGGTTCTGGAGCAGATTGCCCAACAGATGCAGACGAAAAAGCTGCCGATGGTGGCCGATCTTCGGGATGAGTCAGACCATGAAAATCCCACTCGTCTGGTGATTGTGCCGCGTTCCAACCGGGTGGACCTGGATGGCCTGATGGCGCACCTGTTTGCCAGCACCGATCTGGAGAAAACCTACCGGGTGAATATCAATGTCATCGGCAACGATGGCCGGCCCGGGGTGAAAGGCCTGGTAGAGATCCTGACGGAATGGCTCGCCTTCCGTAAGAATACGGTGACCCGCCGTCTTC
>Ga0075106_1001461_pt1 | contig 10133 bp, 11 predicted proteins | sample AntDeeMetag02WF4_FD_69796 | JGI IMG/M metagenome (GOLD analysis project Ga0075106, IMG submission 69796) | Saline lake microbial communities from Deep Lake, Antarctica - Antarctic Deep Lake Metagenome 02WF4 | ecosystem: Environmental > Aquatic > Non-marine Saline and Alkaline > Saline | place... | reverse complement strand
CGGAAACGCGCAGGTTCATATTTACTCCTCGCCCTCCTCGGTACCTTGCCCGCCACGTCGGCGCTGGCGGAAACGACGACGGTCGACGGTGACCTGATCGTCAAGGGACAGGCATGCGTAGGTGCCGCCTGCGAGAGCGATACCTTCTTTCCGTTCGATCCACTTCGGATTCACGGCCCGGAGCCGGTGCTGTCCATGGTCGACGGTAAGAACGACTGGTCCATCGGCATTACCGACGATGGCATGGGCGGCCCTACCGAATTGTTCATCAGTGATAGGTTTTCCGGAGAGCAGGTGCTGAGGATGGACGTGGATGGCGCCGTCGCCCTGGGCGCGGGTGCTGATCTGGTCCCGAACGCCGTCTCCGTGGGCAGGGGCGGCTCAGTCGAGAACCAACGGCGGGTCACCCACGTGGCTGATGCGGAGGACGCCACCGACGCCGTCAACATGCGCCAGTTCGAGGCCTTCCAGGCCAGTGCCTTGCAGTCAGTCGGCGCCAGCGCCGAGGAACTCGATCAGGAGTTGCAGGCAATCAATGACCGGATCGACGACCTGGCCGAGCGAATCGATCGTCTCGCCCGGAAGGTGCAATGACATGGGCAGGCAATTGCATCAGCCGCATAAAAGCCCGTCCCCCTGGCTGCTGGTCGGACTGCTGTCCGGGTTGAGCGCGTTTTCCGGCACGACCATGGCGCTCGGACCGGTCGTCGATGGGAATCTGCGAGCGGAGTCGCTGTGCATCGACCCCGACACCGACAATTGCCCGACGGTGGCCAACGACGGGGAAGTCCGCCTGGAAGCGGACACGGTCCGGATACGGTTCCTCGACAGCACGGCGGGCAATACGACGAAAGATGGGCTCGGGAATTCCTGGTCACTGCTCGCGAACGATTACAGCGGTGCCGGGGAAAAAGCCCAGACCTATTTCGGCTTTACGCTCCGATCTCTCGATCCGACCCCGGACGATGACGGCAACGACATCCTGGGCAAACATGTCCTGCGCCTCGGTCCGTCGACCTCGACGAACGGCAGTGCCGGCGCGGTCGCGATCGGCCTTGACAGCGAGTTCGCCGAGGGAGTCGTTTCCCTGGGCACCGTGGGATTCCAGCGTCGGCTCGTGCACGTCGCGGCGGCCCTGGAGGAAACCGATGCGCTGATCAAACGGCAACTCGAGGAAGGCCTGCTCGGTTCGCTCGGAGACATTGCCGACCGGCTGGACGAAATGGAAGACGAGGTCGCGGCACTCGAGCGGCGAGTCGACAGTGATGGCGGTGGTAGCAGCAGCGGTGGTGGCGGCGGTGGCGGCCTGGTGGGCATACCCACACTGGTATTCCTTGCCGCGTTGCTGGGCATTACAGGGTGGCGCCGCGCGCTCGTGGGATGACTGCGGACACCGGGCCACGGATGGCCCGACTCAGCACGCATCGGCCGAAGCCCCCGCAATGCGCATTCAGGTATCCGACTGCCGGTGACCGGGCGTCCGTGTTCCTCTCCCGCACGTAATGCACACGTCAGACCCCGTAACCGGCGCGGCGCAGGACCGTCACCGCCTCATCGATACGGTTCTCTGGCACGAGCAGATAATCCGTATCGAACGTGGACAGCGCGAAGATACTGATTCCCGCGTCGGCGAGTAGCCTCGAGAGATCCGCGAGCAGTCCGGTCACCGCGAAATCGACCGGACCGATCACCTTGATGCAGGACCACCCGGGTTCCGTTCGGGCTCCGGTCACCGTCAGCGACGACGGGCAAACGATCGACGTTTCTTCATCCGTCCGAGCGATCCAGTGGAAGGTGCATGTCAGGACCGCGGCCGGTATCTCGGCACCTGGCGCAAGACGATGAATCGAGAACGGCCCGTCGAGCACATGCAGGCTGGGCTTGGCCATTACACGTTTCCTCGCTTTCTTTGGGTGCCTATGCCACCCACAAGGTCTTCAGACCTCTTCGAAGCCCGTCAACACACCGACCGCATTAACACCGATCTCCTCCACCGCATAACCGCCCTCCATGACGAACAGGGTTGGGAGACGGAGCCGGGCGATGCGCGCGCCGATCAGCGGGAAGTCCGCGGAGTCGAGCCTGAACTGCGAGATCGGATCGCCGTGGAAGGTATCGACGCCGAGGGAGACGACCAGCGCGTCCGCGCCGAAACCTTCAATCCGTCCGCAGGCCTGATCGAGGGCCTCCATCCACGCGTCGCGGCCAGTGCCCAGCGGCAGCGGCCAGTTGCCGTTGGCGCCCTCGCCCGGGCCGGCGCCGGTCTCGTCGGCATAGCCGAGAAAATGCGGAAACTCGTCGGCGGGATCGGCATGGATGGACAGGAACAGGACGTCCGGGCGTTCGTAGAAGATGGCCTGGGTGCCGTTCCCATGGTGGTAATCGATATCGAGCACGACGACGCGACGCGCGCCGCGGTCGACCAGCGACTGCGCGGCGATAGCGGCATTGTTGAGATAGCAGTAGCCGCCGAGCAGGTCGGCCGCGGCATGATGCCCGGGTGGGCGGCACAGGGAAAACACGGCGCGCTCGCCGTCGGCGACCAGCTGCGCCCCGGTCAGGGCTGTACCGGCACTTGCGGTCACGGCCGGCCAAGTGCCCTTCGTTATCGGCGTGCCCGCGTCCATGGCGTACCAGGAGACACGGCCATCGATCTGGCGCGGGCACTTCTGCCGCAGCGTACGGACCGGCCAGATCAGTGGCAGCGCGTCGACCGCGTCACCGTGCTCGGCAACCCAGTCGGCCCATGCACCCTCGAGAAAATCGACATAGTCCGGCGCATGGACGCGCTCGACGGGCCCGCGCTGGAATGGATCGGGCTCGATCACTGCTCCCAGACCCACCTCATGGATCCGCCGCAGTATGATCCGTGCCCGCTCGGGCTTCTCAAAAGCGGGATCGATACGCCCTTCGTTCAGCTCCCCGCGGCCGTGATGGAGCAGTTGGTCATCAGTAAAGATCGTCCGCACAAGCGTCTCCTGCCGGGGGCCTTGAGGGGCCCATTACCACGAAAACGTCCCGGTAAAGACCGGCATGCTGTAGCCGCCGATCCGCACCTCCGAGACCTCGCCCGCCGCTTTCTCGACCGAGCCGAACAGCTCGCTCGGGCGGCCCATGTCCACGCCCTGCGCGATCCGCCACCGCCATTGACCGGATACCGCCGGATCGAGTTGTCCCAGTAGTCCGATCAATGCGCTGTTGGCGCTGCCCGTGGCCGGATCCTCCGGCACACCGTCCAGCGGCGCGAACATGCGGGTATGCAGATCGAAGTCTCCGGCGTCGCGGGTATAGAGATGGATGTCCGGCGTGATGCCGCGGGCCTGGAGCGCCTGCATGCCCCGGACGTCCGGCGCGGCACCGGCCAGCGCCGCACGGCTCGCGATCTCGACCGCCACGAACGGTAGCCCGACCGACGCGACGCACGGCGGATGAGCCGTCGTCACGACATCGCCTGCCTCCAGCCCGACCGCCGCTGCTATCTCTTCGACCGCCAACTCCGGGCCAAGCGCAAGCGGCTCCGGTGCGGTCAGTTCGCAATAGACCCCGCGATGCTGATCGCGAACGATCCGTACGGGTACCGTCCCCGCTTTCTCCTCGAAGCGAACCATCGCCACGTCCGCGTCCCACTCGATCTCACCCAGTGCCGCCAGCATGAACGCCGTGCCGACATTCGGGTGACCGGCGAACGGCACTTCAACCGTCGGGGTAAAAATGCGTACAGCCCGGGTATGCGCATTCACGGGCGGGAATACGAAGGTCGTTTCGGAGTAATTGAACTCGCGCGCCAGCGCCTGCATCGCCCCCGTATCGAGTCCGCGCGCATCCGGCACCACGGCCAGCGGGTTGCCGCCGAAACGCTCGCGGGTAAAGACGTCGCAGGTGTAATAGTGGTACTCGGACATGAGTCTGATCCATTGAGGACTGCCGGGCCGGCGTAGCGGGCAGGCCATCCAGGCGGCGTAACGCGTATACTGCGGCGCCGTACCCCATCTGCGAAGGCCTCTATGCAGGAAGTCACTGCCCCGTCAGCGCGCCAACGCCTTGGCGCATGGGTCGAACATCGACACGTCCAGAACGCCATCGTCGCCCTGATCGTGCTCAACGCACTGACCCTGGGCCTGGAGACCTCGGACGCGATCATGGCCGCGCAGGGTCCGGCGATCAAGGCGGTCGAGCAGGCGGTCCTCGTGATCTTCGTGGTCGAGATCGCCCTCAAGCTGATCGCGTTCGACCTGCGCTTCTTCCGCAGCGCCTGGAACGTCTTCGATTTCCTGATCGTGGCGATTGCGCTCGTCCCCGCATCCGGGCCGTTCGCCATCCTGCGTGCCCTTCGTATCCTCCGTGTCCTGCGTCTGCTCGGCAAGATACCGCGCCTGCGCAATCTCATCGAGTCGCTGCTGCGCGCCCTGCCGAGCATCGGCTGGGTCGTGTTCCTGCTGCTGATGGTGTTCTACATCTTCGCGGTTATGGGCACGCAGTTGTATGGCGATGACTTCCCGCGCTTCTTCGGATCTCTGGGCCGCTCGTTCTATACGCTGTTCCAGATCATGACGCTCGAGAGCTGGTCGATGAGCGTGGCGCGGCCAGTCCTGGAGCAGTACCCGTTGGCGTGGATTTTCTTCATCGCGTTCATCCTGATCACGTCGCTGACGGTCCTCAATCTATTCATCGGCATCATCGTGACCACGATGCAGGAAAGCGTGCATGCCGACGACATGAAGCAACGCGCCGAGATCGAGGCCCGGGCGCATGACGAGCGCCAGGAAATGCTGCGGCTGATCCAGACGATGCACGATCGCCTGGAGGCGTTGGAGTCGCGCACGCGCTGATCGGCCAGAGGAGACCTCGCCGGCTTACGGGCCCAACTCGGGCAAGCCCCCTCAGTCCGTCTCCGCCGCCCTGGCCCGCGACGTGCGTTCGATGCGGACCGCGACCGGGCGCTCCAGCGCACCGCAGACCGGCGCATGCGTGCGGGCGAATTCGACGAGTTCGTCCAGCACGGTGTCGGTGCAGTTGGCGGCAACGTCGATCACGACACGGACTTGTTCATAGCCCGAAGGCGGCGCGTCCTCGATTCCAAGCATGCCCCGGACGTCGATTTCGCCCTCCACCTCGGTGAACAGCGATTCGATGATAATACCGAGCGTGGCCGCGCGCAGGACCAATGTCGTGGTGACCGATCCGGCAAGGGCATGCAGGAGGAATTCGAGCGCGCTCGCGCTCTCGTCATGCCCGAGCAGCGCCGGCGGTTCAGCATTCGTGAATTCGAGCGGTTTATGACGCGTGATGCGTGTATCGCCGAGGCCATCGAAATCGAATACCGTGGAGCGGTTTTCGCTCCCGCCGACCCAGCGGTTACGTGCACGAAAACGGAACCGGGCCAGTTCCGGATCGGCCCGGATCACATCGATGAGCCCGGCCACCCGCTCCAGATCGATCCCGTTTCGGAAAACACCATCACTCGCCATCGCGTCCATCACGTCCCCACCGATTCGTAACGCGCAGGGACCGCCAGCTTACGATCGATGGCGGCATCCAGTCGCTTGTTATAGACCGGACCAGTGCAATCCACAAGCGGCTGCACGCATTTCCGCGACGCCCAACAAACGCGAACGGCTCCTCCGCTGACCGGACCGCCTCTCCAACGGTAGGCGCGCGCGGCGCCGGGCGGTATTCTATACACCCGTTTTATCGATCGCGATGACCATCCGATATGTCCAGTTCGCTGCAGGAACAATTGGTCCAGGCAGGCCTCGCCAATGAGGAAAGCGCTAACCGATCCCGCCAGGGCGGCCGCCACCGTGCCGGCGGTAAGCGCGGTGGCGGGAAGAAACAGGGCAGCGGCAGGAAAGCGCGCCAGTCCGGGCAACAGGCCGCCGCCGACAAGGCGAACCACGACGCCGCGCCGCCAACCCCCCGGGAGAAGAAGGAAGAAAAGGCCGCCCCCGCGCCGGAACGCCAGCCAACCGCCGAGGAGAAAGCGGACCGGCTGCGCCAGATGATCCGCGCCAACCGCATCGATCGCGCGTATGCGGGCGTGCCTTACCGCTTCACGCAGGGCTCGCGGGTCCGCGAGATCGCCGTTACCGGGACCCAGCAGGGCCGGATCGCACGCGGTGAACTGGCGGTCGTAAGCGATGGGGAGCGCAACGAGCTCGTGCCGGCGAAGGTCGCACGCCGGGTCCGTGGGATCGACCCGGCGGCGGTTCTGGTCCTCAATTCCGCGAACGAACGCGGCGACGATACGGGCGACGATCCGTACGCGGACTATCGCGTGCCCGACGACCTGATGTGGTAACCGGCCGACCTGCCCCCCGGAGCGCGATCCGGGGCTGTTCGATCCTTCTCATCGCCCTTGCGCTCACGGCCTGCGCCACCCCCGACACCCCCTCGCCGGGCCGGGAGGCCCCCGGGCCTCGCCTGACCGAGGCCGCCTGGATCACCGCCGACGGGCGCAGGATGCCACTGACCCGTTGGTCCGGCGAAGGCGAACCGCGGGGCATCGTCCTCGCGCTGCACGGCTTCAGTGAGCACGGCGGCATCTTTTTCGCGCTCGCCCCGCATCTCGCGGCTTCCGGTTACCGGGTGTACGCGTATGACCAGCGCGGCTTCGGCGAGACGGCCACACGCGGTTTCTGGCCCGGGGAACAGGCGCTGGTCGACGACGCGCGCGCTGCGTACCGGTTGCTGCGCCAGCGCTGGCCGGATACCCCGATCCATCTGCTCGGCCACAGCATGGGCGGTGCCATCGCGACGCTCGCGGTGACCGGCGACGAAGCGATCCGACCCACCAGCACGATCCTCGTGGCACCGGCGATTCACGGCTGGGACAGCCTCCCCTGGATCCAGCGCCTGGCGCTGCGAGTGAGCAACTGGATCGCACCCGGGGCTCGGCCTCGCCAGAGCTGGGGCCACGCCGTCGTCGATATCCGCGTCACCGACGATCGGAAAATCGTGCGCCTGCAGGCGCACGACCCGCACATTCTGCGTGCGGTCCGTATCGATATGATCCACGGCGTGGTCGACCTCATGGATCACGCGCTGCAACGGATTCCTTCATTGCCGCCCGCCACGCTCGTTCTGTACGGCGAACGCGACGACATCATCCCGCATGCCGCCGCCTGCGCCCTGTTCGATCGACTCGGTGACGCCGACCCCGGGATCGCGCTGCGGCTGTATCCAGCGGGCTATCACTACCTCACACGGGACCGCCAACGGGGCCGCACAATCGCCGATATTCGTGCCTGGCTGCATAGCGGCGCGCCGGCCGAGGGCTCCATCAGCCCGTCCGCGGCCAGCGGTCGCCTCTGTACATGACCCGAGGCCATGGGCGCCCGCTTGTCATGCCCGTCCGGTTCCACGAAACTGACCGAACGATTACAAAGGGACGAACGGTATGCGTACCAGCCCTCTCATCACTCTGTGCGTCAGCCTCGGGATCGCGGCCGCGACCCCCGCCGTGCATGCGGACAGGGCGCCTTCCAGCCGCGACACGCGGCAGGTGGTCGAGTATTACTACAGCGATGCCGAGCAGCCGGTGTTGATGGATTTCGGCCTCTGCCGCGGCATCCATAATGAAGGTCCCGATCGCTACGAGTGTCGCGAACCGCTCAGCGAAAGCGATCTGACCGCCGGCATGCGCGTCTACGCGTGGATGAAATTCCTGGTCCCGCGGGGCGCGACTCCGAGCATCATGCTGCGGATCGACCATGACGCCAGGACCCGCGACACATGGACCCGGCGACTTGAGGGCGCGGTCCGGTTCCGCACCTGGCACGCGGTGGATCTCGATCGACCCGGCCGGTGGCGCATGGAGGTTTTTCACGCCAACGGCGGCGACCCGCTCCGCCTGTTCTCGCGCACGGTCAGGATCGACTGACACCGGCCCTGATCGCCTACACTAAGGGCAAGGGCGGCATCCACGGCGATGCGCGCTCACTCGGGTCCTTATCCACGGAGACGTGCAATGGAGACGTACGAAGAAGCACTGGGCGAAGCCGTGCAACTCCTGATTTCCCATGGCGAGCAGCGTGGCCCGGTTACCGAACACTTTTACGAGCGGTTGCGCCGTGAACACGACCTCCAGGTGGTCCTGCTCGGCGCGCAGTTGCCAGAGAACGAGGAAGAGGCCAGCCGCACCATTCACGACCGGGGCGTCAACGCGGTCCACAGCCTGATCAACCGCGCGATGAAGCGACTGCAGGCTACCCACCGCCCGTCCGGATAGCGCCGCGCCCCGCAGCCCCATCGGCCGGACGCTACGGCGCTCATCATCAGCGGTTTCCGGCGCGAAACGCGCGCCACCCGTCGCGAACGGGTGTCATAACCCGCCCACACGCGTCATAAATGGCGCGATATCATCCCAAAATGTGAACCCTGCCTCGTCATGGCAAGATCTGCCGTGGCAATATTTGACCATCGCCCGAAAGCCCAGCCGGGAGTGCGACGCAGGCGGTGCGTCCGGCTCTTTACGTCCGTGACTGACGTCAGGAGGTTCCGGTCATGAATCTCAACGAACAATCCGTAGCGGTGCCCGTGGATCTTCTCCGCACGGGGCTGCACGTTCACGCCCTCGACCGTCCGTGGGTTGAAACCCCGTTCATTTTCCAGGGGTTCCGGATCGCCTCCGAGCAGGAGATCGAAACGCTGCGGGCCTACTGCCGCAGCGTGTACGTCGATCTCGGGCAGTCGGAACCGGCGGCGGCCGAGGCCGTCATGGCGGCGGGCAAGCGACAGCCCCTGCACACCGAACAGATCGGTTCACGCACGCACGAGGCTATCAGCCGACGCCAACTCCCGGAGGCTCTGCGCCAGTGCACGGGCACACTGTTCGAACCGATCGCCCACCCCGACCGGGCACGCTTCAGCAAACTCGTTCACGCGGCCTCGAATATTCGCGATGCGGCGTCCGAGGCGGTGCGCGAATCGCTCCTTCAGCTCCACCGGGATCGCCCGATCAACATCACCCGGGCGACACGGGCGGTCGACCAGATGACCCGCCTGATCCGCGAGGACGCGAGCCCATCCCTGTGGCTGAGCCGCCTCCAGCGGCACGATTCGTACCTGGCGGATCACGCGGCGAACTCCTGCGCCATCGCCCTCGCCTTTGGCGCCAGCCTCGGTATGGACGGCAAAGCCCTGCAGTGCCTCGGGCTCGGGACGCTGCTGATGGACGTGGGCATGATCAAGGTGCCGCGCGAGACGCTGACCCAAAAGCGGCCCCTGTCCTCGAGCGAGCGCGCCACCATGCGCCAGCACGTGGAAATCGGCTGCGAGCAACTGGCTGAGGCCGGGCTGCCGGCCGAGGCGCTAGCCATCGTGCGCCAGCACCACGAGCGCATCGACGGCCGCGGTTACCCCGGCGGCGCTGGCGGTGATTCGCTGCCGCGACAGGTGCTGATCGCCGGGCTGGCGGACAGCTTCGACGCGATGACGACGGACCGTCCGTACCGGGCGGCATTCCGCCCCGACCAGGCGCTGCAGGAACTCTACCGGAATGCGGAAGACACGTTCGGCAGCGAACTCGTCGAGGCCTTCATCCGCTGCGTCGGTACGTGGCCGGTCGGCAGCCTTGTGCAGTTGGACAACGATGCGATCGGCATCGTCGTCGGCAGCCGCCCCGGCGCTGGCGCCTGGCCGACCGTACTGCTCCTGCGCAACCCGGACGGTTAGCCGTACCGCAAACGACTGCTGCTGAATCTGGCCGCGACCGATGGGGCGGATGCCCAGGTGAACGCCCGTCAGATCCGTCGTGCCCTCGGCCAGCGCGAGGCCAATGTCGATATCGGCAAGGTCGTCGCCCGCGAGTTCGGGCGCGGCCGCCGGGACACCGGCAAGGCGACCCAGGCCGCCTGACGCCCGCCGGTGCGGGATCGAGCGCGCGATCCGGGCTACACTCGTTCCCCATGACACGCCCGCTGCGGGGGAGCGCGCATGCCCACAGGGCCCGGGAAGGCCGTTACACTGATCGCCGCGGCAGCCGCCATCCTCGGTGGCTGCGCCTTCGACCGGACCGGACCGCGACCGGATGCCGCCACGGGCGACGGGACCGTCGCGTGGGACGACGCCGGCTGGTACGAGCGGTCGCTGCGGGTCGACGAGAAAACACGCTGGTACCGCCTGTATTTCCCACC
>Ga0075106_1001457_pt1 | contig 10152 bp, 7 predicted proteins | sample AntDeeMetag02WF4_FD_69796 | JGI IMG/M metagenome (GOLD analysis project Ga0075106, IMG submission 69796) | Saline lake microbial communities from Deep Lake, Antarctica - Antarctic Deep Lake Metagenome 02WF4 | ecosystem: Environmental > Aquatic > Non-marine Saline and Alkaline > Saline | place... | reverse complement strand
AGGCAAATTAAAGGTGGATCCTAAAGCAAAATTAGAAGAAGAACTCATTGTCCGGCCCACTTCTGAAGCTATAATCTGGAACACTATCCGCGGTTGGATCCAGTCATATCGAGACCTTCCAGTGAAAATTAATCAATGGGCAAATGTTGTTCGCTGGGAAATGCGCACGCGTTTGTTTCTGCGCACCACTGAATTTCTCTGGCAAGAAGGCCACACCGCACATATCACGGCAAAGGAAGCTCAGGATGAAACCCGGCAAATGATTGATATTTACGAAAAATTTGTCGAAGATTTTATGGCCATTCCAGTGATGAAAGGCCTTAAAAGTGAAAGTGAGCGCTTTGCCGGTGCCGAAGAAACCTATTGTATTGAGGCACTAATGCAGGATGGGAAAGCCTTGCAGGCCGGAACATCCCATTATTTGGGGCAAAAATTTGCCAAAGCTTTTGATGTTAAGTACGCATCAAAAGAAGGCAGTCAAAAATATATTTATTCCACCAGTTGGGGCGTTTCCACGCGTTTGATGGGCGCTTTGATTATGACACACAGCGATGACCGTGGTTTAGTGCTGCCACCAAAACTTGCGCCCGAGCAAGTAGTGATCGTTCCCATTTATAAAAGCGATGAACAATTTGAACAGGTTTCTGAAAAAGCCAGGGAATTTGTCAAGGAATTACAACAAAAAGGGATAAGTGTCAAATATGATGACCGCGACACCCATAAACCGGGCTGGAAATTTGCTCAGCACGAGATGCAAGGGGTTCCATTGCGCATCACAATTGGACCGAAAGATTTAGAAAAAGGAACGTTGGAACTCGCGCGGCGGGACACCTTAGATAAAGAATTTATTGACCAAAAAGAGGTTTTGGAAAAAATACCCGGATTGCTCGATGAAATCCAAGAAAACCTTTTTCAAAAGGCCAAAAAATTCCGTGCAGAAAATATAAGTGAAGCCGGTGATTTCGATGAATTCCGGAAAATTATTAAAGCCAAAGGTGGTTTTGTATGGGCACATTGGGATGGAACGCCAGAAACTGAACAAAAAATAAAGGAAAAAACAAAAGCAACGATCAGATTGATCCCACTTGAAAGCGATGGCGAACAAGGGAAATGCGTCTTTTCTGGAAAGCCGTCAGAACAAAAAGTCCTTTTTGCAAAAGCCTATTAAAAAAAAGCTCGGTTATTGTTTGTGGCATTCAAAATTAGTTTTATTTTTGCAATCGAAATTTTTCAGAACGGTCCGTTCGTCTAACGGTTAGGACGCATGGTTTTCATCCATGTAATAGGGGTTCGATTCCCCTACGGACTACAACTCAAATTTGAACGAATTTAAAAATTATTTGGTCCGTTCGTCTAGGGGTTAGGACGCATGGTTTTCATCCATGTAACAGGGGTTCGATTCCCCTACGGACTACTTTTAAAAACAGAACTATGGCAAATCACAAATCGACAATCAAGCGAATCCGCACTAACGAAAAACGACGTCTGCGCAACCGTTATCAGTTTAAAACCGCCCGGAATGCAATCCGGAATTTAAAAACGATGACGGCTAAAGCTGATGCCGAAAAACAATTGCCCACGGTAATTGCTATGATCGACAAGTGCAGTAAGAAAAATATTGTTCACGAAAATAAAGCCGCGCGATTGAAGTCGCAGTGCGCAACTTACGTGCAAGCGTTATAAAGTTTACGTGATAAAAAATACTAAACCCCCTTTCCAGGAATTGGACAAGGGGTTTTGTTGTTTCTAAATTTTAAACTTTTTAGTTCTGGGGTTTTTAAGGTTTGATAAAGAATATTTATAAGGACTATATTTCACTCTTCCATTACAAGTTTTTCGTCCTTAACCCCTATTTCTTTTAATGCATCCACAACTGCATCAATCATTTTAGGCGGTCCGCAGACATAGAAGTACTGATCTAAACTTTTAATTTTGGATTTTAAAAGATCCCTGTTCAAATAGGCGTGTTGATAATCAGTGTCTTTTTGATCGGTAATAATATACTGCGCTTTATCGCCGAGAATTGTGTCAAATTCTTCTTTGAGGATAATATCCTTGTCCGTTTCATTTGCAAATAAAAGTCGGTTTTTCTCAATTTTTCCGGACTCGTTTAAATCGCGTAAAATTGCAATGAAAGGTGTTACCCCAGCGCCGCCAGCAATAAAAGTTCCTGGCCCTTTATATTCGATTGCCCCCCAAATATCACGCACTATAAAATGATCGCCTTCTTTCAATTTTCCGATTTGTTCGGTCACACCTTTGTGGTCCTCATAAATTTTGATCGTAAATTCCAGATCCTCTTCTTTATTTAGTGAAGTAAAAGTAAATGGACGGGCTTTATCTTCCCAGCCTTCTTTAGCGATTGAAACCTCAGTGGCCTGTCCTGGCGTAAATTTATAATCTTTGGGTCTTTCACACCGAAAGCTTTTCACATTGTGTGTTACCTGCTCGATGGATTTAATTTTGATTTGTTCTGACATACTCTTTTTTAGACTAAATATAAGATTATAAGGCGACCCGAATTTCTATAAAAGATTATTTTAACGTTTTTCCGTGTAATTATAAATCAAATATTCGTGAAATAAGAAAAAAATACAGGCATAACTAAAAATTTAAAGTGCTAAAACTTGATAGTTGATAAAGCAAAAATCCTGACTCGACCTTGGCGAAGTGTTGAACCATACTATTTGAAACTTGAAATTTGAAATCTTTTCAATTTTGAAATTATTTCAATTCCTTCAAAAATTCAAAATACTTCAATAAAATTTCATCGTTTAATTCCGTGGGTGTGAAAATTTCCAGGATGCCCTGTTTTTTAGAATAGAGGTTTTTTAGGCCTTTTTGAAGTGAATCTTTATCTGTTGCTTTAAAATAATGGAAGTCAAATTCATTTGCAATTCGCTCAGCTTTTCTATCGTGGCGGGTTTCAAAATAGTGTTTGAAATAATCTTCGTTCTTTGCGCCGGGCAGAATCCTGAAAATTCCGCCGCCGCCATTATTGATGACGATCGCGCGAAAGGTTTCCGGCAAAACCCCGTTCCAAAAAGCGTTGCTATCATAAAAAAAGGCCAGTTCCCCGGTTATTAAGGTGGTGTCTTTTTTTGAAAATTTAGCTGCACCCACAGCCGTAGATGTGCTTCCGTCAATTCCGCTGGTGCCGCGGTTGCAAAAAACCTCATTTCCTGGTTTTAGCGGAAATAATTGCGCATAACGGATCGCCGAACTGTTTGAAATATGAAGTAATTGCTGATCGGGAAGGCTTCTAAAAATCTCTGAAAAAGCATAAAAATCACTGAAAGGAATTTCCTGTATATAATCTTTATGCCCCGCGTCATTTTTGTTTTTGATCTTCAACCACTTGTCCCGGTAACCGCTTTCTGTTTGATCAGTCTGCGGAAAAAATTTACTGAAAAACTCGTTGGGTTGGATGTCAAAATGCTTATTCAGGCAAAAATAAGTATTCAATGCTTTTTTAGGATCAACGTGCCAGTGATGCTGAGGTTGATAGTGCCTCAAAAAAGCCTTTAACTTTTTAGAAATCACCATCCCGCCAAAAGTTAATAAAATATCTGGTTGAAGTTGTTGAAACGCTTTCTTGGGGTTTTCTGCAATTTCCAGCGGTGCAATGAAACGGTCTATTCTCGAAATAAAATCAGGGTGGTGCAGGTTAGAAGTGGTTTCTGAAAACACCAAAACAGATGGATCTTTTGCCATTTTTTCTAAAAATTGCTGCTCGATGGCATCAGGTTTATTGACGCCCACCAAAACCAACTTGCGCTTGGCCGAATTCCAGATTTCAACATAAGGCTTCAATGCTTGTTGCGTGGTTGTTTTAGCATTTAAAATCGGTTCGATGGAAACGGGATGGGTGGAAAATTCAGTTGTTGTCTCATAAAGCGGCTCATAAAAAGGAACATTAATATGCACAGGACCTTGTTTTTCAATTGCCGCGTTCAATGCTAAATTAATCTCGCGCTCATTGTGCTGTTGCGCCTCGCGGTATTTTTGCTGAAGTTTGGCTTCTTTTGGCACTTTATCCAGAACAATTTCCGAATATAAATTAGCCGAATACAAGACGTGATCGCCATAAACATTTTTCTGCATAATTGTCTGACCATCACCAATATTAATGCGTTCCACAGGGCGGTCGGCAGAAATAACGACCAAAGGGATATCGCTGTAAAAAGCTTCGGCAACGGCCGGAAAATAATTGAGCAAAGCTGATCCCGACGTGCAACAAATCGCTACGGGCGCATCGAGCTTTTGCGCCATTCCCATCGCCATAAAGGCAGCTGAACGTTCATCGACAACACTATAGGCTTCAATTTCAGGATGATTTGCAAAAGAAATAGTCAAAGGTGCATTGCGTGATCCGGGGGAAATAATGACTTTTTTAATATTTTTTGTGAGGCACAACTGCAAGATATTTTGCGCCATCGGGATCGCGGAAAATTTGGCTTTTTTCATAATGGCAATTTACGGATAAATAAAGACTCTTTCTCAATTACGGGAATTCTTCTAAATGATAGAGTAAATTTTATTATATACTGATAACCAGTGTCTTATTTATTAAAAGACAGTTCCCATCGAGGCGGGGATTTAGGGGATTATAGGTCTAATTCTAGGGTAAAAACCCTACAATTTATTGGATTACTTTACTTTTGCGAAAAAATTTATAAATAATGCAATTATGAGAAAAGGATTGCACACAGTAAGTGCATTACCTTAATATGTAGTTTGGAAAACAAAATAGAGTTATAAAGTTTTACGAGGGATTTAAAAGTTCGTCGCAGGGAACTTTTTATCCAGATATGTGAGGCAGAAGGTATAGAAATATTGGAAGGGGGTGTCAGTTCATATCTCATCAACTTTAAAATTTACTGATAATATTTAAATTAGGAAAGGAAAGGAAAGGTTGTAACTTGGAGCCGTATAGTAGCACAGGACCGCAGATTTTTAATAATTCTTTTACGTAACTTTGAGATGGCAAATTGAGTTGTTTTACACAACCTTAAAAAATTGAGCAAAAATATCGATACCGAATCAATTCTTTCCTGTAACAAATATAATGTTGTTTCCTCAAATCATTAAAAAGTTTAAATATTCATCTTTTAACAAATTATTGAAAATAGGCAAACCGGTAAATATTTTATAGGGTTTAACAGCGAAACATATTTATTTTCGATGCTTTCTTGCCAGCTTGCCAAGAACATTGTTAGAAAAACAAAGAGATCATATTACAGCCAATTTTAATAAATTACTATTAATAACGAATCATCAATCTTCTTGGCACTCCGTTAATCCAGTGCTAAAGCACAATTTAAGAAATTGGGATAAATATTATTTTCAAACAATTAAGTTTTAACTTTTTTAAAATTTTTTAAAAATACTTTGTTAATTCGTTTTTATTATTATTATTTGTACTTGTTAGCTAGCAACAGATCCAAGAGCAGATAATCTGCAAACTGAATTGCAATGATCTAAAACTTTTAGAATTCAGTATTTAATCATTTATTCAAAATTCAATTAAAATGAAAAATGTAATTTTTACTTTAGCATTTGTGCTAATAGGAACCTTTGCTTTTGCCAATAGTGCAGAAACCTTCAAATCAGGTGATAATGGTTTTAAAGGCGAAATAGTCATAACTGAAAATTGTCAAAATGAGTCTTCGGTAATAAAAATATCTTTTGATTCAAAAACTGAGTTTGATAATTTTGATATGACTGAGTTATCGACTCTATATGACGGGGATTGTGAGGTTCACGTTGAAGTTAGTGTGAGTGTCGGTGAGACTTATGTCAAAGCTAGCATAACAATGAAAAATGCTGATTGTGCCGAAGTAATTGAAAAAACTAAAGATTTGAAAAAAAATCTTGAAAAAGCGCGAAGAAATATTTTTTAGGCTTAATGATGCTATCTGTTATATCTTTTGCTTCTGCAGAAAAAACAGATTATTCAAGAGATACCAAAAAAATGAACATAAGCCAATTATGCGTAAAGAACAATCCAATAAATAATTTTGGAATTGATATTAAAAATAAATTTATATATTCCAAAATCAACGTTAGAAACTTAGATTGGAAAAATACTTGTAAAGTTGAGGTTACTGTAATAGTTCAATACGGTGACAAAAAAGCTAAAGCTTCTAGCATAGTACCTTGTGAAGAGGTTGAGGAAACAGAAGTTAAATTAACAAAAGCTTTAACTAAGGCAGTCACAAGCTGATAATCAAAGGATAGCTAATTTAGTGAATAAAGCTAAATTAGCCTATTCTTGTTTAAAAATAAATCAGAAAATGAGAACAGGTTTTGTTATTACATTATTTATTGCACAATTTTCCTTTTTTATGGTTAATGGTCAGAAAAAAAGAGCCACTTCAAAGATTGTGGTGCACTATGAGATGCACACTACTTATAATCAATCCACACCCAAATATGAAGCTACACTTTTTGTCAATGATTCGTTTTCTTTATTTCAATACCATTCTACCGGAAAAAAAAATATAAGTAAAAAGAAAGAGAAAAGTTATGATGGGAGTAAAACAGAAATAATAATACCCGATACCACCACCTATAAAATTTTGATTGAAAAACGACAAAATATGCTATATAAATTAAGTGGAGGTTTGGGCGATAATAAAAAATATTATATCAAAGAATCTATTCCTGAATTGAATTGGAAACTTGGAAAGGTTAAGAAAGAAATTCAAGGCATTAGTTGTCATTCTGCTTCCGTAGATTTTCGCGGACGTCATTATAAAGTTTGGTACGCGCCATCAATACCAAGTAATTCTGGTCCCTGGAAATTAAATGGCTTGCCAGGACTAATATTGGAAGGCCATGATGCCTATAATGAAGTGATATTTATAGCGAAGAAAATAGAATTTACAAAAGAGAAATTCAGTGTGGCTATAAATGATTCTTATGATGTTTTGAGCATAAAGGAGAATATAATACGTCAAAAAGCCGATTTGTCCGATTTTAAAAGTAAGTTACAATCAAGACTTGGTGGAAGAGATTCCAATGTAAAAGTTGAAGTTAATGAAGTAAAGGCAATCGAATTAAATTTTAATGATATTGAAGAAGAATAAGCTGATAAAAATAACTTTCTTTTTATTTTTCTTTGTTTGGAGTTCAACCCTATTTTCCCAACACATTATTCAAGGTGTGGTTAAAAATTCTTTTGAAGAAGGCTTATATGGCGTGAATGTAATACTAAAACAAGATGATAATATTATTACATACACATCTTCTGGCAGCAACGGAGATTATATTATAACTGTTGATAAGACGGGCGAATTGAATTTGGTATTTTCTTATTTGGGATTTAAAACCCAAACAGTACCTATAGATATTAAGAAAAAGGAAGAAAAAATTGAAAAAAATATAGTTCTTGAAAACACATCCGAGAAATTAGATGAAGTCGTTATTGAGTCAAAAAAACCGACTAAAATAAAAGAAGACACGATTGTTTTAAGAGTAGAGAATTTCGTTAACGGCACAGAACAAACCGTGGAAGGGCTACTTAAAAAAATTCCCGGTTTGGATATAGCTAACGATGGAACAATTAGGGTCGGTAATCAAGAAATAGAGAAATTAATGATTGAAGGAGATGATTTTTTTGGGAAAGGCTATAAAGTCCTTTCCAAAAATATGCCGGCTTACCCCATCGAAGAAGTTGAAGTACTCAAACATTTCAGTAATAACAAACTTTTAAAAGGCCTTGAAGACAGTGATAAGGTTGCCTTAAATCTTAAATTAGATGATGAATCAAAAAATGTATGGTTTGGAAATATTAAGGGTGGTTTAGGGAATGATGGATTTTATGAATTCAAAGGTAATTTGATGGATATAGGGAAGAAAAATAAATTCTATTTCTTGACCGATTTGAATACTATCGGAATGGACGCAACTGGAAGTATCGATAACCTCATATATTCTTCATCGGATTATGAGTATGATGTTGGAAGTAACGAACATGTGAGTTCCTTATTAGATTTATCAACATCTTCTTATTTGGGTTTTAAACAGCGTAAGTCCAATTTCAATAATGCTAAAATGACTTCTTTAAACGCAATTTTTCATCCGACAGAAAAATTAGAAATCAAAACACTGGGTTTTCTAAATTGGGACCACACCGATTTCTATAAAAATAGTAGAAATATCGTGAATGTTGAAAACTCAAATTTTACAAACACAAGGAATAACCACCGCTACAATAAAAAACGTACAGCTTTTGGTCGGCTTGATTTGATGTATGACATTGCGGATAACCAAACCCTAAAAACCACAACTAAATATAATGATGGCAATTTTGATGATGGTTCTGATTTGTTGTATAACGGCAATTCTACTAATGAAAGCCTCGATCATCGCAACCAACTTTTTGATCAAAAAGTTGGTTATACAAATAAGCTAGACAGTACAAAAGCACTGTTGATTAATGCCCGGTTTATTGATGAAAAATCATCTGATCATTATCATGTCAATCAGTTTTTTTTTGAAGACTTATTTCCCGAATATTCTAATGCCAATGCCGCGAAGCAAGACAATACCAACCATATGCAATATGTTGGGGTGAACGGCCATTATATAAACCGAAAAGAAAATGGAAATCTGTTGGAGTTAGATTTTGGAAATGAATACCGAAAAGATAAACTTTTAACACGGTTTTCTATATTAGAGGAGGAAATGCTTATTACTGAGCCCGATGGTTATCAAAATCAAACCAACTATCAAGTCAATGATTTATATCTAAAAGGTCGCTACCTTTTTGAAATTAATGATTTTTCGATCACAGGAAGCTTAGGTTTGCACCAATTTATTAATCGTTTGGAAAATAAAGCGAATAAGGCGAAACAACATCCCTTTTTTATGAATCCTAAAATAGAATTTAGTTGGGAAATAAATAAAAAAAATAAACTGACCGCTTCTTATGCCTACAATGAAAAAAACGCGAAAACCCTAGATGTTTACAATGATTTTGTAATGCAGGATTACCGTTCATTTTCAAAGGGAACAGGTGGGTTTAACCAATTGAACGCATCAACAGCCTTATTTACTTATAGACTTGGGAATTGGGATTCGCGTTTTTTCGCCAACGTTTCCATGTTCTATACAAAGGATCATGATTTTCTTTCAACCAATAGGATAATTGAACAAAACTATGTCCAATCTGAAAAAATATTGATTAAAAACAAGAATTTATTAAATTTGAATACGGATTTTAATTATTATTTCAAATCTATTGCTTCAAACTTAAAACTGAATTTAGGCTATACCAAGAGTAATTTTAAGAATAAAGTCAATAGCTCAAATTTGAGAGAAGTCATTTCTTCAAGTTATGATTACGGCCTTGAATTGCGCTCTGGCTTTATTGATATTTTTAGTTTTTATATTGGCACGAGTTGGACCAGTTCTCAAACAAAAACAAACTTCAAAAATTCTTACACTGACAATGTAACGTTTCTCGATTTATCGTTTGTTTTCAATGATGAATTTGATGTTACAGCGAAATCAGAACGTTATTATTTTGGCAATTAAAAAAAGGATAAATCTTACTACTTCCTAGACCTTGAGGTTCAGTACAAACTGATAAAAGACAAATTGACCTTAGGGCTTTCAGGAAAAAATTTGTTTAACACTAAAACCTTTAGACGCTATTCCATTAGTGATATTGGAACTACAGTGTCAGAATTCCGCCTTTTACCACGCTATATTTTATTAAAAGCTGAGATTAGGTTCTGATCAATGATTTTTCTTGGCAGGATTCAAGTCGTGAATGCGCCATTTTGCTTAAAAAATAATTCGCCCCATACTTTCAAGAGACGAATCGTCCCACTTGGTTGTAATCACAAATTTTCTTTTTAAAATGCTACGTAAATCCATTTCCTTCTTTAAAACGGCAAAGTAGGACCTGAAATGAAAAAGGTCTTCACGTTTTAATAACTTCTGAATACGGTAACTGAGGCAACCTCCTTTAATCTCTTTTAATATATCAGCTATTCTACTCATTAAATGAAGCTTAAATGTTGGCTATTTCGGAGTGATGGTGCCACCTGTTTCGGTCAAACCGTGCCACTTTGAAAGATACTGCAATTATATAAAAAATTAATGTTATAGGTCTTTTAAGGTTCCTTTTCTTAAAGATTC
>Ga0075106_1001453_pt1 | contig 10190 bp, 13 predicted proteins | sample AntDeeMetag02WF4_FD_69796 | JGI IMG/M metagenome (GOLD analysis project Ga0075106, IMG submission 69796) | Saline lake microbial communities from Deep Lake, Antarctica - Antarctic Deep Lake Metagenome 02WF4 | ecosystem: Environmental > Aquatic > Non-marine Saline and Alkaline > Saline | place... | reverse complement strand
TTCGCGTCCTCACCGAGACGGACAAGGTCGCCGAGAACGACCTCTTCGCTCGCTACTTCATGCGGGTTCGCGACGACTTCGCGATCGAGGACGAAGAGGCAGCGGTCCACGTCTCGGGAATCGAGGTCTAAGGAGGGCCGTAGATGACAACTACCAACGAAAAAATCCGCCGGCGGTACGAGAACGGGGAGACGCTCAACGACGGCGCACCCGGCAACGTGGCGACCGACGCACCCGCCAACGCGGCGGACACGGTCGTCGCCGAAGACGCCGACGTGCAGGCCGTCACCGCCGACGGGACGAACACGGTCGACCTCTCGAACGCCGCAGCGGAAGGACGCCAGGTCACCGTCGTTCACAACGGCGGGGCCAACACGCCGACGCTGTCGTTCACCGACGCGGACTTCGTCGGAACCGGACCGGCTAACATGACCGCAGCGGGCGCAACGGCGACCGTCCGCAATATCGACGGGACGGCCAGCGGCTGGGTCGTCGTCGCCACCGGGAGTGCCTAACGATGCCTCGAGTACGCTACACCGCTGACGGTGGACGGTATCGCACCGGCGGCGTGACGTTCGAGCCCGGCGACGAGGGCGAGGTCTCCACGGGTCTGGCCGAGCACCTGGTCGAGGACGTCGGCAGCTTCGAGTACGTCGACGGCGCGGAGGATGCCGAAGAGCTTCCCACGCCAGATGATCTCACCGGCGACGAAGCAGAAGCCGAAGACGAGACCGAGGACGAAACGAAGGACTCGGTTGTCACCGCGCCCGGTGAGTTCACCATCGACGAGATCGAGGCCGAGCTCGAGATCGGCGAGTGGGACGACCACCTCGAGACGCTTCGTGAGAACGAAGAGGACGGCAAGGATCGCGCCGGCGTCTACGACGCGCTCGGCGTCCGCCGTGCCGAGATCGAGGGGTAACGCATGCCTGCTTGGTATGCAAGCGAAGTTCTCGCCGACTCCGAGAGCCTCACGGCCGGCGAGGCCGTCTCGTCGATCGTCTCGAAGTATCGATCGCCCGTGGTCTGTGTTGCCCTCGAGGATCTCGAAGGATCGGCCGATGACACGTTGACGATCAAATTCGAGGGCGCTGCTGGAACGTACGAGGCCGACCAGCGGACTCTCTCGGAGACCCAGTCCTACACCGTCGACGTCCTGCAGTGCGAGGCGGTCTCGATCACCTCGAGCAACGGCGTCACCTACTCGGCAGAAGTCCGGGCGAACCCGGAGTGATCTAAATGCCTACTGGCTACTGTACCGTCGACGACGTCCGTCGAGCGAAGCAGGAGGGCGAACTGACCGGCGAACTCGTGTCGAAGGACAACGAGATCGTCGTCGACGCGATCACGGCCCAGACCGAGTGGCTCGAGAAAAGCCTCTCGCGCCACTGGTACGTCTCAACGCGGCCTGACGAGGATACCCACGAACTACTCCCGACCGGGCCGAAGACTCGAGACGACGAGGAGGACATCCCGACCGGCGGGGCCCACCTCGTTGGTGAACCGACGACGCCGAAAACGTGGCAAGGTTCGTACACTCGGATCGAACTGGACCGTCGCGACGCCGAGTCTATCACGGAGTTGCTCGTCCGGACGCCGGAAGGTTACGAGGACTGGGCCGGGAGCAGCGAGTACAGCGGCGGCACGTGGCCTGATGCACTCGGGGATGACTACTACCTCCGGATCAACAACGGGGGCGTCTCACAGCTATACCTCGACGTCGAGAACCTGCTCAACGAGGACGACGAGCCGCTGCTCGACTCGTACTCGAACGCCGTCTACGTCACCTTCGACTACGGTCACGAGGGGATCCCAGACACCGTCCGCAAGGCCGTCGCGATGCGAGCCTGTGCGAAGCTGTTGATCGACGACGAGGCCGCGCTGGGGATCCCTGACAACGGCCAGTTGGTCAACCCCGAGAGCAAGAAGCAGGCGATGGAATCGGCGGCCGAAGAACTCCTCGAGGTCTACCGCTGATGGAGCTCGCATCCGATTTCGAGGCCGACCTCCAGGAGGCGCTCCTGGATGACGTCGAGCAGCGAGCCCGCGACGTGATCGCGCCGGAGGTCCAGGCCCATGCCCACGATCTCCTCGAGGCGTACGGCCAGCGCCACGACTACGACGTCGGTACGATCATCGAGGCCGGCGAGACCCGAGTCGAGAGGCGTAAGGGTCGCGTGGTCGTCCGCTGGGGGTGGCCCGAGCCGGCGATCTTCTTCGAGCGAGGGACCGTCGACCACGTCGTCCAGGCGCGGAACGCAGACGTCCTCTCGTTCATCTGGGAGGACCCGCCGCAGTGGGTACGTGAGGAGTACGATCGCGAAGGCGAGGGGTGGCGCGTGTTCCTGCCCGAAACTGAACCGTCGGGGCTGCCCGAGTCCCGATTCATCCGCGACTCGCTGAACTACGTCCGTCGGAGGTTCGAATCATGACAACGGAAGTCAACTGGGTCCTCGAGCAGCTGGGCAGCGTCGTCGACGACGTCGCGAATAGCTACACGAACCGTAACGACAACCCGGTCGCGCTCAAGCGGGTCAACCGCGACGACAGTAGCGTCTACGAGGGTGGTGGCTCGCTGGACTTCAACGAGCCGATGCACAAGCGCAAGGAGGACCTCAAGAGCGGCGTCTTCGTCGGTGCGACGCTAGCCGATCGGGCGGAGGATCCCGCCGGGACGGAGTACAACCTCAAAATCGAGACGGTTGTTGGCCTGACCGTCGAGGGGATGACGTCCCAGGGCGGGCTTCACGGCCATGTCGATCCGGACGGCGAGAACGGCATCCCGTTCACGGAGCTCGTCCGCAAGATCCGTCGCACGCTACTCGCCTCTGACACGCGGGCATACCCCGATCCCGGTGTTCCGAACACGTCGTATCACGACCTGATCCCGACGTCCAACGACCCACAGTCCGCAGAGTACCGCGACTTCTACAGGTGGCAGGGCGACTTCGCCTTCCGAGGCTACGAGAGTTTACCATGACAGATTTCACAGGCAACATCGAAACGACAGCGGAATCGCTCGAGGCTCTCCAAGGGGACCTCGAAACACACCTCGAGGGCATTTTCGGCGTCGACATCGACGTAGAGGCGCCGACGCTCGCAAGCGGTGGTGATGGCCTCCCCCACATCCTCGATGTCTGGGTCGCGTTCCCAGGCGCCAAAGAGCAAATTGAGGATCGGCTCGGCGTCGACCGTGTCGAACGGTGCGAGATGAAAGTCAAGCTGCATGTCGGTGATGGCGAATGACGGGCGCGGGATCGGCAACGGTCGCGTACACCGTCGAGGATAGTTATGGTTCCGGACCGGTCGCTGAACCGACGTGGTATCAGCCCGGCATGAACGTCACCGTAGGAGATCTGAGCGTCGAGCAAGCACTCGAGCGCGTCCGCCACCCGAACGACCCGACGCCGGCAGGCTCTCGCGAAGGCAACTGGGAGGGTGCTCTCTCAGTGTCGTTCGAACTGACGGACGACAACTTCCATGATCTCGTCTTCGCCGACGGCGGGACCGCACTGCCGAACTCGCCGATGCGAGCGCCGTCGTCGACGTGGTACCTCGCCGTCGATATGCCCGACGGGACGACCGAGTCCCGCACACCGACGGGCGCGGTCGTCCAGGAGGCGACAGTCAACTACGAGCAGGGGAGCAACATCACGGTTGAACTGACGATCCTCTACGGGGACGAGCCGAACGACATCGCGGCACCCGGCACGATCCAGCAGCCGTCCGACGAGGACGTCTTCAGCTGGCACGGAGCGTCGTTCGAGGTCGACGGCCTCAACCAGCCCCTCATGCAGTCGGCGACGCTCTCGCTGTCGGGACTGGCGCGGTTCCGTCGTGGTCAGGATCGACACCCGTTCGACGCGGTCGTCGACGCAATCGAGCCGTCGTTCTCGACGGACTCGACGTTCACCGAGCGCGACCAACTCGCGCTGGCGGTCGACAACTCTCGAGAGGGGCCGGTCGGAAAGGTTCCGGCGACGTTCGCACTCGAGAACGGCCAGGGAACGACCATCGACTACTCCCTCACCGACTGTCAGCCCGGCGGATCGTACTCTTGGTCCGACCTCGTCGCACCGGACGCGGACCTCTCCGAACCGATCGACTACCACGTTACCGACGTGTCTGCAACGACGACCACTGCCTAACCCATGCTCACAACTGAAACCTACACACTGGACGGCGCGATCGCGGAACTGGACGACCGGATGGACACGCTCGGGGAGGACCTCGAGGGCCTGGAGCAGGGGACAGACGACTATTCAGCCATCAAGGCCCGACGTAATCGCGTCAGCTACCTTGAGAACGGGGTGCGCTGGCAGCGCGACGAGGAAGGCTGGGGAGGCGACACCGAGATCGAACTCGGTTCGATGACCGCCGGAGAAGAGGCCATGATGCACCGCGAGGCACCCGACGACGCCGGCCGCAAGGAGATGCGGTTGTGGTTCGTCGCCGCCAGCACGGTCAGCGCTCCGTACGCCGATCCCGACGATGGACTTTCGGAGACGTTCTCCGCACTCTCCAGCGCTCATCCGGCGTTCGTCGAGTGGCTCGAGGCAAAGGCCAACGGGCTCGGTGTATCGACCGAGTCGGGAAACGGATCCTCGACGTCCTCGACAGAGACCACGACCGGGGCGTCGGAGACCTCGACGGGCGACCCCGACTCGACTACTACATCGTCGTCGGACTCGCCCACGGAATGAGCTATACGGACGTCATGGAGGTGCCGCTCGAATACCTGAAACTGCTTGACGCCTACGCGGCCACACGACCCAGACTATGAGTTTCGATACTGAAGCACAACTCTCGATCGAGATTCCCTCGAGTGAGTTGCGAAACGCTCGCCAGCAGATCGAGTCCGAGATCGGCACGACCGAGGTCGGGGTTACAGACGGTGGGTCGGCGTCGGCCCAGGCTGCAGGCGGCGGCCGTGGTGGTGGGCGTCAACGTCGGCGTGCACGCCGCGAGTACCGCTGGGCCCGCGAGCGGACCGACTACCTCGAAGAGGCAGTGGTCTACCTCGAGGACATCGAGGACAAGGTCGGGGGCGACGGCGGTGGGATGCTCGGTGAACTGCTCGGCGGCGGCGCGATCGGTGGCCTCCTCGGCGGAGCCGGCGGCGCTGCTGGTGGTATCGGTAGCGGGGTTGCTACAGGTATCGGGGCTGCGGTCGGCTCCGCTGTTGGATCGGCGATCGGTGGCTCGAGCGTCGAGGTTGAGAAACCAGACTGGACGCCGCTCGAGGTCGACGGCCCCGAAGAGCCGTACGACGTCGACCATCCAGAGGAACCCTACGAGTTAGATCACCCGGAGGATCCGTACGACATCGACCACCCGGACGAGCCGTATGCGGTGGAGGACCCGTCGCCACTCGGTGTCGAAGATCCGTCGCCGCTGGGCGTCGAGAACCCCGACCCGTTCGAGGTTGACGATCCGTCGCCGCTCGAGGTCGAAGAGGTCGATCCGCTCGAGGTTGAGGACGTCGACCCGATCGAGATCTCGGTGGAAGTGACCACGGGAACTGAAGAAGTGAAGCAGCCGCAGGTCGGTGAGGAGCCATATATTAAACAGCCCGATGACGGTGGAGATGGAAACATCTGGTCCTGGGCGGGCAAGACCGCTGATGGCGCGAATGAGTGGGCTGGCGAGACAGCCGAGGGTGCGCAAAAGTTCGCGAATGATATCAACCCGTGGTCTTCGGATAGCTCTGGTGGCGGTGGTGATGGCGGGGGAGGGAGCAGTTCGGGGACCCAAACGTCCCCTCGCCCATCATCGAGAACCACCACAACGACAGTCGAGACGTCCGTCGACCCGCGCCCAGCGGACATCGACGCCAGTGTGGGGCCGGTCGAAGTCAACGTCCGCGACTTGGACAAGATGGAGGATGATGTCGTGGATGCGGTTGAGGAACGTATCGAGGAGGTCCGGGACGACATCGAGGCACAGATCGAAGATCTCGAACGGGACATCCGGCGTGGGTGAGTGGGCGAAATTATATGTCTTACAAACAAGAAAGTCAACATATGAGAACACCAGATCCAACCGATCCGCGAGAGTTGGTTTGGCTGGCTCTATTCGCGTTCGTTACCATCGGCGCTGGCGCGTTCCTTTACGAAGCCCCGGCCGACGCCCTCGTCTATTCCCTCGGGATCTGGGGCGTCGTCCTCTATCTCGTCGGCCCGGAAGAGGTCCTCGACCGACTGGGGCTGCGTTCGTCTGAGGATCACGATCCGGCAGTCCAGTAGAGCAGCAAACCACCGCCGCCGCACGGTCACCGCGGTACTTTTCGATAACAATGACACTGAGGAGCACAGCGTATCTCGAGATCGACATCAACGGTGGCGACACTACCGGCGTCTTCGAGCTCCGGGAGGACCTCTCTGATACTGGTGATGTGACCAAGAACTACCTTCTTAGCAATCGCGGCCAGCGATTTAGGGAAGCGTTCGACATCGGCACCGACCTCCTCCCGGATGACGTCGCCGACGCGGATCTCGAGAACCGCAAAGGATACCACGTCGACGGCGGCTCCGGGCACTACCAGGAGACCCTCTCGTTCGCCGCCAGTCCCGGCGACGAGTGGGGAGACGGGTCGACGGACGCCAACGATCCCGACGACGTCAACAAAACCGATGCGACCGGGTCGGAGCCGATCGCGATGAAACAGGTGTTCGAGTGGTTCGTCACCCAGAGCAAGAGCGACAGCTCCGGCGGCACCCGTCTCCACATCGGCGAGTGGAACGACGGCACGTATTCGGAGACCGGCGCAGCCGGCGCGTTCGGCCATCCGATGCCAGTCGCGATCAACGAGAGCAGCATCACGTATGACCCAGACAAGCCGGCAGCGATCGAGGGCTCGATCACACTGACCTGGACGTCGATGTTCCCTAACGTCGACCTGGAGGGGTCGTTCGAGAACGGCCTCAACAGCATCGCCGACTTCGTACAGGACTACTGATGAAGTACATCTACAACAGCCCGATCCCGGAGGCCGCACAGACCGACGAACGCGACCGGCTTGGTCAGAAACTCGCCGAGGCGGGGATCCTCCAAGAGGACGGCGCGGTCGTCGAGTCGCTTTCCTCGGAGGCGGCGGACCTCACACTCAGCGGGCAGTATCGCTGGGGCGAAGAAATCTCGACGATGCTCGCGACCGAACTCGACGAACTGTCGGCCTCAAGCCTGCCGACGCTACCGCTGTATCGGCGGAGTGGCGGCTACTCGAACGCTGGCTACTACGAAATCGCGAGCGCCGACGTTGAGCCGCTTCATGGGAACGACCGTAGCGTATGGCGGTACAGCCTCTCGCTGACCTTCGTCGGTAAGAAGGGGAGCTACTTCCGAGCCGTCGAAGCGACCCCTTGGAAACTCGACCACGAGCTCGGCAACTCGACATCGCCTATCGAAGTCGGTGTCCCGGCGGCCGCGACGAAGGTGCAGTGGCACAACCCCGAGGACGGGACGCGGTCGCCGGCGGTGCCGGTCGAAACTCGCCCGACCGCAGCAGCCGATGTCGACATCTACGACTTCGAGTCGGGCTACAACGCGGTCTACGACACCAACTACAACCTGGTGGAGGGCGGCACGGCAACCCTCCTCTACGCGGCCGACTATGCAGACGGACCCCCGTGCGGAGTCCGCGTTTACGACACCCGCGGGTACGACGGGAAGTTCACGAGCGAGGGGATCAGACAGTGGCAGACCGTCCACTCGACAGAACACGGCATCGGGGACCCGGTAGTCATGTCGAACGCCCTCATTCGCCTCCGTCTCGACGAGCCCAACGGCACGCTCGAGGCCGAGGAGTGGGACGACGCCAACACGACCTGGACGACGGTCGGCCTCGGGTCCTCGCAACCGCCGACGGTCTCGCTGTTCGATGTCGACCTCATGGACATCGCGATGGTCCGCGATCGCGCCCAACTGACCTTCGACGTCGGCGGTTCGCTGTTCGCGCTGAACGCGATTCTCAACCGCGGCTACGGCGCCGTCCAGTTCACGGTCCCTGAGAACGAGACGGGACCGATCCCGGACGATCTCGAGAACTGGCTGTCGCCGATCGCGAGCACGTCGATCGCGGATCCGAACGCCAGCAAGACGCTGGTCGCTCGCAAGGAGGTGCGTAAGTAATGGCCTGGGAACTCCTCGAGACGGTCTCCGACTCGAATACTGTCCGCGATGCTGAAATCAGTCCAGATGGAGAGTGGCTTGTTTTTGGCACCGATGGTAACGAACTCGTCATCTACTCTACCGGGGACTGGGTTCACCAACACACCTACAGTATACGGGGAACGGCTTACGGAATATCGATCAGTTCCGATTCGAGCCAGATTGCCGTTGCCTCTGGCGCAATCACCTCTGGAGATTTCGAGGTCTATGAATTGGGAGGGGGGTGGACAGAGATCTACTCCGAGTCTACGAGGCCTCGGCCGCTGGATGTTGACTTCAGCCCGAATGGGGATTGGGCTGCTTATGTCTACGGTAGCGGGACTGAAGTTCTGAATACGAGCGACTGGAGCAACGTCACAACCGTCACAACAGACAATAGCAGAGGCGTTGGATTTAGTTCAGATAGTGGTTGGCTCGCGGTCGGGACAAACAATGATGAAACGCTGGTCTTCTCTACATCTGACTGGGCGGAGATTAACGACTCGCCGCTCACTGACCCTACTGATTCCGTTCAAGCAACCACGTTTGACCCTGCCGACGAGTATCTGGCTTCTGGGTCATGGTCCAGTTCTAACCATATTTACAACACGTCGGACTGGACAGAAAGCAGCGCCTCGCCGATCACCGACGCCTCGGGTCAAATCGAAGCCGTTGCTTTCGATGCAAACTCCCTCTGGTTCGCGTTTGCAAGCCGAGATCAAACAGGCCGTGTCTATTCGATTACCGACGGCTGGGCGCTTGAGACGACGCTTGATGACCCGACCGATTACGCGTGGGGTATCGACTTCCAAGATGAGTATCTTGCACTGGCTGCCGACACATCAGTCTATATTTACGACGTTCCCGAGCCGGACTTTACACCAACGAACGTCTCTGTCGACGCAACTCGAGACACTGAGATCGACCTCTCGTGGACCGTTACGGGCGGTGAAGATGAAGTCCGCGTCTACCGTGATTCCTCCCCCGGGCTCGATGTCTCCACTCTAAACCCGATCGCGACTCTCGCGACCGGAACGGAGTCGTACACCGATACGGGACTCGATAACGGGACGGACTACTACTACAAGATCGCCGCCTATTCGTCCGATACCGAAGACGTTTCGGACGAGGTTTCAGGCCAGACGACGCTCCCGGATGTTACTAACGTCTCGGCGTCAGGTGGTTCACGAACCGTTGATATATCGTGGACTGCAAATCACAACACCGGCCAAACACGCGTCGAGATCCGCGAAGCTGGCGGTACGTGGACTCATTTGACGACCGTCGATTACACGACGACCTCGGCATCAGTCGCCGGCCTCCTCGACGGCACCGACTACGAAGTTCTGGTCCGCGCTGAGACCACCGATGTCGATGGGAGTCGGGTCACGGACACGGCGACCACGACACTCCCACAGATCGGCACGTTCGAGATCGACGAGAGCGTCCGAGACGATCTCACTGCCGACTGGAGCGATCTCCTGAACACTGGCCAGTACCGACTCCGATGGAAGGATGCTGATGCCTCGAGCTTTGATGCGGCAGATGAAGCTGTGGTTGCTCACGACGCTGCCACGCTCGAGTATGCGATTTCCGGGTTGCTCGACGGCACTGACTATGACGTCAAACTCCGGACAGAAACGGACGATGTCGCCGGCGACTGGCACCGAGAGACAGCCACGACGCTCCTCCCTGCTATCGATGCGTTCTCTCTTGATGCAAGCGTCCAGGACGAGCTTATAGTCGGTGGCATCGACCCAGTAATTGATACCGGACAGTACCGGATTCGGTGGAAGCGGTCCGAGGACGGAACCTATGTCGCCGAGAACGAAACGACGCTCGCCCACGATGTGGATCCGCTTGAGTATACCATCTCGCCGGTCCTCGATGGCGAGAAGTACGATGTAGGGATCCAACCGGAGACTGACGATGCCACCGGCGACTGGCACACCGCCACGGAGATCACCAAACTCGTCTCGGCGGACGGGCTCGCGTTTTCGAACGTGACTGACCGCGGGCTTACGCTCTCGTGGACGGACAAC
>Ga0075106_1001439_pt1 | contig 10296 bp, 2 predicted proteins | sample AntDeeMetag02WF4_FD_69796 | JGI IMG/M metagenome (GOLD analysis project Ga0075106, IMG submission 69796) | Saline lake microbial communities from Deep Lake, Antarctica - Antarctic Deep Lake Metagenome 02WF4 | ecosystem: Environmental > Aquatic > Non-marine Saline and Alkaline > Saline | place... | reverse complement strand
AACGCAACTCAGGCCAAAACGGCGGTACTCCAGATGATAAACGGTGGCGCTTTCAACTAGGGGCTGGTTGGCTTGATACGCAGTGCGTATAATGGGTGGCATTAGTTGCCCATTTTTTTTTATGCCCGGAGCCTACATGGCCGACAACGAACTAGGTTATATGATCGACGGCGACACATTCCAGCTCAAGGACGGTCGCCGTATTCGTGTTGGCGGGGTAGATGCGCCGGAGAACACCAAATACAGCTTGCCGGGTGCGGGCGGCCAACAGGCCACGTCGTTTACTAAACAGACCCTCGAGGACGGCTTCTCCCTTGGCCCCAAGACGGGCGAAACTTACGGCCGCGAAGTCCGCCAGGTTTATGACGATCAGGGGCGGCGGCTTGGCGATCGGCTTGTCCGTAACCGGCTGGGCGATGTCACGGGCTTTGCTGACACGCAGAGTACGGCGGCGCAGGGCTTGGGCGTTGCCGACAGGATGTTGGGACGCGAAGCGCCGGACGACATTGCTCCCTACGCTGACGCGGCGCGCAAACAGCAGGCCGATAACCTCATGCGGTTTGCCAACGGTGACTTTGCCGGCCGGATAACCGGCGCGGACATGGGGGCTGACGCCGGTTACGAGGGCACCACGTCGCGGGCATTTGATCGAGGCAAGGCGCAGCTTCGTGCGTCGGGCAACGCTTTTTTGGGGGCAGTCGGTAGCGTACTGGGGTCCGAAACCCTCGAACGCGTTGGTAAAGAGGGGGCGGACGAAGCGCTGCTCGATGCGGCGCGCAACCCTGCGGACCTCCAGACGTGGGATGACGTGGACGGCCTCGCCGACACCGGCACGTTTTTGTATGAGCGAGCCGTAGCGGAGGTCCCTTCGCTGCTGGTGGACGCGGCGGCGGCCGTGGGTACGGGCGGCACGTCTCTCGCGGCATCCGTCGCGAGCAAAGGGGCGCGGGCGGCCATCGGCAAGTCCTTTTTGCGGCGAGTGGGCGGCCCCGGCGCGGTATCCCAGGCGGGGAAGGTATCGTCTAAAGCGTTTGGCCGTGGGGCGAAGGCGGGGGCTTTCGGCTCGATGTATACGCAGAACGCCGGCGGCACCGTACTCGATCAGGAGAGTGTGGGCGTCGATGATCCGCTCCGGGCAATGGCGCTTGGCGTGGGCCAGACGATGCTGGATTATGCGTCGCTCAAAGGCATTGTGGGCGACGTAGCCAACCGGTTTGAGGCCGGGGAAAGCGTTGACTCCATCGCCAAATGGTTCAAGTCTGCTGCTGCGACAGCGGCGACGGGCAGTACGCGCGAAGGTCTGACCGAGCTTACCCAGTCGCTGATCGGCGAGCTGAACAAGGTCGATATTACCGACGGCGACTACACGGTCAACCCGAACAACCTGATCGAAGGGCTGCTGGTCGGCGCTACGGTTGGCGGCACCCTGGGTGGCGCCGGTGGCGCGTTGGGTGGCGGTTACCAGATGCTGCGCGGTGCGGATTATTCGGCAGACCAACGTGGCGAAGCGGAGTCAGGCGAAGGTGAGCCGGAGCAGGGTGAGCCGGAACAAGCTCCACCCGAGCCGGACGTTCGCACGGTTAACCCGGACGCGCCGTTTACCGATACGGGCCGTGACCCGAACCCCAAGCAAAATGGGCGCCCGGCGGTTGCCCCGACCGATGCCCCCATGGTGGATGACACCAAACCCGAGGGCGCGGAAGATCTGGCGGCGACCATCGAGTCTCGCCCTGACAACCTTACCTATGTCGCTCCCTCCAACGTCAACGACGGTGTTACGCGGCGGTATCTCGAAAACCGCTTTCCTGATCTGCACACCAAGGCAACCGAGAACGGCGGGCTAAAGGTTTCCACGTCACCCGAAGCAGTGGCGGCAGCTTCGGCGACGGTGGGCGAGGTCGAACAGGGTGAGTCGCTGGGCTACGGCCAGAACAAGCGCGAAGTGCTCGAAGCGGCGGAACGCGGCGAGGAAATTGTCTCGGTCGTCGAGCGCAACGAGACGGGTCATATCATCCGCGATCAGGTGGCCACCCGGCCGGCAGCCGAGAAGCTGGCGGCAGACGGTCAGCAGGAAGGCCGTACCGTCGAAGTGCGGGACATGGCGGCGGCTGAACAGGAGCGGGCGCAGCGCTACGCGGAGCAGAATGCCCGTGCGGCCAAGGCGGTTCCCCAGCAACGTTCGCCCAAGGCGGAAGATTTTGCCGAGGCCGAAGCGACGCCGGCCGAGCAGCCCAAGTCGCGCCTCGATTTGGCCCCGGCCCAGATGCCGAAAGACGAAGGCGACCTGTTTGACCGTGCGCTGTATGCGGGCGTCGACGTATCCGAGTACAAGAAAAGCGCCGCCGAGTACAACCCCGCCGTGCTCCGCCGCGAGTTGGCGAGCAAAATGCGCGAGACGCTGGTTGATGATCCGAATACTACGCTGCGCGAAGCGCTGGATGGCCGTAAGCTGCGCGACATGGAGCTTACCCAGCTCCAACAAGTGGCCGAAGCGGTTGGCATGGCCGATATTCCCCGCAAGGCCAAGGGCTTCAAGGGTGAGTCACGCAAAGCGCGTTCGCTGGCTATTGCCGGGGTAGCCAAGAAGCTGACCGGCTGGCGGGAAGGTTCCCGGCTCGACGGTAAGGGCAAGCGCACCAAGGCGATGGCACCGTCGGACATTTCGTTTCTGGCCGAGTTTGCCCCCGAGGTGCGCCAGGTCGCCGAGGACAAGGAAAACGGCAAGCTATCCACCAACGCCGAATACCAGACGGCCGTGCGCAAAGCGATTCCGTCGTCCCGTGAGGTTCGCCAACGGTTGTCGAAACTGGATGATGCGGCGCTGGCCGAAATGGTCCAGCTTTCGCGTGCCCCGCATGACCGTCGTAACTCGCCGCTAAAACTCGACTATGAGTACAGCGAGCAGGTTGATACGGCCGCACTACGCAGTGCCGTGCAGGGTTCCGAAGCTGGCCCTAATGCCGATTCTCGAGACACGACCGAGGGGATGCAGGATCGCCAGGCCGAACGCGACGCGGGCAAGGAGGCGTGGACATCGTCGCTGCCCAAAGAAGCGCTGAAAAGTGCGGCGGCGGGTGCGGCCTATGCATTTGTGACTGGCGAAACGTCCGGCCCCGGCCTCCAAGCAGCGATGGGCGCGCGAGGCGGTGAGGCCACGGCGGGCACGAATATGTCACAGGCCGATGTCTCCCATATCGACGGTGGGCGACTGGTCCGGTCGATTCTGGCGAATCAGGGTGCCACCAACGCTGCCACTATCGGCGCGGCCATCGACCAGCTACGCGACATTGCGACGGAGTCTCCTACGGCGTTTGCCGAAGGGCTCCCGTTGGACGGTCTCGATGTTTCATCGTTTGCCAAAAACCCGACGGATGGCCGCCGCGAAACGCCTACCGCCAGCGGGTCTGGCGTCAGCGATCTGGGCCCGCAGGATCGTGGTGAGCAGGAATCATCCGATCAGTTGTTCTTTGGCCGGTTCCTCGACACGGTCCGCTATTCGCGCAACGAGAAGGGCGAAGTTGAGCCCGTGGCCGCCCCGTTCAGCGCCAAAAACCGTTCATGGAGTGAGGGCAGTCTCTCGTCGTTGGAGCGCAGCAAACGCCACAACTACCAGAACCTGTCTTCGTTGAACATCCGTGACCACGAGGGCAAGGAACGCACGCAGGTATTTGATCTGGCGGGGCTTGCAGCTTATGCACAGGGCAAGGGTAAGTCGCCCTCCACACCGGGGGAGGCGTACCACAACCTGCTGGCCAACCTGAGCCGCATGGTAGAAGGCCCGAGCGCATGGCAGCTATTGCCGGGCGGCAACACCAAGGTGCCGTTTGTCCAGTCGCTCCGCAGCGACTTCTTTGTCCCTCACGACAGAGTGATTTTCGAGCACAACGGCCGCCCGGTGACGTATGGCGAAGCCCAGCGCGATCATCTGCGCGGCGCATCCAACCAGCAGGTGTCGGCGGACATCGGCAACAAACTGGACGCGATCAACGAGCGTCAGCGTGCCCGCCGCTATGCACTGACCGCGCTCATTGGGCGTATGGCCAACCGGCTGGAAACCCTCGATGGTGACGCCCGTTTGGCTACGCTGATGGATATTTCCGACGCGTCGTACCAGATCAACAGTATGCCGGGCGACACGATGGACGGCCCCGCGGGTTTAAACACGTCCGATGTTATCGGCATGTTGTCGGCGGGGGAGCGGGCTGCGCTCCAGGCGAACGCCGGGCGTTTGGTCGAGAAGCTCCAAGCGGAAAAGGACAGCCTTGTTGGGCCAAGCGACGAGACCGGCATCAACGCCGTGCAGCAGACGCAGACCGAAGTGGAGATTGCCCAGCGCGACTTGCTACAGGCTCGCGTTTTGGGCGACCGCGCGGATGTTGACGGGCTGAACACGGCGCTGCGCGACGCGGAGAAGAAACACGCCCGCGCCAAGCAGGAACTCGTCGATGTTACCGGCAATCTGAGCGTAGCGCAGTCTCAACAGCGGAGGTTCGAGAACGGGGAAACGCAAACGCGGCCCGTTGATTTGTCGCAGGTCAATCGTAACCGCAGCGTGGCCAACAGTTATACGCTTACTGAGGCCGAGGCCAAGCGTATGGGGCTGGACACCGCCGATGATCTTGGTGGCGAAATCAGCTTCCGCACGCTGATGGATGGCTACCGGCGTGACCGGCAACAGGTGTACGCCTATAACGACACGCTCAACGAGGTGGGTCGTTCCGAAACCGAGAGCAATGCGGCGATCAAAACGATGGCCACGCAGCTGATGCGGGAGGGTATGCAGTACGACGATGCCTATGCCGAGGCGACGGAATTGGTCGACAAGATGGATGGCCTGGGCGGGCAAGTGATCGACGAGGCACGATCCACATCCGAGCGGCTTGAGGCAGAGCGCGACGCCTATTTGGGAAACGAGGGTAAGGAAAAACCGGCTCAAGGCGAAGGCGACGTGAGCCTGGATGGCCAAGCGTATACTGCCGCGGTCGATGGGTCCGGCATCCAGTTTGCCTCGGAACTCGACCCGGAGATTGCCAAGGAACAGCAGCCGTTTGCCAAGGAGTTTGATCCCAACATCGTGATTAGCAGGGCGGTCATTCCCAGCCGCCAGCGTGTCGCCGACCTCAAGGCGAGCATCGAGTCTTTCAATAAGAAAGGCGGCAAGATAGCCTTTGTCTCCGATCAGACTGACCCACACAAAGCGCGTTTTGATCTGTATGCCAGCCAGCCGCTAACCGCGTGGGTGGATGGGGACGCGCCGAACCTGTTTCAGAACACCAAAGGGTTCATATCGGAAACCCACAAGCTCATGTACCAGAAGCGGCTGGCTGCCCGTCGAGCGCAGGCGGGAGGCACCCCACTTGCGGCACCCTCGCGGTCTAAAGTGCTCAACCGGGCGTTCGGGGAAAGCGGTGTCCGCGTCATTGGCGCGAAGGATAAGAAGGCGGTTGAGAACTTTGTCACTCAGTCTGTTGGCGACTTCCGGTCAACGGGGCGCCCCGTGCTGACAACCGTCGGTGAGCGTGCCGGGGGCATCAAACAGCATATTCGCAACCTTGGCCTGCTTTCGGAGGGGAAGTTGCAGCGGGTGGAAGACCAACTCAACGCAGCCCAGGCGGGTGACAAGGCGCTCTATATGCCGATGGGTGATTTCGTCCTAGTGGCTCTACCCCGCCAGCCGAAGCGCAGCTCCGCCCCGTCGAACACTCGCTGGTATCACCAGCTAGGACACGAGCTGGGCCACTTGGTGTTTGATGATTACGCCCAGGCCGTGAGCCGTAAGCGCCGGCTGCGCGAACCGCTTTATGCAGCGTTCGAGAACCAAACCGGGCTCGAGGCGGGCGCCGACCCGCGGCTTTTCAAGGAGTGGTTTGCTGACCAAGCGGCCAACGAGATGATTACGCGCTCCCTGAACCTATCGGAGCAGGGTGAACGGACCCCGTTCACGCGGTTGGCGGACATGATGCGCGGGCTGTGGGAACGCATCCAGTACTTAATCCCTCGCTACACGCGCAGCCGAAGCTTTGCCGAGTTCGCCAACGAAATCCGCGAGCAGCAGATCGACCGCACCCGTGGTGATTACCGCCTCGGGGAATTGGACAGGGCTGACGGCGAGGGCACTGTCGCCTACGAATCTTTTTCGCTGGATGGTTCCCAGAACCGAGACACCGGCATTGTCCCGCAGCGCGGCAGCCAATCCACTCGAGACTTCGCCATCGAGCATTACGAGGGTGCCTCGGATCAGGACGCCAGCCGAGCGGCGCGGGCGAACGCGACGCTCAAAACCTTCGGCAACGCCGCCAAGGCTTCCTCGGTGGCCAAGGCGTCCCGCCGTTTGGTGGGTACGGTCGTTGGCCGCATCGAGAGCTACAACAAGGAGTTGGCAAGCCGGCTATTCCAGCGTAACGCAGCGGATCGGTCGAGCACCGGCGAGCAGAGCTTCCAACACAAGTCCTACGCCCTCCGTGACCGTTGGTCGGGGCAGATGGAACGCAGCTTTGTGGCTATCCACGAGGCGGCCGGCATCAGGGGGCTTGCCAAGGGCAAGGAGAAGCAGGCGGCGGTACGCAAAGCCATCCGTGACTTCGAGGCAGGGCGCACGCACACCCGCGGCGGCGCGGAAATCGCCAAGATTATGAGGGCGGTGGGCGAAGATGCTCGCGCCGAGGGACTGGTCTCGGTGGAGGTCGACGGCAGCCGGCCGCCTACCGCGCTGGATCACATGAAGGTGGACGAGAACCGCCAAGAGTTCGACGCCTTGATGCGCGAGGCGTTCCCCGAGGCGACCGAGCACGAGATCGGCCAGCGTTTGGAAATGCTGTTGGATAACCAGGGGCACTCCGAGTTTGCCATTGCGCCGGGGATGCCGGTGTCGTACCAGAACACGACCCGGACACTGATGGATACGCTGGGCGCTGATCGCTTGCGAGAGGCTGGCTTCCTTTCCGAGCCATCCGAGGCGGTGCTTTACCACTTCATTGATGGGCTGGCTAAGCGTACCGCGTGGGAGTCGAACTTCGGCAGCCACACCCGCGAGGTATCCAACCCGCTGGAAGAAAACCGCCGGCTGATGGGCCGCGATGACCCCCAGGGCAACCTCGCGCGGGAGAAGGGGCTGCTCAACGAGGAAGGTAAATACTTTGACCCCAACGGCGAGTACCACCGGCTGATGGCCGAGGTGGCTGACGAGCACGGCACTGGGGCGGTTACGGAAATTGAGGCGATGTTGGATGGCGTCATGGGGCGCACAACCGGGAGTATGCCTCGCGATCTGCGCAACATAAACGACTGGCTTACAGCATGGGTCGGGTGGACAGTGCTGTCGTTCTCCGCTATCGCATCAATCCCCGAGATCGGGTTGCCGGCGGTACGTGCTCACGGACGGGCCGGGCTGATGGATGGTCTGCGCGGCTATGCGGAAGCCAGGCGGTTTGCCAAGGACGCGGGCAACGTGCTGAGCGACGGTGCCGAGCGGATTATGTGGCAGTCGATGGGCGACAACTATGAATCCTCTACGCTGAACAAGATCGGCACGGCGTTCTTCAAGTATAACGGCCAGAAGGCGGTCACTGACGTGTCGCGAATCATGGGCATTTCGATTGGCACCCGTTACCTGATCCGTAGCGCGGAAATGGGCGACACCCAGGGGCTATCGCAACTTGGCGTGACGGCGGAAGACATCCGCAACTGGGACAACGCAGGGCGCCCGGTGTGGACCGCCGGTGCCGACTCGGCGACCAACGCCACGGCCGGCAAGGTGCAGGCGGCGCTGACGCAGTTCATGTACGAGGGCAGCTCGATGCCCAGCAAGTTCCAGAACCCCGGCTGGTTTAACAACCCCTACTTCAAGATGTTCTGGATGATCAAACGTTATATGTACGCCTATGGCGAGGGGATTATCGGCGGCATGTGGCGCCAGTCTAAACGTCAATGGGCGCGCAGCGAGGGCATGGCAGCGGAGCAGCGAGCGTTTCTTGCGGCAGCCCCAATGATGGCGTTCGCCGTGGCAACTATCCCGCTGGCAGCGGCAGGCACCGAGATCCGCGAGTGGCTACGTCCGGTGACCACCGGCCGGCCGGGCAAGGACATTGACGATTTCGGCGGCACGGCCAAGTACGCCCAGTACCTGTTCTCTCGTGCGGGCGGCTTTGGCCCATTGGAAATGGCGCTCTCAATGCGTCAGCAATCGGACTGGGGCTACTCGCCGCTGGGGTCCATGTCGCCGGTCATCGGCAAGGCGGAAATGCTGCTCGATTGGGGCGCTGATGGGTCGCTATCCGCCAGCGAAGCGGCGAACAAAATACGCAAGATGACGCCCATCGCCAGCCAGTTCCCGGCGGCCATTGACAAACTAACTGACTGACGGGATTCCCCGCTGTTACGGCGGGGATTTCTGACGTACAATATAATCACTGCGAGTACCATACTTGTGCCCTAAAATATTCGCATAGCCTATAACTTTCACTGCGAGGAACACCCTATGGCAGCTTTTTCCGACTACCTTGAATCCGGCATCTTGGATCACACACTACGTGGCCAAAGTCTTCCCACGCCGGCAACTATTTACCTAGCGTTGTTTACGTCTGACCCCACTGACGCGTCTACCGGCCAAGAGCTAGTGGACTCAGCCTATGTCCGTCAGGACTTAGCTAAAGGGGGTTCAATCAGCTCAGGGTGGACCTCGCCTGCTACCTCTGGTGAAGGTTTTGCTGTGTCCAACGCAAAGGTTACGCAGTTCCCACCTATTGCCGATGGTAGTAAGACTATTTCCCATTATGGTCTGTACGACGCACAGACAGGCGGGAACCTTATGTACCACGGTGAGTTTACCGTTGCTAAGACGCTGGAAATCAACGACGTATTGTCAATCGACATTGGCGGTTTGCAGGTAATCCTGCGCTAAGGAGTAGCTGATGACGGCTCCACTTAACGGTCAATTACTCAACGGCAGTGTGCCTTTCTCCACTTGGGCGTGGGGCTGGGCGCGTGCCGAAGCGACCGCAACAGCGGAGCCTGTTGTCAACCGCGTTGATTCCTATGCAAGAGCGGTTGCGGTGGGTGAGGCGTCTAGCTCAGGTATTACTGACCGACTCGCGTTCCTTAACGGCAGCCAGCAACCATTTGCTGAAACCCAGATAGTCGCTACTCGCTATGCAAACGTCGAAGGAGAGGCAGCAGCGTCATCGACTATCGCATTAGAGGCTACACGCTACGCATGGGCAACCCCTGTGCCTGCGGTTCCTGAGACGGCGTATAGCGAGGCATACGCTGAACGTTGGAAGATAGTTGCCGCGCAAGAAACTGCGTGGGCATCATCGACACTGGCTGACGAAGCCATCACTCGTATTGCGCTGGTTTACAACCGTCACACCCCCGCGCTTGCTCGGTCATGGATGGCCGAAGCGCGTATTGACCGTATCCAAGTACGCCAGCAGTACATGCGCGGTACAACGGTTGGCAGGGCTAAATCCAGGTCTATTGCTAATTCGGCTATTGGCCAGGGTCGCCTTTACCTAGCGGCATCAATTAATGCAGACAACCTACGGGTTAACACGTACCACGCGTTTAGCGGCGCATGTACCGGTACCGTAAGCAGCCTGGTTTATCCCGACCGTGTGCGCATCATTGTAGGCGGAATGTTGGGCACTGCCGAAACACGACTGGCACCTACTATCGAACGCGCCGGTGTTCGCTATAGCTACAACAGTTCCACGGCTGTCCTTGACGCAAGCACTTCATTAGCGCCGACGGTTATCCGCCGTCCATCTGCCGTACCCATTATCGCTACTGCGGCCATTCCCACCAGCGAGACGTACTTGGTTCGTGGCACTCACGGACAGGCAACGGCGGTTGCAACAGTGGAACTAGCGCCGCGTGTCAACGCGTGGCATTGGATGGCGGGCACAGGCACCTGTGACGCAACTACTTTGGTGGACCCAACGCACTACCGCTGGCGTCGTTTGGCTGCTAACTCAGTGGCTACAGCGGCGGTTACCGGCACGTTCAATCATATCCGCGATGTGGTTTTTGGGTCAGTGGAGGGTCGAGCATCCACGTCTGTTCAGGTCAATGCGATTCGTCGCGTGTTGTCTACTAGCGGACAAGCAAACGCGATGAGCACCGCAGCGTTTCGTGGTAATCGCTACGTCACGTCCAGTCGCCGTGCTAACGCTGCGCTCAATATCGAAGCCTATGGTCGGCGTGGCCGGATTATGGACGGTACCACTGTGGCCCAAGCCAACCAGTACGCGAAAGCACTGCGAACTGTGTGGGTGATTGGTACTCCTAGAAACGCCGTGG
>Ga0075106_1001432_pt1 | contig 10333 bp, 10 predicted proteins | sample AntDeeMetag02WF4_FD_69796 | JGI IMG/M metagenome (GOLD analysis project Ga0075106, IMG submission 69796) | Saline lake microbial communities from Deep Lake, Antarctica - Antarctic Deep Lake Metagenome 02WF4 | ecosystem: Environmental > Aquatic > Non-marine Saline and Alkaline > Saline | place... | reverse complement strand
GCCTCCGCGGCTCTGCGTGATACCGCCTTTTCCTTCGCGCCCGTGTGGCGTTGACCCGCGCTGGCGAGACGCCCGGTCTACGTATCCAGGCTGCGAATCAGAGCGCCGCGCCGAGGAGGACGATGCCGAGGAGGATCCAGCCCCAGTGGGTGCCTTCGTCCCCGGATTCCTCTGCCGCCTCGGTAGCAGCCATCGTCTCTTCCGCCTGCGCGGCCTGCTCGGCCTCGGTGTAGAGGATGTCGGTCACCTGCCTGTCCGCTTCCACCGGCGCGCTCGCCGGACCGGCCACATAGCGCAGTTGTCCCGCCTGGACGGTGGTTTCCCCGGACTCGTTCAGCAGGCTCACGCGACCCTTGTCGACACCGACATACAGCCCCTCACTGAGGGCATCCGACCCGGCGCCGTCCGGGCGACACTCGTCCTCGGCGCAGATCCGCAGCGAGTACTCGGTGCCGCGGATCCCGAGCGTCGTCTGTTGCGATACGGTCCGATAGGTATCTTCATCACGATTGCCGATCGCGCCGGTAACCGCGCGCAGGCCACCTTCGAGCAGTTCAACGATGCGCGTCCCCGGCCCCGTGTCGGGCAGGTTCCAGTCGCGGACCCGCAACCGGCTACCGGGCCGCAGGAACACGCGCTCGCCGTCCCGGAATTCGATCTCCGCGCGGCCGGCCTCGCCGGTGTGCAGCGTATCGCCACGTCGAATCGGCTCATCGGCCGTCAAATCGCGCCGGCGATCCGTCGCGTCGACGGCATGGAGTTCGCCCGTGCGGCTGACGACCGCCGCAACGACCGGCTCGGTCGGCGCCGTTGCTGCCCCGGTCTCGGGCTCCGCTTCGGAATCGGCACCGCGAGCCGGCCGGGCGGCGGGGCTTTCGGGGATACGCAGGCGCGTGCCGCGGCGGATGCGGTTATCGCCGTCCATATCCGCGAGTCGATCGTTATTACGCTCGAGAATGGCGCCGATGATATCTCCCCAGCGCTCGCGCTGGCCCGGATACAGACGTGGCACCAGTTCGCTCAGTGACTGGGCGGGATCGACGAATACGTAGCGATCGCGGAATTCGAGAGCCGCCGCCGTCTCCGCGTCGGTCTCCTCGGCCGGCGCCGGACTGTAGGGGTCGCGTTCTGCCAGTTCGGAACCGCTGGGCAGCTTCACTCGCACATCGGCACGCAGGCGATCGGGATCACCACCAACGAAGGCGTGCGAATTGTTGTTGACGATCCAGTCGCGGATCTCGGCCCAGCGATCAGGCCGATCCGGATACAGGCGCTCGACCAGTGCCGACAGCGACTGCCCCGGCGCAATGTAGAGCACACGATCCTCGGGCAGCTGATCGTAGGCCGCGTCCTCGGCGAAGGCCGCCGGCAGCCACAGGAGCATGACCAGCAACGACGTAATGAGCGTGGACTTTTTCATGTTCTTCTCCCCGCGAAGCCCTGGCGCGCCCCGCATTCCCCCGGCCACGCCGTTCAGCGCAGCGAACGATAGCCACCGATCTGCCCCCGCGGTGACAGGACGATCTGCCAGAGGTGGTTCTCTCGTGCCCGGAACGAACCGGCGCAGGACAGCAGATAGAACTTCCACATCCGGTAGAAGCGCTCGCCGTAATCCGCGGCCAGTTCAGACCAGTGCGCGTCGAAATTCGCGAACCAGGCCAGCAGCGTCCGATCATAATCGGTGCCGAAATTGTGCCAGTCCTCGATTATGAAGCGCCCTTCAGCCGATTGTGTGATCTGGTTCGCAGAAGGAACCATCGAGTTCGGGAAAATGTACTTCTCAATCCAGGGGTCCGTGGTCGCCGAGGACTCGTTATTGCCGATCGTATGGAGCAGGAAGAGCCCGTCGCGGTCAAGGCAGCGTGACGCTACCTTCATGAAATTCCGGTAGTTTTTGTAACCGACATGCTCGAACATCCCGACCGAGAGGATGCGGTCGAAGCGCTCGTCCAGGGATCGATAGTCCTGCAGACGGATGTCCACCGGCAGGCCGTCACAAAGCTGCCTTCCATAGTCCACCTGCTCGCGCGAGATGGTCACGCCGACCACCTCGGCGCCGTACCGCTCGGCGATATGACGCGCCGTCGCGCCCCAGCCGCAACCGATATCAAGCACGCGCATGCCAGGTTCGATACCCAGTTTGCGGGCGATCAGATCGATCTTCGCGTACTGGGCATCGTCGAGATTGTCGGCCTCGCGCCAGTAGCCGCAGGAGTAGACCGGATAGCGGCCGAGCATGCGGTCGTAGAGCCCGTTGCCAATGTCGTAGTGCTGTTCGGCGACCCGCCGGATACGCCCGGGGGTCTGCCAGTTCAGCACATGCGCCGCGAGCACCCGCGGTAGATCGCGCCAGGGCTGGACGGCCTCGTACAGGCGCCCGCGGAGCAACCGGCAGATCAGTCCGGCGATATCGTCGCTGTCCCACCAGCCATCCATGTAGGCCTCGCCGAAACCCAGCGATCCGCGGGCGAAGACCCGTGCGTAGAGCCGTTCATCGTGGACGCGGATATCGCTGGCGCGGTCGCCGTCGAGGCGCACATCCGCCCTGGCCAGCAGTTCGCGCGCGCGCTCGCGCAGTCGCCCGGTATCCATGAATCCCTCCCCGATCCGTTCAGATACGGCAAGCAGCGCGAAAATTATTCGCCTCACCCCCGGCGGCTGCAAGCGGCTGACAGGGATACCATTCCTCGACGATCATGGCGACATGACGCAAAACGACGATCCATTCCTCGACGCGATCGCGGCCGCGCTGGCACCGGCAGGCATCAACGGGCCGCTGATGAATGCAGGCGCACTCACCGGCGGCTGTATCCACGCGACCGCGCGTATCACCACCGGCGACGGCGGTTCCCTTTTCCTCAAATCCAACGGTGCGGTCCATGCCCCGATGCTCGCGGCCGAGGCCTCCGGTCTGGCGCTGCTGGCCGCGGCGGATGGACCGAGAATACCGCGGGTACTCGGCCATGGCACAGCACACGGACGGGCCTGGCTGGCGCTGGAATACATGCAACTGCACGGCCGCGGCGATGCGGCCGCATTCGGCCGGGATCTCGCCCGAATGCACGCCTGCCGCGGCGAAGTGTTCGGGCTCGATCACGACAACTGGATCGGCACGACGCCTCAGCCGAACACGCAGCACGAAGACTGGGTCGCGTTCTGGCGTGAATGCCGCCTCGGCCACCAGCTTGAGCTGGCGGCCGCCGACGGCCATACGGATATCGCTGAACGTGGGCGTCGACTGGCCGAGCGGCTGAAGGACTTCTTCGACGGACATCGGCCGATGCCGTCGCTGCTGCACGGCGATCTCTGGGCCGGCAATCAGGCCTACGACGCGCACGGCCGCGGGATCGTATTCGATCCGGCGGCGTATTTCGGCGACCGGGAGGCCGATCTGGCGATGACGGAATTATTCGGTGGCCTGCCGGACACGTTCTGGTCGGGGTATCGGGAAGCCTGGCCGCTGGACCCGGGCTATCCGGTCCGACGGGATCTCTACAACCTCTACCACGTGCTCAATCACGCACACCTGTTCGGCGGCGGTTATGTGGGGCAGAGCGCCCGGATGATCGAGCGGCTGCTGACGGAGGTGGGCGCTGCGTAGGCCGGCTTGCGACCGAAGGGAGCCAGCCGGCGTCAGAGGTTGGGGCTCTCGACAAAGGGCATGCCGGCTGTTGCCTTCGGCAAAAGCCGACCTACGGGCTGATCCTGCGTGAAATCGTCGTCGCCACTCATCGCGAGCAATCGCGAGCAAGTTCGCTCCCACAATAGTCCCATACGCCCGATCGGGGGCCTCTGGGAGCGAGCTTGCTCGCGATGACGGTGCCGATGCTCAGGCGGTGCGATTGACCGCCACGTCCGCGAGCCCGACCAGCGCGTCGCGATAGGGACCGGCGGGCAGGGCGTCGAGTTCGGCCAGGGCGAGATCGGCCTCGGTCCGCGCCTGGGTGCGGGCGTACCCGATCGCGCCGGTGCGTTCGAGGATCTCGGTGACGGCCTCGACACGCTCGACGCCGCCCTGCTCGATGGCCTCGCGCACGATTGCGGCGTCCGCGGCCTGGCCCTGCTGGATGACGTGGATCAACGGCAGCGTGGGCTTGCCCTCGGCCAGATCGTCGCCGACGTTCTTACCCATCTCGCCCGCCTCGGCGCTGTAGTCGAGGACATCGTCGATGACCTGGAAGGCGGTCCCTAGATGCATGCCGTAGCGCGCCAGCGCGCGCTCGGTGTCGTCATCGACCCCGGCCAGCACCCCGCCGAGACGCACGGCGGCCTCGAAAAGCTTGGCCGTCTTCGATCGGATGATGTCCAGATACCGTTCCTCGGTGGTGTCGGCATCGTGGATATTGAGCAGTTGCATCACCTCGCCCTCGGCGATGGTGTTGGTCGTGTGGGCGAGGATCTCCATCACGCGCATGCTGCCGATCTCGACCATCATCTCGAACGAGCGCGAGTAGAGGAAATCCCCGACCAGGACGGCGGCCTCGTTGCCCCAGAGTGCGTTCGCCGTGCGCTGGCCACGGCGCATGTCGGAGGCGTCGACGACGTCGTCGTGAAGCAGCGTGGCCGTATGGATGAATTCGATCACAGCCGCCAGCGGGACGTGGGACCGCCCCTCATAACCGGCCGCACCGGCGGCGAGGAGCACCAGCCGCGGGCGCAGACGCTTGCCACCGTTGCTGACGATGTATTGACCGAGCTGATTGATCAGGACGACGTCCGAGCGCAGTCGCTCACGGATCGTGCCGTCGACCGCGTCCATATCGGCATCGACGAGCGCCTGAATGGCGTCGAATTGCATCGGGGCTGCCCGACAGGGAAGGTGGGCGGATTGTGCGAAGGGGCCTGCGGGGTGTCAACTGGGAAAGGCAGCGGGAGTCAGGCGGCATTGACCATAACGGCGCTCGGCCCTATAATCCCGCGCCTTTGCTGGTGGGCGTTCCGCCCGCCGCGATTCGACCGATTTTTCAGGAGTAACCACGATGCACGCGGTCATTCAGACGGGCGGCAAGCAGTACCGGGTGGCGCAGGGCGACAAGCTCCGTGTCGAGCGCCTTGAAGCGGCCGAAGGCGAGCAGATCGATCTCAGCGAGGTACTGCTGGTTTCCGACGGCGACGACGTCAAGGTGGGCACGCCCCGTGTCGACGGCGCCAGCGTGCAGGCCCGCGTGCTCACGCACGGCCGCGGCAAGAAGATCGAAATCATGAAGTTCCGCCGCCGTAAGCACCACCAGAAGCGCACGGGGCATCGGCAGAACTACACCGAACTCGAGATCACCGGCATCAGCGCCTGATCGCGCGGAGAAACAGGCATGGCACACAAGAAGGCAGGCGGCAGTACCAAGAACGGACGCGATTCCCAATCAAAGCGTCTCGGCGTCAAGCGTTTCGGCGGTGAAGCCGTACGCGCGGGCAACATCATCGTGCGCCAGCGCGGCACGAAGTTCCACGCGGGCCCGCACGTCGGCACCGGCAACGACTACACGCTGTTCGCCAAGGCGGACGGTCACGTGCGGTTCGTGCGCCGCGGGCCGAAGCAGCGCAAGTTCGTCGAGATCGTGCCGCCGGCGGACGCCTGACCTCCAGCCGCCGGCGACGCCGTGAAAAACCCCGCCGCCGGCGGGGTTTTTTGTGTCCGCGGCCCGCACAGGGGCGTTACACGGCCTGCAGCGGGTAAACTGCGCTTCGCGGGCGCGAATGGGACGGCACCACCATGCATTTCGTCGATGAAGCCACAATCCGGGTCCACGCGGGCAACGGCGGTAACGGCTGCCTGAGTTTCCGGCGTGAGAAATACCTGCCGAAGGGCGGGCCCGACGGCGGTGACGGTGGCGATGGCGGCAACGTCTACGTGATCGGCGACGAGGGCCTGACCACGCTCGCCGATTTCCGTCACCAGCGCGTCCATCGCGCCACCCGGGGCGGCAACGGCGCCGGCACGAACCGCACCGGCGCCCGCGGGACCGACTGCGATATCGTCGTCCCCGTCGGCACGCTCGTCTACAGCCAGGACACCGGTGAGCTGATCGGCGATGTCACGGCACACGGCCAGCGCCTGCTGGTGGCCCGCGGCGGCATCCACGGCAAGGGCAATACCCGCTTCAAGAGCTCGACCAACCGTGCCCCGCGGCAGACGACCGATGGCACGCCCGGCGATGTCCGCCAATTGCGGCTGGAACTGAAACTGCTGGCCGACGTCGGTTTGCTCGGTTACCCGAATGCGGGCAAGTCGACCCTGATCGAGGCGGTATCGGGCGCGCGTCCGCGCATCGCGGACTACCCGTTCACCACGATCACGCCGCAGCTCGGCGTGGTCCCGGTCGGACCCGAGCGCAGTTTTGTCATGGCGGACATCCCCGGCCTGATCGAGGGTGCATCCGAGGGCAGCGGTCTGGGACTGCGGTTCCTGCGGCATCTCGACCGGACTGGCCTGCTGCTGCACGTGGTCGATATCTACACGACCCATGACGGCGGCGATCCCGCCGAGGCCGCCAAGGCACTGGTCGCCGAGCTGGGGCAATACTCGCAGGCGCTGGGCGAACGCGAGCGCTGGCTCGTGCTGAACAAGATCGACCTGCTGGCCGGCGACGACCGGACAGCGGCCGTGCAACGCATCGTCGACGCGCTCGACTGGCAGGGCCCGGTTTACACGATCTCCGCGATCGCCGGCGAGGGCACGGATGAGCTGTGCAGCGCCATCATGGCCCGGCTCGAGGCGATCCGTGCGGAAACCCGGGACCGTCCAGTGGACCCGACGAGCGAGGAGGCCGAGGATACCCTCTCCTGGCCGGAGCGTGGCGATGGGGCGTGAACGCCTGCAGCGCGCGCGGCGCTGGGTGGTCAAGATCGGCAGTTCGCTGGTCACCGCCAACGGACGCGGACTCGACCGCGAAGCGATCAGCAGCTGGAGCGCCGAACTCGCGGCACTGCATGCCGACGGCGTGGAGGTCGTGCTGGTGTCCTCGGGGGCCGTCGCCGAAGGGATGAGCCGGCTCGGCTGGCGGCAGCGCCCGCATGCCCTGCATGAACTCCAGGCCGCCGCCGCCGTCGGCCAGATGGGCCTGGTACAGGCATTCGAGGCCGCCTTCCGCGACCACGGTATCGGTACCGCCCAGATCCTGTTGACCCACGATGACGTCGCCGACCGCCAGCGCTACCTCAACGCGCGCTCGACCCTGCGGACGCTCGGCGGCCTCGGCGTCATCCCCATCGTCAACGAGAACGACACGGTCGCCAACGACGAATTCCGCTTCGGCGAGAACGATACGCTGGCCGCGCTGGTCGCCAACCTGGTCGAGGCCGACACGCTGGTGATCCTCACGGATACCGAAGGCCTCTATGACCGCGACCCGCGCCTGCACCCGGACGCACGGATCATCCGTGAAGGTACCGCCGGCGATCCGGGTTTCAGCGACATGGCCGGGGGCGCGGGCTCCGCGTGGGGGCGCGGCGGTATGGCAACCAAGGTCGATGCGGCCGGGCGCGCCGCACGCTCGGGCACGGCCACCGTGATCGCGCCCGGCGCCGACCCCCACATCCTCACGCGCCTTCGCGCCGGCGACGAACTGGGCACGCTGCTGGAGCCGAGCCAGGAGCCGCTGGTGGCGCGCAAGCGCTGGCTGGCGAACCATCTGCGTCTGGCCGGCGCGCTCGATATCGACGCCGGCGCCGCCCGGGCGCTGCGCGGGTCAGGCGTCTCCCTGCTCGCGGCGGGCGTCCTGGCCGTGCACGGCGCGTTCCGCCGCGGCGAGGTCGTCGCCTGCATCGATGCTGACGGACGCGAGGTCGCCCGGGGACTGGTCAACTACGCAGCGGAGGAAATCGATCGGCTGAAGGGCCGCGGCAGCCGCGAAATCGAGTCGATTCTGGGCTATGTCGTCGAACCCGAACTGATCGATCGTGACAATATGGTCATCATCGGCTGACGCCGCGGTCTATAGTGATGGCACGGGCGGCGGCGCCCGCGGAGAATGCCATGACCATCGACCCTGAGCTCCCGTACGCAACGGTCCTCGACCACGTTCGCATCCCGGTCCGGGACTGCGCGCTCAGCCGCCGCTTTTACGACGCCGCATTGGCGCCGCTCGGTATTCACCGGATCGCCGACAGGGAACTCGACGACGGCCACAGTGCCTGTGGTTACGGCCGTGACGGTCAGCCTGCCGCTTTCTGGCTATCCTCGCTCGGCATCTCGCGCGGCTACGCCCGGGTCGCGTTCCGGGCCAGCAGCCACGAGGAGGTCCGTGCGTTTTACCGCGCCGCGCTGGCGGCCGGCGGCCGTGACCACGGACCGCCGGCACTCTATCCGGCGCGCCATCCACGGTATTTCGCGGCCTGTGTCTACGATCCGGACGGTTACACCGTCGAGGCCGTCACGCATGCACCGGAGAGCGACGGCGCCGCCTGACCGCGCGCCCCCGGATTCCGGCTTCGCCTGCATCCGGGCTACTCACTCACCGGCGGGCGGTTCGATCAGTTGCGGCCTGGCGTAGTAGTACCCCTGCGCGGTGTAACAGCCGAGCGCGAGCAACGCGGCGACCTCGTCCTCCGTTTCCACGCCTTCGGCCGTCAGCGCCAGTCCGAACTGGTTCGCCAGCGCGGCGATCGTGGCGACGATCGCGTGGTTATCCGGGTCGTGGTCGAGGTTACGGACGAAGGCGCGGTCGATCTTGAGCCGATCGACAGGCAGGCGCTTGAGGTACTGCAGCGAGGAGTACCCGGTGCCGAAGTCGTCGATGGCCACCCCGACACCGAGTGCCCGCAGCGCCGCGAGGTCCGCGAGCAGGCGCTCGCCCTCGTCGACGATCGCGCTCTCGGTCAATTCGAGCTCCAGTGCCGCGGCCGGCAGCCCGGTCGCGCGGAGAACGCGCTCGACCGTCGCGGCGATCTCCTGGCCGCGCAGTTGCAGAGCCGAGACGTTGACCGCGATGCGCCAGCCGCCGTGATCGGCACGCGCCGCGGCGTGGCGGGCGGCGGTACGCAGCACCCAGTCGCCCAGCGTGGCGATCTGCCCGGTCGCCTCCGCCACGGGAATGAAACGATCCGGCGCGATCCAGCCGTGCTCGCGGTGGTGCCAGCGCGCGAGCGCCTCGGCACCAACCGTGGACCCGTCACGCAGATCGACGACCGGCTGCAGCGCCAGCCGCAGACCGCCGGTCTCGATGGCCTCGCGCAGGTCGCCGCCAAGCAGCACGCGTTCGCTCGCGCGCCCCGACAGCGCCTGATTGTAAAAGGCCCACTGATCACCGCCGTCGCGTTTCGCCTGGATCAGTGCCGCCTCCCCGTGGCGCATGAGCGTGGCCGGATCATCGTCATCGTCGGGGCACACGGTCACGCCGATACTGGCGTACAGGCGCAGCGCCCGATCGCCGACGCGGAAACGCGCCGTGTGGAACGCCGTGCGTACGCGTTCGGCCAGATCGCGCGCGTCGGCACCGGCTACCCCTTCTACCGCGACAATCCCGAATTCATCCGCGGCCAGGCGCGCGATGCACTCGGCCCCGGGCAGTGCCGACTCGATCGCGGTCACCGCCTGGCCGATGATCGCGTCGCCCTGATCGTGGCCCCAGACATCATTGACGTCGCGGAAACGATCGAGATCGAGGTGCATCACGACGGCGCGGCCACCACGCCGCTGGGCGCGCTCGAGCGCTTCCTCGATGCGCATGCGGAACAGCTCGCGGTTCGGCAGGCCGGTCAGGCGGTCGTAATACGCCCGCTGATTTACCTCTTCCGCCAGGCGGTCGCGCTCACTGACATCCTGGATGATGGAATGCAGCAGCCCGCGGCCACCGACCTCGACCGGTGTCGAGTAGACCTCGACGCTGCGTTCGTCGCCATCCGCGAGGCGATGACGGAAATGGAAGCTGGCGACCTCGCGACGGTGCGCGCGCGCCATCTCCGCGCGAATCTCGTGGCTCGTGAGGGTATTGATCCGGTCGATGTTCATCGAACGAAGGGCGGCGCGTGGATACCCGTAGAACGTGGCGGCGGCGGGGTTGGCATCGATCACGTCGCCGCTCGCCGGGTCGATCAGCAGCATGGCGAGTGCGTGCCGCTCGAAGATCTGTCCGTCCAGGCGTTCAAGGCTCTCACCTGCAGCGTCCGTATCTCGATCGTCCGGTTCGGGCATTCCTTATCCGATCCTGTTGCGGTGGCATGGAGGGCACCCGGCGGCGCCGCGCCGGCGACCCCGGGACCGGGACCGGGAGAGCGTCATTCGGGCTGCGGCTCGCCGAGAATCAGCGCCCAGTAGGTCCCATAGCGCGAGTCGGGCGCGCGGGCGCAGGCGGCGCCAAACTGACTGTAATCGCCGTTCAACAGATTGCGGCAGTGG
>Ga0075106_1001430_pt1 | contig 10339 bp, 8 predicted proteins | sample AntDeeMetag02WF4_FD_69796 | JGI IMG/M metagenome (GOLD analysis project Ga0075106, IMG submission 69796) | Saline lake microbial communities from Deep Lake, Antarctica - Antarctic Deep Lake Metagenome 02WF4 | ecosystem: Environmental > Aquatic > Non-marine Saline and Alkaline > Saline | place... | reverse complement strand
CGCCCGGCGACGGTGGGCGCTGCCGGTGGCGGATCGGTTCTCGGTTCCCTATCGGTCCTGGATCGACTCCGGGCGTCGTGAACTGTTCGAGCCCGAAACACGGCTGGATGGTGCTCTGAACGTCCTGTTGGTCGTGAGCGTGCTGCTGGCGGTGGGGAGTGTCGCCTACGCGGTCGCGGTTCCCCCACAGGGCGAACAGTTCTCGGAGTTCTATCTGCTGACCGAAAACGACGAGGGTGAGCTGGTTGCGGATGGGTATCCCACCGAGTTCGTTCGGGGGGAGTCTGCCCCGGTCGTCGTCGGGATCGGTAACAACGAGTACGAATCGACCGAGTATACGGTGGTCGTTGAGCTACAGCGAGTCGAGGCGGTCGGTGGCGGGAATCTGAGCGTCGCCAACGCGACGGAGAACGCCACCACCGAGATTCAGGTCGTCGAGCGCGAGCGACTGGGCGAGCTGTCGGCGCAGTTGGCCCACAACGAAACGTGGCAGCAGTCCCACGAGCTTTCGCCGACGCTGACCGGCGAGAATCTGCGGGTGCAGTATCTGCTCTACCGAGGGGAGCCGCCCGCCGAGCCCACGCGGGACAACGCCTATCGGTCGCTGCATCTGTGGGTCGATGTCTTCGAGACCGAAAGCGAGCGAGCAGCCGCGCAAGCCTGAGTAGGAGCTGTGTTAACAGTCATACGATGGGTCATGCACACCGTCTTCGATATGAAATACCATCAACTGAATGTCCGAATAATCACCACCCATACACCGGTATCGAAATGAAATATAGGTAGTAATCTATGAGCGTATTTCCTTCCAAAGGCTGGTGAGGTCCGTTGTTGTTACGTTGTATGGAAGGTGGGTGGTCGATAGCGGATTCCTACTCCGACCACCTGCTATCGTTTCGGTATTTCATTTCGACAACGGTCTGAGAGTGCCTCTCTCGGAACTCTATTTCATTTCGATTTTGGAGTGTTCATTTCGACCACACCCCCTTCATTTCGAAAGAGGTATTATGTCGTAGCGAGCAGTACCAATAATGAACGACGACTCGCCGGATACCCAGAGAGACAAAAAGGACGGTGACACAACCGACTCTCGGGAGCCATCTATCGTTGACAGTATTCTTGATGGCGAGCGAAAGACAGTTTTCGAGAACAAGCAACTCGTCGATTCGAACACAATCGTTGATCACGACCGGATCTACGGCCGTGATGAACAGCTGGCGGCCGAAGCACGCGCGTTTCGTGACACACTCGATGGAGAACGACCCCCAGATCTCTTGCTGTATGGACCAAGCGGCACCGGAAAAACACTCACGGTAAAAGCAGTCGCTGAAAAAGTCAAAGAACGTGCATCTCAAAACGGGATTCGATTTGATTTCGTTGCTGTGAATTTCAAGACGATGGAATCCCACTCGTTGGATCGTGCTGTCTGGAAACTCGGACATCAAACCGCCAAAAAAGCGGGAGTGGCATGGGACATTCCACAAAAAGGTGTCTCGACCGACGCAAAGTACGTTCGGCTCTACGAAATCGTCGACCGTCATTTCGATGCGCTTGTTTTCCTTCTCGATGAAATTGATACCCTTACTGGTCGTGCTGGTGAAGACGAGCCTGCATACTCCCGGTTGCTCTACAGTCTGAGCCGAGTCATGGCCGAACAGCATGTCGAGACGCTTGTTTCGACAGTTGTGATCACCAATCATCCAAAATTCCGTGAGAACTTAGACAGCCGAACCGACAGTTCATACAACCCTACTGGAATTCATTTTTCTGATTATGATGCAACCGAACTCATCGAGATTCTCAATCGGCGACGTGATGCGTTCAAAGATGGAGCACTCGATGATGGTGTTATCGAACTGGTTGCTGCATATGGAGCAAAAAACGAGGGTGACGCACGGCGAGCGATTGATCTGCTTCGGGATGCGGGAGAGATTGCAAACAGAAACGGAAGATCAGTTGTCTCGGAACAGTACGTGCATGCGGCCAATGATTCAGTTGTGAAAAATCGCGTCCTGGAGATCGTCGGTGGCATGTCGCTCCAGAAGAAACTCTCGCTGTATGCTGCGGCCGTTGTCGCGGATGTAAATGACGGAGCGGCCCCGAGCCCAGCAGTGTATACGCTGTACCAGGAGATCTGTGACCGTACTGATCGGGACATATATACCCAAGAGACTGTCAATAGTCATGTTAACAAAGCTGGAACGTATGGTGTCCTCGAAAGTGAGCGGACGAGTGGTGGATTTAAAACAGGTGTTCACCTCATGTTTACATTCACTGAACCGGTCGAGGCCGTTTTAGAAACTCTCGAAGAAGATGAGATGTTCAACGAGGTTTCACTGTCGAGTGCTCGGTCGATTGCACGGCAATCGATTCGTAGTTAGTTGATACACTGTTCATACGCGAGGTTGGGATTTCTGGCCCGTATTGAATTCAGAAGTTTCCTCCGGAGTTGTTGTGGACCGTCCGGTCGACGCACCTCCATTCCCTTCCGTATCTGAAGGTCGCCAGACTGACCGCGGGCTGATAGAAGATATTTGCCGGTCGGCCCGCACAGTAGCTCACATGGCTCCCGCAATCGCGCATTTTCTCGTCGGTGCCTCCCTGCTGTTGGTGTTCGCACTGCCACTCTGTCTGCGGTACGGGATCGACCGCGAGTACGGGCTGTGGCTCGTTCCGCTCGGCGGGCTCTGGGGGATCACGCCGGATCTGCACAATATCGCGCCGCTGTTTCAGCGGCAGCTGTACGCGTTCCACGGCTCCCGCTGGGTCGATCTGTTCGGGCTCCACTACACGCTCGACCGACCGATTGTTCGCCAGGAGTATCTCGGGAGCGTCTTCGGCTCGATCCTGGCCTTCTGTCTCGCGGTCGCGCTGTTCTGGGCTGGGTTTCGTGTCCTGGATTGACCGAAAAATTATTTATTTATCATCAATCAACAAATTTTGCTACTTTATATCTTAATTCTTCCAATACACTTTGTTCATAATTGGTCTGTGTGAGTGTCACATATATTAAATACACATATAAAGAAAATGATAAAAATATAGATGCCACATCATAGTATATATTTAATTCCATTAGTCGGGCCAAAGCTGCAGGTATAAATGAAATTATTATAATTACTGTGGCAGTAATAGTATCTTTAATTCGTATAGGTAGCTTATTGAGAGTATCCTTTCTTAAGACATAAATATAATAGATGTTTTGGATCGTATATGCAATTGTAGTAGCAGCTGCAGCACCAATTATCCCTAATCGTATTATGAATACCACATTAAGAAGCACATTTACAACTGTAGCTAATATATTTCCGTACATATGCCGCTTATTTTGCCCTACTGCAGTAAGGGTCAATGCACCGGGGCCCAACATAGAATTAATTAAAAACCCAATAGATAAAATCACCAATGGTAATTCCCCATCAGAATATTCATGTCCGAAAACCATAGTTAGGAGGTGATCAGAGCTCACTACAAAAACAACAAAAACAGGGAGAGTTAACAAGAATGACCACTTTGCGACTATAGAATATATAAATTGTATCTCAGATTTTTCGCCATCATCATATAATTTTGAAACTGAAGGCAAATATATATGACCAAAAGACATAATAACAAACATTAAAACTGCTGCAGTTGGGTAAGCAACTGAATATACACCGACTGATTCTGGTCCGAGTAAATATCCAATCAATAAAGTATCAAAATTAGTTAATATAGTGTCCATCGCTGAAGCTACAAGCAAAGGAAGAGAAAAAGCTAAAAGATCATAATTCAACTCCGTATGCATAATATTATTTCTTGATAATATTTCTTCGGAAAAAATCATAATAACCAGTAGTATAAGCGGTATAGCATATACTAAGAAATACCCTCTTGAAACTACGAGTGATCCCAAACCATATGTAGTTGCTATAGCAAATACTATAAATCGAGTCGATGGGAGTATTATATTTTTTGATATTACTTTTGGAAGTGTTTTATTCTGCCCCTGACTTACACCAATAAAATACCTCATACTCACATATACCGGAATAACAAAAGCAAATGTTCTGAATATTGATGAATGCTCATTTGTTCCAGATAGAATATTTGAAACAAAATTAGGTCTGTAGAAGATTATAGTAGAGGCAATCAATGAGAAAATGGAGGTAAATAGAAATCCAGTGAATATTAAATTCAAACGGGATTGAGATGTTTCAGCTTGTGGCAAATATCTAGCTATTCCAGTGTTTAAACCAAGAGTGGCTACGATTCCAGAGAATGTTAATAAAGTAACCCCAAACGAGATCACCCCGTATTCGCTGCTACCAAGATATCTAGCAATTAGTATCTTCCCAGCAAACGAAATTATCATTTCAAATCCAAAGCCTATAAATATGATAATCCCACCACGGAAGATACGATTTAGAACACCTTCTTTGATATTTTTCCCAGTCATTAATTATTTTTGCTATTTCTTAGAATAGATATGAACATATTTTCTAATTTTTTTATATTAGATTGTGGATCAAATTTTTCACTAGCTAATCTCTCTGCTTCTCGACCCAATTTGATTCGGAGATCTTTGTTGGTAGCTAAATTTTCTACATCCTTCCTAAATGAAGCCATATTTCCAGAAACCATACCAACCTGATTGGATTCAATAAGGTTGTCTGGATCGAAATACAGGCTAACTGTAGGTTTACCGCTGTTCCAGGCCTGTATGAATACGTCTCCGAATCCTTCAGGATCACATGTATGAATCAAAAACAAAGATTCTTGTATCATTCCATTAACTTCCTCAACTGATTTACTACCAAGATAATGCAGATTCTTAGGTAGATTATCAGGATTTTTTATATAATTATATCTGTTGTTTTGGACTTCTCCGACCATTATTATATCTGTTGAGATATCCTCCGCTAATTCTATGACTTTTTCTGGATTTTTTCCAGGCTTCAAATTAGCTACCCAGATTATAAAGTCCCTATCTCTGTGAAATGGAACAAGAGAATGTTCCATAGAATCATAAATGACTTCTTCCTTAGAAACCCCTATTCTATTTTTAAGATTAGAATTTAGTACCGTAGCTCCATCAACAAATTTAAACCCAATATGATTGATTCTCCTTATTATAGGTCGAAAAGACGACAAAACCACAGTATTTATAATACTTCTGAGGGTGCTATAATCTTTATGTTGATAACTCATCCATTTTTGAACGTTTTCTCTCGAAGAAACACCAAATACGATAGGACATTCTAGAGCATTCAATATGATTGTCGACACTAGTAATTTTTTCTTATCATATCTCCAATAAACTACATCTGGCTGTTGTTGTTTTATTATTTTATACAGTGAGAGATAGCTAAACTTGAAAGGTTTTATATTGTATTCTACATTATATTCCTGCTTTTGTCCGTTGATAGCCAAATATAATACCTCATTCCCAAGTTTAGACATGTACTCCGCAATTAGGTCACATTGAATCTCACTTCCACCTAGAACATCTTCTGGATGTTGATTAATAATAATTATTTTCATATTCCCTCAGCACTTATCAATAATATCGTCATTTTCGATTAATAACCCTTTCGCATTATTATCATAAATAATGTTGCCGTCTCTGGCAGTGAGCTCACACTGGTAACCAAGGTAATCTATTCGATGTTGTACTATTGGTGAATATACAATGATAGCCGGAGATGGGCGTGAAGATTGATTTAAGTACTGATCCAGTGGTTGAATTTCATCTTCCCACAGAATTGGTTGAAGATTTCCTCTTCGTTGAATAACTTCAACACCACTGTGAGATTGTAACCATTCACCAGCTACAGAAGTTTCCAAGTCCCCTGCATTGTTGCCACCAGAGAGAGATCGGTTAACCATTGAATTAACCATTAGTAGTGGAGAAATAACGATCAATATAGTCAACACCACCAATATTGTTTTCTTATGTCTAATCAATTTTGAAGAAATTACCAACGGAAGGAGACCAATCTGCATTGCCCTAGCGCCTAAAATCGAGATTCCACTACCGATAAGAAAATAGAAGACACTAAATAATGACATAGAAGTAGGCATTTCGTCTATATCTTTGATGTAATCTGTAAAATACGATATTATATATATCGTAAAAATTGCCAGAACAGTCAGCAATGTAGCTGCACGCACAGCTTGGTATAATTCTAAAGACACTAAAGAATGAAGAAGAACAACTTCGGCATTCATCGATCCAGAGACCTCCCATGCAGCTGGCAGGAGATTCTGAAGAGGTCCAGGAGTAATCCGATATACGATATTCAATGGAGAGACGTTCGAGTTAGGAGAAGTTGTTAGAACCACATTTAGGATTTCTTGCGGAAAATACACGAATTGATATAATAATGCAGACGTATATATACACCCAGTGAAAATTAAATTTCTAATAGAACTATTTGTTACAGTCGAATTTATAACCTGTCTTGGGAATTTTTTAATAACCTGCCCAAGCTCAGAAAACCCCATTGATAACACATCATATAGTCTGTAATTTGAATTTAACTGGATGATTAGTTGCTTTAAAGAATATATTACAGGTGTCAAAACAATCGCACCAATATAAAACACCCAGATGAAAGGATGAGATAAAATCAGAGGAATAAATAATAATACCATTAAAAATTTAAACTTTATTTCCTTGTTCTTTCTGATAGAAAAGAGGGTGAAAAGATAAATAAGGCCCATAAATTGTGGGACAAATTGGTTGTTTACTACTAAGAATGCAAAGATTAGATATGATAATGATTGGATTGTTTGGGTGTATGTTTTGTTTGCATCAGTATATAGAATCACAAAGTAACAAGATACTATTGGAAATAAGATTGTGTATGATAGATAACCTGTTTTCACCACGTCACTTATCTCGGGGACAATTACTAAACTTATTACTTTTGTAAATATAAAATGAAGTGGCCATTGAAGGTAACCAAAGTAATCACCACCATTTATGGAAAAAATGTTACTAGATTGGAGTATGATATGGGTGTAATATGATATACTTGTTGAATCTGGCATGAGTAGCTGATAATATAATAATGATCGAGAATTAATTAGTAGCCAGAAAGCAATACTAGCTAAAATAACAACTATTTGGGATTTTCGTGTGTATGCTAACAGCAAAATAGAGCATATACCAATTACTAATGCTCCCCAATATATTATTGGTACTTGGTGAAGATATGAAAATTCAGACAGTTCAAGTGGATAAACTAGATTGTATGAGAGGCATATTAAGCTAATTGATGCAAAAATACCAGTTAGACCAATCCGGAGATGCTGTGACCTACTAAATAATAACACACTTTTAGACATATTATACTCTATTTACACGTAACCTAGTGATTCAAGTCTTTTTTTTGCTGTACCTGATACACCCTGTTTTGTTGATTTTAATCTTTCACACTCATTAATCAATTTTCTATCTCCATTATTGACAACCAGCCAAGGAACAGTAGTTAATGCATCTATGTGTATGTTTGCAGGATGGCCATAGATTCCCTTCTCACCAAACGCGTTACCATGATCACTAGTGATTATCGTCTTGCCGGTGAGTTCATCTAACACTTCCTTGATCACATCCAACACGATCTCCAGATTTTCTTTGTAAGCTTTCCATACAAGCTCCTCTGATACATCTCCCCTTGCTAGTTTAGACCAAACAAAATCTTTATTATTTTGGTTTTTATTTATACTTCCCCCTTCAAAACGGGGGAGGTCCATTTTCTTTCCAGTATCTCCAATGAATGGCATGTGTGGCTGGACAAAATGTGCAACTATTTTTTTGTCCGACCATGTTTTGTTGATTCGTAAAAGAACTTCTGCTACGCGATCAGGTGGTATTGTTCCTAACTCCTCAGACCAACAACTTTCCCAAAGATTTATAACTTCGCAAAATTCTGAATCAACCTTCGATATCTGTGGATTAGAAGAAATGTAGACGGTATCATTAAATGATTTGTCGTGAATTGTTTTTTTAAAGAATTCTTCAGTCTGTGATCCAACGGACTGAATAGATTGAAGATCACCTTCAATATTATTCGTCTGCTCAAATATATCATACCGACATGCATCGATAATTAATAAATTATCCCAATCTTTATCAAAAAAATTGACGCCTTCATGCGAATGAATATTTTTGTAATACGCGCTCAGTAATTTAGGAGAGATACTCGAAAATAATTGCTTAATCCATACCATGCTGAACTCCTATGCACCAATTTATCTAAGGAGTTCATAACACTTTTCATTTATTTATTGTTCTAGTCAGGAATTTTTCTATTTTTTTGCCTGAGACATCTGTTGAATATTTAGAAACAGCTTGGCCTCTTGCGCTGTTACCCATCTCATTGAGATTATATCTGTTCATATTAGCTTTTTCTAATTCATTAATCCATTGGCAAGGAGAATCAATTAATACGCCGAATTCAGGTTCAATTAAATGTCGGTTCTCGCCAAAGTTCGACGCAAAAATCGGCACACCACATGCCATGTACTCTCTAACTTTTTCACTCGATCTAGCTTTGTTGAATTCCGTTCTCGCTAACGGAACAAGACCAATATCAAAGCTTTGTATCACACTAGGAACTTCAGATTTTTCAACCCATTCAACGATATCTACGTTTATATCAATCTCTTTCCTCAGTTTAATTAATTCATCTGTAATATTCCCACCAGGGAGTATTCTGAGACCGATCCCCGAATCTTTAGATATGCCTGTGAATATCTCTTTGAGTAATTTGATTTCATCCTGATGATTTCTTGCATCACCGATCCAACCAGCAATGAGCGAACAGTTTTCCAATGAAGAGAAATCAGACAGATTCGATTCATTGGCCTTAAATAAATCCACATCCACACTAGGTGGGATATATCCAATGTTATCGCAATATACAGAGTAATGATCACTAATTTCCTTACTGGTAGATATTATCCCGTCTGAATTTTTAGCAATAAAATCACATATCCTGGGTAGCTTTAAATAAGTTGCATCATATGTGCTAAATATGACATTTTCGTAAGCTGTGAATATGCGTTCTAGAATTGGAAAGTCAATAGGTGTTAGTGGCTTATGTATTAATATTGCATCAGATTCATTCTTTAATCTCCAATTTTTTAGAAAACCCTTTACAAATATTGAACCTGCTAAGGTATATCTATTTGCATTTGAAATTGCACCAGACTCTATTCTAAAATTATGAAAATATACGTTGAATTTATCTGATGATCTAAGCCCTTGTTTGATGTTCTGAACAGAAGGGGCGACAGATCGACGAGAGTGAATTACATCTATGTGTAGTTTATCTGAATTCATACATCTAGTTACACTCGATTAGTTTTAATATCATAGGAAGTCAACTCTTGGCAGCATACATCTCTAATTTATTGTAATCACTTAGTAACATAGCCTCTAATTTTGACATATTGTTTTGATTTGTTTTGTTGTCTGATCTCAAGATAGGTTTTTACTTTAATCCGTCTATCCATTTCAGACACCGATTTTAGAGATCCAATTGACTTCTCAGCGAGTTCTTCCTTATTAGCACGACATGGCAATCTGAGATATTCCCAATAAGCTCCGTTACGTCACAAACTCATAATTTGTATGATCAGTAAGCCTCAAAATGTATCTATTGAATACAGCGAACGAGTGAATTCGACTGGACTGTTTCCACGTTCTCTCGGGTGATTTCTACCCACTCACCGCCCTCTTCCCGATGGCCAATCCCCAAAGTTTCGTAGCCGTGCGACCACAGTAAATCGAACAATTCTCCGATGTCCGAACCAAAATTCTGGATTCGGTCTGGGTGAACCTCAACGTAGATTGCTGGCTGATGCACATCGATAAGCCATTCCATCCCTTTGAGAGCAGTCAACTCCGCACCCTCAATATCTATTTTCACAACACTGGGTGGTGACGTCGTCTTGGCATATTCATCTAAGACGACCATACCTTCTCCTTGAGATTCGCCGACCCACCCGCGATTTAGTTGAACATCATGGCCGCAGTTGCGATGAAATACGTGAGAGAAGTAGTTATCTACCTCGAACGCGTGAATATCACTGTCAGCAATATCGGTTTGCTGGGCGACTGAAGTGGTATACCCCACGTGAGCGCCAACGTCGAAGAACACATCGTCTCGCCCCAACTGAAGTAACAGAGCTGTCAGCTGCGGTTCATGACCTTTGTCGGCTTGGTCTGCAAGAGGGTGTCATAGAATAGTTCTCATAGCGTGATGACGGTGCTTCCTGGATTGTCTCCGCGTTCGTCGTTGGTGATCGCAATAACGAGACGAAGGCACAGCGCGAGGAACACTTGTGC
>Ga0075106_1001423_pt1 | contig 10375 bp, 7 predicted proteins | sample AntDeeMetag02WF4_FD_69796 | JGI IMG/M metagenome (GOLD analysis project Ga0075106, IMG submission 69796) | Saline lake microbial communities from Deep Lake, Antarctica - Antarctic Deep Lake Metagenome 02WF4 | ecosystem: Environmental > Aquatic > Non-marine Saline and Alkaline > Saline | place... | reverse complement strand
TGGAACGAACAGCACACCACAAAAAATTCAATTTAAACCATCAAAAGAAGCTGATGCAGAAAAGTTAAATGTGAACAATGTTCGGGAATTTGGATTTAATGGAAATGTTTACCGAAAATATTCCGTGGAAATTGACCGTTCTACGAATAGATTAGAAGCTTTGGGGGCCGATAACCGTCCGGATTTTTCCCAAGAAGAACTTTTCCTCGAGCTCTTAGTGGATGGCGATGCAAATTTATACAGCTACGCTGGAAAGGGGATTACCCGCTATTTTTATAGCGTTGAGAATGATGGGAAGGTCGAGCAGCTCATTTATAAACGCTATAAAAAGAAAGGGAATAAAATTGGTGAAAACAACCGGTTCAAACAACAGATTTTCAGTGATATGGATTGTGAGGGAATGGATCAATTAAAACTTTCGCGGCTCGACTATCAAGAGGCAGATCTGGCCAATTTTTTTGATGACTATAACGCTTGCCGGGACGGTGCCTATCAATCCAGAATAAAAACCGGCGACGAAGGCCTCAAGGTCCGGGTCGGCCCGCACATTGGTGCGCGTTCTGTGAACCTTGATTTAGAAAACACCCGGTTTAAACAAGAGGGTGAGTTTGATCAAAAAACCACCTTCAGATATGGGGTGGCATTTGAATTTTTACCTCCGGGATACAACCAAAAATGGGCCATTCTTATTGAACCGAGTTTCCAAAAGTATGATAACCAGACCGTACTCGAAAACAATTTATCAAATGTGAATGATGAGAGTATTACCGCTAAAATCGACTATTCTTCAGTCGAAATCCCTCTTGGTGTCCGATATTACATGTTTGCAACTGATGAACTTCGGTTTATGATTAATGCAGGTTATACAATTGATATTCCAATGAATAATGAAGTTACCGCTGAATTTCCAGATGATTCTAACTTGAATCTATTACGGAGTAATTTAGAAATCAAAAGCTCAGGAAACCTTTTTGTCGGTGCTGGCGCAAAATACAATCAAATTGGAATTGAATTCCGTTTTGGGACGGGAAGAAACCTTTTGGAACTCGATGAATGGGATTCTAAATATAAATATTTTCAAGTTGCATTGAGTTATGACCTCTTTGAATTTTAAGGTTCAATTTCCCCAGTGTATTTATCATATTCAGGGTAGAGGAAATTGTTGTGGGGATAGCGTTTAATGTGGATTTTTCGAACCCCTTCGTAAACCTTTTTTCGAAAATCTTCCATATTTTCATTTTCCTGAGCAGAAATAAACAGCGTGTTTTCACCCATCCGGTTCATCCAAGTGTTTTTCCAATCCTCTAAACTGTAGTGCTTTTCGGTTTTTTCAGTGACGAGATCGTCCTCTTCGATAATCTCGTGTTTATAAGCGTCGATTTTGTTGAAGACCATTATCACGGGTTTGTCACCACAATTGATATCGTCCAGCACCTCGTTGACCGAAGCGATATGATCTTCGAAATTAGGATGTGAAATATCGACCACGTGCAAAAGTAAATCAGACTCCCGAACTTCATCAAGCGTTGATTTAAAAGATTCTACGAGCTGCGTGGGCAGTTTTCTGATGAAGCCCACTGTATCGGCCATTAAAAATGGCAAATTCCTGATCACCACTTTTCTCACAGTGGTGTCGAGGGTTGCAAAGAGTTTATTTTCAGCAAACACCTCGCTTTTACTCACGCGGTTCAACACAGTGGATTTCCCTACATTTGTGTAACCGATCAAGGAAACACGCACCAGGTGGCCCCGGTTTCCACGCTGCACAGCCATTTGTTTATCGATGGTTTTCAACCTTTTTTTCAATAACGTGATTTTCTTGTTCACGATCCTGCGGTCGGTTTCAATTTCTTTTTCACCGGGCCCGCGCATCCCGATCCCACCGCGCTGGCGCTCCAAGTGCGTCCACATTCCGGCCAGTCGCGGCAAGAGATATTCATATTGTGCCAACTCAACCTGCGTGCTCGCATAACTGGTTTTAGCGCGTTGGGCAAAAATATCCAAAATCAAATATGTCCGGTCGATGACTTTGCACTGCAGGATTTTCTCAATATTCTTTTGCTGCGCCGGGCTCAGTTCATCGTCAAAAATCGCGGTGTTCACTTCATTTTCTTTGATAAACCTGCGCACGTCCTCCATTTTTCCCGTTCCGATAAAGGTTTTTGGGTTGGGTCTATCGAGTTTTTGCGTAAAGCGTTTTGAAACTTCCCCACCAGCGGTATAAGTGAGAAATTCCAACTCATCTAAATATTCTTTAGATTTGGCTTCGTCCTGAAACTGATCGATGATCCCGATCAGCACAGACTTTTCATATTTTATTTTTTTGCTTTCAATCATAAGCCCAAAGATACTAAAAAACTTAATCGATGAAGTGTGGTAGTAATGGAAAGGACGATGGTTAATAGCAAGGTTTGATCGCAAACTCAAAATAAGACTTTAACTCTTTGAAAATGAGATTCAGAGGGTCTAATACTAAATTTTGATTGTCATCAAATGAAGGCATTTCTATTCAGAATTTTTTTAGGCTCAATACGTCAAGTTCACGAAGTTGTGGTGGGGAATTGATTAAAATCTATTTTTAATTTCATTTTAAACAATTGAGGTAAACTTTGTAATTAAGGTGTTAATTTTTTAGCTTTCGCATTTAAAATCCAATCCATGAAAAAAATTACTTTTATCCTTTGCTTCCTAATTGGCTTTTCTGGCTACTCTACAAATTGGTTGCACTCTTTAGAAAATGCTCAAAAATTAGCTTTGGCCTCAAATCGTTTAATTGTACTCGATTTCACTGCAGACTGGTGCGGTCCTTGTAAAAAAATGGAGCGAGAGGTTTGGTTTGATGCGGAAGTAAAAACCGCGATGAAAAATTTTGTTCCGCTTCAGTTGGACTATGATTCTGAGGTAAGAGCTCGTTCTAAATATAATGTAAAAGGGATCCCTGATATTTTTATAATTAATGGAAATGGTGATGTCATTTATCACCATTTAGGTTACATGAAAAAAAGAAGGACCATCGAAATGTTGAAAAAATACAGTTTGCAAACTTCTTTTTTACAAAATGAATCCATTAATTATTATAAACATCCCAATTATGTGACATCGCTTCGTTTAGCAAAAAAATATTTGGATTACAGTTTAGGGTTAAATAACAACGTCAAGCTGAATTTTATTGAATTAGCTGAAAACTACTTAAGTGAGAGTAAAGAAAAGATGAAGGAAAGTCAAGCTAATTTTAAAATGATTCAGGAAAAAATTCAACTATTGGAATTGGTTTCTGATATGTACAAAGAGCGGTACAACCGCGTGTTTCGGGTTTTAGAAGATAATTTCGAAGAGGCCACTATTTCAGAAGTCAATATACCGCTATTTTATTTTTTGTATGCAGGTTGCTCAAAACTTGACGATCATAAAGACAAAGCTAAATGGTCAGAAAAACTGAATAGCGCAAAAGGAAATGCTGTCTTTCTGAAGAAATTAGAACTAATGATGGATTCAAGGGCAAGGAGAAACAGACTAATTGTGAAACATCATAAATAATTGAATACATATTTTTCAATGTATGGGACGATTTTAAAGCAATATTTGATTGTGATAATGTAGGCTTTATTTAAAGCTTTTATTCGAAAAAAAACTTATTAAGAATTCCGATCAATTGAGAAAAGAACTTAAGCTAATTTTATTTTCTTTAGATCAAGCTGGTTTCAAGAGTTTCTTTTCAACCAACAATTCTACTTTATGAAACTAATTCACCTGATTTTATTGGCCTTAACAATCTTACTTTTCAGCTGTCAGCAAGAACCAAAAGAAGACCCAGCCAAAACACCTGTTTCCGATGAGGTGAAATACTCTCAACAAACAACTGAAGAAGAAAGGGCCATCATTGATAAATATGTGGATAATTGTGCAGATAAATACAGGTATAATTCACACCAATATCAAAAATGCCTGGATATGGGAATAGAAAAAGACAGCACGATTGCTTATTTATGGCAGCAAAAGGCGATGCCATATTTTAAAGTGATGAAATATGAAATCGGGATGGAGTATGTCGATAAAGCGGTTAAATATGACCCCCAACAATATTTGCCTTACCGCGCTTTTATAAAGTGTATTTTTGCCAAAACCTATAAATCTGCGGTCACCGACTTTCAAAAATTGATCGAAGATTACGGAAATTCTTATGTGATGGACCACACTTATAAGTTTTATTTGGCCTTGTCTTATCTACAGCTCAATAAATTTAAAAAAGCCGAACAAATTTTTAAAAAAGATATTGAGGTTCAAAGGGAAGACAATTGGATCCAGCATTTGGATCTGTTTTATTATGGCATTTCGCTCTATGAACAACAAAAATGGGAAGATGCCATCACTCAATTTGATAAAGCGATTGACATTTATCCGGAATTCTCTGATGCAAAATTTTATAAATACAAATGTTTAAGGCGGTTGGGTAAAAAAGAGCAGGCCTATAAATTATATATAGAAGCAAAAAAATTGGGCGAAGCAGGGAACACCATCAACGAGGCAAATTCTGTCTATGAACGCTATCCTTATCAAAAACGCTGGTGATAGAGAAATTTATTTTTCCAATCTTAATATATTACGATCACTTCCCACCATTCGCCTGCAAATCGGCAATACATTCTTGCTGAAGATCGGGGATTCCATTGCCGAGCATTCCCATAATTCCAGTTGCAAACTGGGCTTCGGCGCGCATCAGGCAGTTTTCGGTGGTGCAATGCCCGTTTGAATCAGGGTCTTCGTGATCGCTTTGTGCCGGCGAACCTATATCGACCAAACCAAATAAATGGCTGAATTCGTGAGTGAGTGAAATGGTTTCAACACTCACGCGGCTCGGGGCAGCAAAAGTGTTCGTGAAATCACGAATTGTTTTTTCATAAACCACGATAGAGGTGTTTTTATAGGCCGAACCCAGCGTCACTTGGTTTCCTTCGTTTCCGGCATTATCGCCATCTGCAAAAAAGATAAACACACGAATAGTGTTTTCTGAATTTGAAGATTCCCGCAAACCGCTTTCCATATCACGGATGTCGTCAATCGTATAAGGTGCTTCTTTCGAGGGCGTTACCGGATGTGGGTTAAACGAAATATTTTCTTTGAAGGTGCGCGCCATTAGAAAACTGCGCAAATTGTCCAAAGTTTGTTGCTCGGGTTCAAAACCTTCAACAAAAGCCACTTCAATTTCCAGGTTAGAAAAATTATCATTGGCCAGTAAATCTTTGGCGGAAACACCGGTTGTTAAATTATTTCCCGGAAAGTCTTTAGGATCGGCGCTGTCATCGCTGCTGCAAGCGATGAAGAATAAAAAACTCAAGAGGACAAATAGGGCAGAAGTGGTCTTTTTCATAGTGGATGATTTCGCCTGAAATTTACGAAAAACAAATCCACTTTGGTTTTACAATTTAGTTATTCTGTTTCAATAGTTTAGTTCACATTCAAAACGTATATTTCACCGTTAATCGCCCAGATAATCTTTGATAATTCTTTTTACCGTTTGATTTTCACTGAGTTCTAAAAGTGTCAAGTTTGTATCACGGATCAATTTGCTATTCAATGGAAAAGCAAAACCATAGCCCTGTTTATAATATTCTGCCTTGGCAATATACAACTCTTCCAGTTCATCATTTTTTTGATAATATAAAAGTTGGGGACGGTCATAAATAACGGCATCAACTTTTTTGTTATGCAATTTTTCCATTGCCTGATTGATGTTATTCACCGAGACCACTTTAGATTTATGTTCTTTGATAAAAGGTTCTGCCGGTGAGCCGGAAATGGTAGCCGTTTTCTTTCCAGAAAGCTCTTCAATAGTTGTGACCGTTGAGCTTCCAAGCCCTGTGAGCGTCAATGTGCTGGCAATTCCAGCGATCATCGAGGTCGCAAATATCAACGTGATGACCATCCAGGAGCCGGCGATAATGCGTCCGCGTAAAGTTACCGGCGCCATATCGCCATATCCGGTTGTGCTCATCGTGACAATGGCCAGCCACATCCCATTACCGATCCCTTTTTTTGGGTCAGCAGGAAATTGTTCAGGTGAGGCCTTGCGTTCGGCGAACCAGAACAGCGTGCCCACAATCGAGAGGATAAACAAAAACACACCCACGGCATACAATAATTTAAAACTGAACAGTGCTTTTACGCGGGTGAAAAATCCCATCTCGTCATTTCGCGAGGCAATGGCCAAACTTGATTGATAAAAAGGTTGTGAAAAGTGCATTTTTGGGATCCGCTGTGATGTGATGCTGATGGGGCCGGCAACCAGGTCTAATTTTCCATTTTCCAGTGCGTTCAATGCTTTTTCAACGGTTTGAAATTTTTGATAGTTGTAATTCCAATTTCTTTTTTGCGCTAAATTTTCCCAAATTTCAATGGCTATCCCTTCGGGTTCATCGGTATCTTGATTATAAATGAGGAAAGGCGCGCTTCCGGCAATACCGACGGTCAAAGAATCCTTTTGAAGATTCTTGGAGGTAGATTTTACTTGCGATTCGGCCACATAAGGCAGCAGAAAAAAAGAAGCAATAATCAGAAAAAAAAGACGCTTTTGCATAAGGTGAAAAGTTGAGTTTTACTTTTATTTTATATTGTAATATTAAAGAAAAAAAGATGTTCAAGCAAACCCAAAAAAGAAGTAATTCCAAAAAAGTGTTTTCTGAAATTTCTCAAATTTTCTTTTTTTGGAGTAAATTTTAAGTCTAAGTTCAAGTAATAAACGCCACTTTAAAATACTAAAAAATTACAGGTTATGAAATACGGTTTTTTTAAACTAAGCTTATTGATTTCGTTCTTTGCATTTTTTCAAATGAATTCACTTTTTGCCCAAAACGATACACTGGTTTTGAATAATGGTAACACACTTGTCGGTGAATTAAAAAATATGAGCAAAGGGGTTGCCGCGATGGGAACGGATTACAGCGATAGTGATTTCAAAATTGAATGGGAAAAAGTCAAAAGTATAGAGACGAAAAGTGAATATCTTATCACCGTAAACACTGGTAACCGGTACAATGGCTATTTGTCAGGCCGTTCAAAAGACTCGATTTTAATTTTGCACAAAAAAGATACGCTCGCGACGGTTAAAAGGGATGACATTGTGTTTTTAAAAGAAGTGAAAACTGATTTTCTCAGCAATCTCAATGCGTCGCTGGCTGTGGGTTATAATTTCACTAAAGCCGATAATCTCTCTCAATTTAGTATCAGGAGTACTTTTGGTTATCGCGCAAAACGCTGGTCGATGAATGCCAGTTATAATGACATCCGTTCCAGCCGAAGTGATACTGACCCGGTTAAAAGATTGAATGCTGTCCTGGGCTACCAGTATTATTTGGAAAGGAATTGGTATACCGTGACTGAAATATCCTGGCTTTCCAACACCGAACAGAATATTGATTTAAGGACGCTTGCCAAACTCGGGATCGGGAAATATATAATTCAAACCAACAGGATTCATTGGGGCATTCAAGCCGGGGCAACTTATAACAATGAAAGTTTTTCAACTGAAGCCGAGAATACTTCGCAAAATAGCGCCGAAGCTTTTTTCGGATCTGAACTTAATTTATATGATATAGGCGATTTAAGTTTGCTGACCGGAGCTGCAGTTTACCCGAGTCTCACAGAATCTGGGCGCTGGCGCTTTGATTATAAAATTGATGTGAAATATGATTTACCACTCGACTTCTTCATTAATCTTGGGTTTACTTTAAATTATGACAATCAACCGGTAAAAAAAGCAAGCAAGACAGATTATATTGTTCAAACCACTTTTGGTTGGGATCTTTAAAATGTTTGTGTCAAATAATTTATAAACAGGTTTAAAAACAAATAAACTCTAAGGTTTGAGCCTAATTCATAAAATTAAACGAACTGAAGCTTTGCCAAAAACTCATCGTTTTCCCCAGTATAAAGCAATTCTGTTTTATACCGAATGTGATTTTAATGTCGCATAAATGCTTCTTAAAATCTACTTCGGCATTATACATTTGAGAACATTCTATTGCAGCATCATAGAATATAATAGTATTAAAACCATACTGCTCAGTGGCGGAAGCTAAAGTTTCAAAATCGAAGTGAAGCTAACTCAATTTGCAGAGTTCCGGTTTTTATAGTGAATGAACTATTCGAGATCCCCAAAATCAAGACAAATGGTGAAAACCGGTAATAATAAATTATTCAATACGCTAAAAAATACAACCTAAATACTTTTTAAGGCTCCAGGCAATAAGAATATAACGAGAATTGTGATTATCTTCCCTTAGAAATCCCAACACAAACAGACTAATACCCTTAGTGGCCCATCGACAAGCTCTGGTTTCCACCGCGACGGACACGCATTCAACACGGCGTTCATATTAGGCCGTCCCGGCCACACAGCCTGCCCCGTTTTTTCGGGGGAACGCTTAGTTATTAGCCCTAGTTATTTCTTCCGTGACACTTTTTGTATTTTATTCCGCTACCACAAGGACAACGTTCATTCCTGCCAATTTTCTTGCGTAGGTTTTCTTGGACTTTTTTAACTCCAGAAATTTCTCCATAATAGTCTTTGTCAAAAAATTGAGCCCAAGTATTGTTGAGTGCGACCATATCAGAATCAGGAAATTTTTGAAGTCCTTTTTTTAAGTGAAAACCTAAAAACCCTAATTCATTATCAGCTTTAAAATATTGACTGTATTTTATTCTTCTTTCTATATAGTCAATAAATTTTTCAGCAGTATTTAAGTATTTAGCAACTACTTCTAAATCAAAAATATTTAGAGCGACTGGGAACTCTTTATATTCCTTTCCTAAAAGGATATGGGTTTGATGAGTAATAGATGGATAATCATCTAAAACTATTGTTACAACGAAGCATTTATTGATGTTTAAATCAAAATCATAATCAGGATTGTCTTTTAACTCAAAAATAAAGTCATTTGGACTACTCAAACATTTTGATGCTGTCAAACCTTGCTCATATGCATCTTTAACTGCCTTTTTGAAATCGTTCCGTATTGAATCGAGATTTCCTTTTTTTGATAAAGCAGTTAACTTTTTAGATTTAACTTGAAAGATTATTGCCTTATTGTTTAAGAACGCTAGTATATCAATGTCTGTGACCATTGTACTTTTGGTCTTCTTGATTATTAAATTCTTTAAAGAGTTTGATTTTCCGAACACCTTTTCAATAATATTTAGTGTGATTTCTTCTGCAATTTCACCTCTGTTGTAAAGTGCTTTGGAAGAATACTTTTTGTCAAGATTCATCCAATAGAACGGTGATTCATAAATTGCCTCTGATAAATCATACGGAACAGGAATGAATAAATTTCCATTTGGTAGTTTAATTATTGGTTTTTCGGACAGAATATTGAAATCTCCAATATCCAAGAAATTTTGATTTTGAGGTTGTGATAAATCAAGTGTAAAGTTTTCGAGGATGCCTAAAAACTCTTTGTTTTTTTTTATAATGTTTTCAGTTGTTAAGGTGAAAACATCTAGTAATTTAGATTTATAGGTTTCTTCAGAATCGAATTCTAACTTATTTAATTTAGTTTGTTGAAGAATTTTTATTGAATGATAAAAATCGGCTAGAATATCGAGGTTTATGGACTTTTCTTTCTGAAGCCATTCTTTATCATATTTATATTTTTCTGAAACCCACTTGGTATATTGATAATCGTACGCACCAGTTCCAGAATAGAACATTGTTTCCTGAAAGAGTTCACCATTGTTAAAAAAGTCAAAAGAACTTTCTGATGGATTAGCTACCATTTTCGAAATATCAGTTATAAATGTGTGATGAAGTTGCTCCATTAATTTATAAACTTCTTCGAATATTTTTATTTCATCATCATAGTCATATGCTTTGTTAGGGTTCCAATTTCTTATCCATAATCCCATAAGAAATCTAATCTCAGTATTATTGAAATGTTCTTGAACGTTTTTCGAAGAGAGTTCGTTGAGCGTTCCGCAAAAATCTCTCAAAACAATTGCAGAAAGAAGATATATAAAGTTGAAATTTGAAGTTATTTCGTTAAGTCTTTTTATAATTTGTTCTTTGCTCATTCTATTATCTATGGATTTTGTAGTAATTAGGGCTAACGTGTTTGTATATGGCAAGTAGCGGGCAAATGTGCGAGTATTATTTCGCCATAAAACAAGCCAAAAACCAATTTTTTGGATTTACATTTCAAATATAAACAAATCTAAACAAATTGGTTTTTGGCGACCTTGCAAACTTGCCGAAATTTCCGGTTTAGAACCAAACCCCGCTACCTGCCTGCCGGCGAGGCAGGTTTGCTATATACGGTTTAAGTTTGATTTTAATTAAATAGAGTAACTTTAAATATTAATCAGAAAGGAACAAAGGAGCAGA
>Ga0075106_1001419_pt1 | contig 10391 bp, 6 predicted proteins | sample AntDeeMetag02WF4_FD_69796 | JGI IMG/M metagenome (GOLD analysis project Ga0075106, IMG submission 69796) | Saline lake microbial communities from Deep Lake, Antarctica - Antarctic Deep Lake Metagenome 02WF4 | ecosystem: Environmental > Aquatic > Non-marine Saline and Alkaline > Saline | place... | reverse complement strand
TAAAAATACCAAATTGAAAGCAATTCACAACAGGTTCTGGCATTACCGCTTTAGCAATAAACCTGTGAATTATCGATAAAAATACCAAATTGAAAGCAATTCACAACACTGGTTTGACAGCGCAATTACAAATCTTTCCTGTGAATTATCGATAAAAATACCAAATTGAAAGCAATTCACAACGCCACCTTGAGCCGGGGAAGTGGAGTATAACCTGTGAATTATCGATAAAAATACAATTCTGAAAGCAATTCACAACGTTACTTCAATTCTTGTATTATTTGTGGTTCCTGTGAATTATCGATAAAAATACAATTCTGAAAGCAATTCACAACAGAGCGGTTTTTTACACGTAAATCCGCATCCTGTGAATTATCGATAAAAATACAATTCTGAAAGCAATTCACAACGCGTGTGAATTAATTTCCTTTAGTTTTACACCTGTGAATTATCGATAAAAATACAATTCTGAAAGCAATTCACAACTGGCAGGCTTATCTTCTTTATGATCAAAAGCCTGTGAATTATCGATAAAAATACAATTCTGAAAGCAATTCACAACTTGTGTTGCTAATTATCCGAAACCCCTTTGCCTGTGAATTATCGATAAAAATACAATTCTGAAAGCAATTCACAACGTTAGAGGGTTTTACAATAAAGGAGATAGCCTGTGAATTATCGATAAAAATACAATTCTGAAAGCAATTCACAACCATTGACAAGCTTCCTTTTTCACCACCTTCCCTGTGAATTATCGATAAAAATACAATTCTGAAAGCAATTCACAACCTGAAAGCCCCTCTTCCACTATCAACTTGCCTGTGAATTATCGATAAAAATACAATTCTGAAAGCAATTCACAACATGAAAAACTGGAAATCTTTATTCCAAATGCCTGTGAATTATCGATAAAAATACCAAATTGAAAGCAATTCACAACGGACATCTGTTTTTTGAAACGGCTGAGCGCCTGTGAATTATCGATAAAAATACCAAATTGAAAGCAATTCACAACACTTCTTGCCAGTCGAAATCAGGGTAAGTTCCTGTGAATTATCGATAAAAATACCAAATTGAAAGCAATTCACAACTTTTTTTGTTTTGTATTATCCAATTCCGTTCCTGTGAATTATCGATAAAAATACCAAATTGAAAGCAATTCACAACAAGAATCGCAATATGACGGCAATAGTCTTGCCTGTGAATTATCGATAAAAATACCAAATTGAAAGCAATTCACAACACTACAAACCGGCAGAACTCAAAGAAACTCCTGTGAATTATCGATAAAAATACCAAATTGAAAGCAATTCACAACAAGGCAAACATTATGATTTTAGATTTTATTCCTGTGAATTATCGATAAAAATACCAAATTGAAAGCAATTCACAACAATTAATAAAAAACACCCCAGAACTTTTTGCCTGTGAATTATCGATAAAAATACCAAATTGAAAGCAATTCACAACTGGCCTATAGCATTGGTCGCTTGGCCAAACTTCTGCTTGGTCTTTAAAAACTTGCTGTTCAAGAGCTTGTTTTTGAGTTCGCCAAAAGCGTTAATTTTGCCTGTGCTGCCATAATTTTGTTATATTTGCATTACCCGCTTCGGCGGGCGAGCTTTAAATAATCCGTTAAGTAACTGCCAACCGGAACGAAGGTGCGGAAGCGTGTGAACACAGGATTATTTAAAGCTTTCGTTATTTTTAAGTATTCCCTTTCTTAGGCCTCTTTCGTGTGTTTTTACTTTATACCAGATTTTTATTTCGCATTTCCCCGTGAATTATCGCTAGAAATTGCAGGTTTTGCGTGTCCTTACCGGCCGATGCAAAACTGATAGCTTTTTCCATCCTTTTAAATTGCGCCTTTGGTTTTGGTTATTTTTTTCTCAAATCTCGCAATCCTGCTTCAGGCAAAAACCCTGGCGATTTGCTTTTTTTGAGCTGGAAAGGTCGTTGCCGAATCTCAGCATTTTTTTATACCGGTTACGGCACTATGCCAGATATGTTCTTGTTTTTGCACACAGATTTTTTTGGCCTTTAGTCTGGCGTTTTCCTTCCGGATGCTATTGCCAATATTGCGGTCCGCAAACTCTAGCGCACATTCAATTCCTTTGGTTTGAATTTATTTAATATATTTGCGATAGCATTAAGGGCGTGTCCCGATTGTTTCGGCACTCGCAGAAATGCTTTAAGCTCCTATATTTATAGGGGCTTTTTTAATGATTTTTAGCTAGGCCAATACTCTTTTTGAAGTCGTAAATTAGTTTCACTATAAAGTCACAAAAAATAAATTATATTTAGATAGCTGTATTTTGCAGTCAAGCTTAATTGATCTCTTGAAGAAAAGCCACTTTTGAACGATAATGCACTTTTGCACACAGACGAAACCCTCAATTAAGTTTCCCTATTTTTTCCGATATATCCGCTCATATAAATCGCGGTATTTTTTGAGGATGACGCGATGTTTTACTTTTAGGGTGGGGGTGAGCTGTCCATCTTCGACAGTCCAAACATCTGGGGCGAGTTCAAATCTTTTGACTTTTTCCCAGGTCCCAAAATCAGATTGAAGTAGGTCAATTTCGGTTTTGAAATAATTTTTTACGCGTCGGTGTTTGCAGAGTTCCTGTCGGTTTAGGGTTTTGCAGTCTGAATGGTTTTGAGCCCATTTCTCAAGGGCTTCAAAATTAGGCTGGATAATGGGAGCTGGCATTTTTTCTCCCTCACCAATGATAACAACTTGCTGGATAAGGCTAAATTTTTTGAGGGCGCTTTCCAAAACATTGGGAACAATATATTTTCCGTTAGAGGTTTTAAAAATTTTTTTCTTCCGGTCTGTGATGTGTAAGAAACCATCGGCGTCCAGTTTTCCAATATCACCAGTTTTGAAAAACCCATCTTTAGTGATGGCTTCGTTGGTTTTTTTCTCATCGTTATAATAGCCCATCATAATGTTTTCGCCGCGAATACAGATTTCACCATCTTCAGCAATCAGTATTTCTTGATTATCGATCGGCTTGCCAACACTACCGAGTTTTAAATGGCGATTTTTAGGGGTATTGACCGCCACAACCGGCGAGGTTTCACTGAGTCCATAACCTTCCAAGATCAATATTTCTGCGGCGGCAAAAATTTTTATAAACCGCGTCTGCAAAGCAGCACTTCCAGAAATGATCAAGTTTAAATTACCGCCCAAACCTTTTTTCCACTGCGAGAAAATGAGGCGGCGGGCGAATTTTAGTTTTAGTTTATAAACTGGACTGTTCTCTCCATAAAATTTATAATTTTCACCCAGTTTCACCGCCCAATTAAAAAGTTTGCGTTTCCAGCCCGGCAAATCCTGGCCTTTAGACCATATTTTTTCAAAGGTTTTTTCAATAACCCGGGGAACGGCACTCATCATCGTGGGTTTGATTTCCCTAATATTTTCACCGATAGCCTCAACCGATTCTGCAAAGCAAATTGAAACGGAATGATTCATATATAAATAGAGCAGCAAACGCTCAAAAACGTGTGAACAGGGTAAAAAACTCAGCGCGGTTTCCGTTCCAGCTTCAAAGGGAACGCGCGGAGCACTGTTTTTTACATTGTTCACAATATTTTTATGTGAAAGCATAACGCCTTTGGGTTTTCCCATCGTTCCAGAAGTATATATGATCGTGGCAAGGTCAGTTTCAACAATGGATTCCTTTATGCTTTCGACTTTTTCTAAATCTGTTTCTTCTTGACCGAGCTTCAGAACATCATCCCAATGCAGATTATCGTTTAAGACGTCAAAATAGACTATTTTTTTAAGTTGGGTTTGACCCTGGATTTTTTTGAGCTTATCTGCCGTTTCGCCGCCTGAAGTAAAGCAAAACGTGGCTTCGCAATGATTTAAAACATACTTGTAATCGGTATGTGAAAGCGTGGGGTAAATGGGAACGCTAATCGCGCCGATCTGAAGCAAAGCGATATCGAGCACATTCCATTCAGTGCGGTTTCTGTCGCTGATAATAGCGATTTTATCCCCTTTTTTTACGCCTAAATTTAGAAGCCCACAACTTATTTGATTGGCCAAATCAATAAATTCCCGTGTGGAAACAGATTCCCATTTTCCATTATATTTTGTCGTAAAAGCGCGCTGCAAAGGCAGGTTTTGCAATTGAAAATAAGGAAAGTCAAAAAGGCGTGTCACTTTTTCCATATTCGTGATAGATTAAAATTGGCGCAGGGATTTTTATAAACTAATATTTTTAGCATAACTCAATTTGAAAATACGGTTGATTCTCAAACCTTTAAATTCAGCAAATTGCCACCAAATAAAAATACTTCTACTGCTTAAGTTGAAAACCCCGCTGCACCAGAAGCGGGGAGTTGTTTCAAAACCAAGATCAGGTTTGGATCACGCCCATATTAAAATCTTTTGTGATCGGGGCGTGGTCGGCCGCTTCAATTCCTGTGGAAATCCACTTTCGGGTGTCCATAGGATCAATCACAGCGTCTGTCCACAGCCGGGCTGCCGCATAATAGGGCTTCACCTGCTCGTCATACTCATCTTTAATATCTTTTAAGAGCTTTTCTTCTTTCTCTTTAGTAATTTCTTCACCTTTTTTCTTCAAGCGCGCTTTTTCAATTTGCAATAAGACTTTTGCTGCGGCTTGACCGCCCATAACCGCTAATTCAGCGCTGGGCCAAGCGGCAATCAAACGGGGATCATAAGCTTTTCCGCACATCGCATAATTTCCTGCGCCATAAGAATTTCCGATGACTATGGTGAATTTTGGCACCACAGAATTGCTGACCGCACTCACCATTTTTGCGCCGTCCTTTATAATTCCACCGTGTTCGCTTTTGCTGCCCACCATAAAACCGGTGACATCTTGCAAAAACACGAGCGGGATTTTTTTCTGGTTGCAATTAGCGATAAAGCGCGTCGCCTTGTCGGCAGAATCGCTGTAAATCACTCCGCCAAATTGCATCTCGCCACCTGCGGTTTGTTTGGCATCTTTGAGTTTTGTGGTTTTTACGATTTTTCGTTGGTTCGCGACAATCCCAACAGCCCAGCCGTCAATGCGCGCGTAACCGGTCAAAATTGTTTGGCCATATCCTTTTTTATATTCTTCAAATTTTGAATCGTCCACAAGTCTGTTGACGATTTCCAGCATATCATATTGTTCATTTCGTTTTTGAGGCAAATAACCAAATATTTCTTCTTGATCCAGTTTTGGTTTTAAAGCTTTTTTACGGTTAAAGCCAGCACTATCTGCAGCGCCGATTTTATCCATAATAGATTGAATTTGGGTCAATGCATCTTTATCATCTTCGGCTTTGTAATCGGTCACACCGCTGACTTCGCTGTGCGTTGTGGCCCCGCCGAGGGTTTCGTTGTCAATATCTTCGCCAATGGCTGCTTTCACGAGATAGCTTCCCGCTAAAAAGATACTTCCTGTTTTATTGACGATCAAAGCTTCATCGCTCATAATGGGCAAATAAGCGCCACCGGCAACACAACTGCCCATCACGGCAGCGATCTGGGTGATTCCCATACTGCTCATCACAGCATTATTGCGGAAGATGCGGCCAAAATGTTCTTTATCGGGAAAGATTTCATCCTGCATAGGAAGGTAAACCCCGGCACTATCGACGAGATAAATAATGGGTAGGCGGTTTTCCATCGCGATTTCTTGGGCCCGTAAATTCTTTTTACCCGTTATGGGAAACCAGGCGCCGGCTTTTACAGTCGCATCGTTAGCCACTACAATCACTTGCCTTCCAGAAACATGGCCTATTTTGACAACCACGCCGCCGCCGGGACAGCCACCGTGTTCCTCATACATTCCATCACCGGCAAAAGCACCGATTTCAATGGCTTCTTTGGCATCGTCAATCAAAAAATCCACACGTTCGTGTGCGGTCATTTTTCCTTTTTCGTGATGCTTTTCGATTTTTTTATCACCGCCACCTTTACGGACTTTGGCGAGTTTACTGCGTAAATCAGAAACCAGAAGTTTGTTGTGATCTTCGTTTTTGTTGAATTTGATATCCATTAACTCAAGTATTTTCCGTAAAAATAGGTAAAATTTTATTTCGGGGAAAATGGGTTGGGGAAAGTTAAGGATATCAGTAGCGTTTGTTTAAGACTTAAGGTCGCTTCGCCAGAAAATTTAAGGCTTCATAAACACGCCTTAAAAATTTAAAATCAATGATTTAGTCAAATGAGATGTGGAAACCCCTATGAATATAAAAATAGCTGACAGTTCAAAAAGCGATAGGCTTAAAGAACTAATATAAATTTTGAGATAAAAATATTATATCATTTTACTTTTATAATCCCGTTATAGAACTTCTTCGAAGGTATTATGCCGAGGTAAATTTTAAGAAGCATTTATGCGACGTTAAAATCACAATGGGTATTGAACGTCTGATTAGGTGTTGACCATAAAACTTATCAATTTATTAAAATGCAAGGGATTATATTCACTTATATTTGTGAAAAACTGTGTGATGAAAAAAATTGTCTTAGTTTGTTTCTTTTTATGTCTCGGCTTCACACATCTTTCCGCCCAAATTGTGATTAACGAGCTCGACTCAGATAGCGATGGAATTGATGACAAGGAATTTGTCGAACTCAAATCGCAACAAGCCAATTTTTCACTGGACGGTTATGTTTTGGTGATGTTCAACGGGTCATTTTCAGGACAGGATCAAAGTTATTTTTCGCTCGATCTTTCTAATTATCAAACTGATGAAAATGGAATTTTATTAATTGGAAGCACTTTTGTCAGGCCTTTTCCACAGCTTTTAATCGCGCCAAACACTATTCAAAATGGTGCCGATGCTGTTGCGGTTTATCAAGGATCAGAATTTGATTTCCCAGAATTCACACCAGCGACCACTATAAACCTGGTTGATGCGCTGGTTTATGGCACCGGTGATGCTGATGCCACTTCACTTTTAAATGCTTTAAACCTGAGCCAACAAATTGATGAAGATTTAAACGGTCAAAAAGATTTTGAATCCATTCAGAGAAATGCTGATGGAAGCTATTTTGTTGGCAACCCAACACCGCGAATGACTAACGACGGTTCGGGGATTTTACAAACGCCTGTTGAAATCACAGTTGAAAGTAAAAAATATGACGAGGGTGAAACTTTTGCCATCGGGTTTTCTACAGAATCGCCAGTTTCTCAAAACTTGAGTTTTAGCTTCAGTTTAGAAAATAACGGGTTTAATTTTTCTGATTTTTATGGATCCACTAATATTACGATCCAGGCTGGCGAAAGCAGTGAAACAGTTTTCATCAGTTTAATTGACGATAACGATGACGAGGGCGATGAACAAATGCTCGTGCGCTTTGATAATCTGCCCCAAGGCTTTATTCCACTGAACAGCCAGGTCTTGATCCGTGTGGTGGACAATGATTTTACAATGTCCGATTTTGGTGCGCCGACAAACCCAACTTTCGATATTGTCGAAAGAACGGGGCCTGCCGGATATTATAATTCTTTGGATGAAACCTCAGGCCAGGAATTGCGCGACTCGCTACAGGCCATAATTGCAGAAGAAGGAGTTGTGCGCGCTCAGACTTATTCCGATGTAATCACTATTGTGAAAAAAGCAGATCAAAATCCATTGAACAGCAATCAAGTTTGGCTGGTTTACACTGAAGAAGGTTTACCAAAACTGGATTTGCAGTCCATCACAGACCGCGACAGCGTTTGGAACCGCGAGCATACCTTTCCACGTTCGCGGGGCGGGTTTTTCAGCATTGAAGAAGACGGTATTGCGGATGGAAAAGATATTTTTTGGAACACCAATGCTGACTCTTTACGCCACGGAAATTCTGATGCACATGGGCTCAGAGCAGCACTGAGCAACGAAAACAGTTCGCGCAGCAACCATTATTATGGCGATTATAACGGCCCAGATGGAAATTTGGGGAGCTTCAAAGGTGATGTTGCACGCAGCGTTTTCTTTATGGCGATCCGCTATAATGATTTATCTGTAGAACCCGGTTTTCCAGAAATGGAAGGCGTGATGGGTGATCTCGATACACTTTTAGCCTGGCACCAGCAAGATCCACCTGATGATTTTGAAATGAACCGCAACAATACCGTTTATAATTGGCAGAAAAACCGGAATCCATTTATTGATCAGCCAGAACTGGTCGATTATATCTGGGGTGATCAAACGGGTGATACCTGGCAGCAGGAATTGAGCAACGAGGCGGCTGATGAGTTGATGTTTTCGCTCTATCCCAATCCAAATTCAGGAGGGTTTTATATTGACGGAATTAAAAACCGGTCTGATATAAGTGTTTTTTCCCTTACGGGTAAGAAAATTGCGGAACGCCAAAATATAAGCTCACATCAAAAAATCAATTTAAATTTAAGCCCTGGTGTTTATTTGATCAAAGTAACGAGCGAAAATAAAACTGCGGTTCGTAAAATGATTGTAAAATAAGGATAGTTGAGTTGTTCTTTTCTATTTTTGCTTAAAATCAAATTCTATGAAAATTGTTGTATCCCCGGCCAAAACCTTAGACTGGGAAAGTGAGTTGCCCACACAAAAACACACCGAAGCAGCCTTTCCAAAAACTACTGCGAAGTTAAACCGAAAGCTGGAACGCCTCACCAAAGATGAACTTTCTGAATTAATGGGCATCAGCCAAAAACTCACCGATCTTAACTTTGAACGCTTCAAGGAATTTGATGAAAAACATACTCTAAAAAATAGCCGTCCCGCGGTTTACGCTTTTGATGGCGATGTTTACAGCGGTTTAAATGCTTATGAAATCCCAATAGAAAAAATTGATTTCCTGCAAAACACGCTACGGATTTTGTCAGGCTTATACGGAATTTTAAAACCCCTCGACCTCATTCAGCCATACCGATTGGAAATGGGAACAAAAATTGGGATTGAAGAAACCGATACTTTATATAAAGTCTGGAAAGAAAAAATAACGGGGTTCTTAAATGAAGAAATGAAAAAAAATGAGCTTTTCATCAACCTTGCCAGCAAGGAATATTTTAAAGCCGTTGATCACAAAAAATTGAACAGCTCTGTGATCAGTCCGGTTTTCAAAGATTTTAAAAACGGAAAATTAAAGATCGTTGCTTTTTATGCAAAAAAGGCGAGAGGGGCAATGACACGTTATATTATAGATAACGAAGTCGATTCGCTAGACGGTATAAAAGGCTTTGACTATATGGACTATCATTTTAGCGAAAAATATACCGAAAAAGAAAATGAACCTGTTTTTGTGCGGTAACTATCAGGAAGCTTATAATTTAAAACAGCTATAATTATTTCGATAAATTTTTGGTCTTTTATTCACACTTTAGGGATGGGGTTCAAAAAAAAGACCAAAATAAAAAGTGCCTGTTTTTTGTGCGGTAAATTTGTTTCAAGTAAAAAACCGCAACACAATAGTGCGGTTTTTTGATTTTATTTAAAATTAACCTGTCATTTTAAAGCCTTCTCAATAGCCTTTGCCATTTTAAAATCCTTATCGGTGATGCCGCCTTCATCGTGGCTGGTCAAGCTAATTTCCAAAGTGTTATAACTGTTTTTCCAGTCGGGGTGGTGCTGGTGTTCTTCAGCCACAAAAGCGATGGCCGTCATTTTAGAAAAGGCCTCACGGAAATCATTAAATTCAAATTTCTTTTGAATCATGGGTTCTTCATAATTCCAACCTTTGAGTTCCTTTAGGTTTTTCTCGATTTGTTCTGTGTTCATTGAAGACATAATATTCAGTTTTTTATAAACTTAAGCACTAAAGAGCACTTCACCTAAAAATCCTAAGCTTTTAAAATAGAATTAACGCTATAGCAAAATTGATTCTTCTACTATTTGCTCAATATCGATCTGCAAATTTTGTGGCAGCAAGTTGTCTTTTGGCAAGACTGCAAGAAAGCGATCTTCGTTTGAACTGAAGACTTTTTTTAGCAAGGGATTTTGAAAATTCAGACGTTTACAAATATCGCCTATCAGATCAATGTGGTGGATCAAATCTTTGCTGCCCAAATGAAAAACACCTTCCAGGTCTTGATTGATCATAAAATGAATTTGCTGGGTCAGTTTTGAAATTGTGGTCGCATTTAAAATAACGTTTGGAAAAACCTCAAATGCTTCATTGAAGTCATAAAGTGTTTTCATTTCTTTTATGCGCGGCGAGTTGAGGCCATAAACCATTGGTAAACGTGCGATGATATATTTGTGATTCGGCAACCTTAAAAGTGCATTTTCAATTTTAATTTTGAACCGCCCATAAACACTCAGGGAAAGCGTTTTGTCATATTCATGCGAAGGGAAATTTGTAAAGGCGTCAAAAACATTGGCCGAGGACAGAAAGAGCAATCGGCATTCGTTTTTCATAATATAAGTGATGAGTTCAAAATGCGCATAAA
>Ga0075106_1001401_pt1 | contig 10486 bp, 9 predicted proteins | sample AntDeeMetag02WF4_FD_69796 | JGI IMG/M metagenome (GOLD analysis project Ga0075106, IMG submission 69796) | Saline lake microbial communities from Deep Lake, Antarctica - Antarctic Deep Lake Metagenome 02WF4 | ecosystem: Environmental > Aquatic > Non-marine Saline and Alkaline > Saline | place... | reverse complement strand
ACGACAGTTCTCTCTCGCCTGTTTTCTCCGTTTTTCCAGCGCTCCAGTCCCACCGCCGTCTGCGGGTTGCCAGTGCAGGCACTACGATTACCCACCGGACGCCCGTCCGTCGATTTGTATGCCCGCCGAAACACTCGAAGACCTGTTCCTGATCGAACTGAAAGACGTCTACGACACCGAACACCGCCTGCTGGATGCGCTCGACGAACTGAGCCAGCAGACGACACAGGAGGAGGCCCAGCAGGCCTTCGAGGAACACAGAGAGGAGACGGCGCACCACATCCAGAATCTCGAGCAGGCGTTCGAGGCGCTCGGCGAGGTGCCCGAACGCGAGGAGTGCGAGGGCATCCAGGGGATGATCGAGGAGACCCAGGAGTTCTTCGAGGAGAAGGACCCGGGCGAGCAGGTCGCCAACCGCTACGCCATCGGCGCCGCTCAGAAGACCGAACGCTACGAGATAACGGCTTACGAGAACATGCTCCAGTGGGCCCAGGAGGCCGACATGGACCAGGAGATACGCGCGTCCATCGAGGGGAACCTGGCGGACGAGCAGTCGGCGCTGCAGGACCTCCAGAGCATGGCCGAGGAGTTCGACTACAAGCAGATCATGGCGGCCTGACCGAGCGGATACCACGGGAGATGGCTGCCTGAGCCGCGATTCCGCACGGTGACCGCTCTTTTTTGCCCCCGTCGCCACCTGTTCCGAGCCACATCTGTGCCATCTTCCCCGTCCGCCCGACGAGAACGGCCGAAACCGCCGCGAACAACTGAAAACGATTAACTGCCTCGGTCCGTAAGCCCCCAGTAATGGCCAAGGACGTCAAACCCACGCGCAAGGAGCTGATGCAGATCGAGGACCGCATCGAGCTCTCCGAGCGTGGCCACGACACCCTCGAAAAGAAACGCGACGGGCTCATCATGGAGTTCATGGACATCCTGGACCAGGCCCAGGACGTCCGTTCCGACCTGGACGACTCCTACGAGCGCGCCCAGCGCGCCATCAACATGGCCCGCGCGATGGAGGGCGACGTCGCAGTGCGGGGCGCGGCCGCTGCGCTCAAGGAACACCCCGAGATCACCACCCAGTCGAAGAACATCATGGGCGTCGTCGTCCCGCAGATCGAGTCCTCGAAGGTCCGCAAGTCACTGGACGAGCGCGGCTACGGCGTGATGGGCACCTCCGCCCGCATCGACGAGGCGGCCGACTCCTACGAGCGACTCATCGAAAACATCATCCTCGCCGCGGAAGTTGAGACGGCGATGAAGAAGATGCTCGAAGAGATCGAGACCACCAAGCGCCGCGTCAACGCCCTGGAGTTCAAACTCCTGCCGGACCTCTACGACAATCAGGAGTACATCGAGCAGAAACTCGAAGAGCAAGAGCGCGAGGAGATCTTCCGGATGAAGAAGATCAAAGCCAAGAAGGAAGAAGAGGAGAAGGCCGAGCGCGCGGCGGAGAAAGCGGAAGAGGAACTGGCGACCGTCACGGCCGACGACGACTGACGGTTTCCGGTCCGGGAAATCACGGCTTTCCGGCCGTGAACGGTTTCTGCGGTTCTCTCGGTCTCGTTCTGGGCCGGCATTTCCGGTCTCCGCTGGATCGCGCGGAAATAACGACGGGATAGCGCGAGTAAGCGCCGAATGAATTTACCCGCGAGGCCCCAACGGGTGTCAAATGGCTGGGCAGCCGAACGTCGTACTCTTCGTCGCCGATACGACACGCGCAGACGACGCCTTCGATCAGAGTGTCGCACCGACGCTCGCCCAGCTCGCGGAGGCGGGCACCCGCGCGACGCGGGCGTTCTCTACGGCGCCGTGGACGCTCCCCGCCCACGCGTCGATGCTCACGGGTTCCTACCCTTCCAAGCACGGCGCCTACGCCGGTCACGAGTGCCTCGATGGGTCGCTGCCGACGCTCCCGGCACTCCTCGGCGACGCCGGCTACGAGACGGCCTGCGTCTCGAACAACACCTGGCTGAGTTCGGCCTCGGGCTTCGACCGGGGGTTCGACGAATTCCGCCAGATGTGGCAACTCGTCCAGTCGGACACGAGCCTGGGCGAGATCGTGCAGGTCACCGAGGGAAGCAGGGTGGAGGCCGTGGCCCGGAAACTGTTCGACGGGAGCCCGCTGGTCAACGGAGTGAACGCGCTCTACCAGGCCCTCGTCCGGAACCGCGACCGGAACGACGACGGCGCAGCCCGGTCCACGCGGTGGATCGAGAACTGGCTCGGTGAGCGCTCCGGCGATCGACCGTTCTTCCTGCTGGCCAACTATCTCGAACCCCACCTCGACTACCGTCCGCCGCGTCGACTCGCCGAGGAGCACCTGCCAGCGGACGTCAGTTACGACGAGGCGATGGCAGTCCCACAGGCGCCCTGGGAGTACCTCGCCGGCAACGTCACCCTCAGTGACAGGGAGTTGCGCGCACTCCGGGGACTCTATCGCGCCGAAATCGCGTACGTGGACGAACAGATCGCTGCGCTCCGGGACGCGCTCCGCGAGGCCGGGGAATGGGAGGATACGGTGTTCGCCGTCACCGCTGACCACGGCGAGAACGTGGGCGACCACGGCCTGATGGACCACCAGTACTGCCTGTACGACACGCTGGTCCACGTCCCGCTGGTCCTCCACGGCGGCGAGTTCACCGGGTATGGCGAGATGACCGATCTGGTGAGCCTGGTTGACCTGGCGCCGACACTCCTCGACGCGGCCGGGGTCCGGGCCGACGACGCGCGGGCGACGTTCCAGGGACGCTCGTTCCACCCCGCCACGCACGCGCGCAGCCGCGAGTTCGTCGTCAGCGAGTACATGGCCCCCCAGCCGTCGATGGCGGCGCTCGAACACCACGTCGGCGACCTGCCTGCCCACGTCGAGGCGTACGACCGGTCGTTGCGTGCGATCCGGACGAGATCACACAAGCTCGTTCGCGGGTCCGACGGGTCGCGGTCGCTGTACGACCTGCGGGCGGACCCAGGTGAGACGACCGACGTCGCGGCGTCGAATCCCAGAACGACGGCGGATCTCGGGGAGACGCTCGACGAGTGGCTGGACTCGTTCGAGCATGCGGACGTCGACGACTCCGTCACTATCGACAGTCGCCGGAAGGCCCAGCTCGAACGGCTCGGCTACCTGCAGTGACTGGCGGCGGTGGAGCGAGCGCCGCCGTCGCGTTCTTTTTCCCCATGCCGCGTCCAGTAGGGCCATGGACTGTCCAGAGTGCGGTGCGGCGGCGCTCGTCTTTCCGGTTGAGCAGGCCTATCGCGAGTACCTCCCGGGTGACGAACCGGGCGCGGCGATCTGTCGACGATGCCTGACGCTCCACCCGGCGTCGGACCCTTCGGACGAGATTCCCGACTTCACGGCGATCAGCGACGCGTTCCCGTCGAACGACGACGCGGCGGTGCCGATGGCGCTGATGGTCGGCCTCCTCTCGTCGCTCGCGCTCTATCGTCAGGAGATCTCGGTGCTCCTCGAACGGGTCGAACGGGCGGGCGCGGATCCGTTGCTCGTCGTCGACCGATTGGCGGACGATCCGGCGCTCGAACCGGCGACGGATCTCCGGGGACGGCGGCGGCAACTGGCGCAACTCCTGTGATCTCCAAACTAGTAAGGCACGACTGATTTACGCACACCTTGTATACCATCTATCGCGGCAACGACGGCACGGCGGATGCCGAGGACTCAGCCATCCCTCTGACAGTTTGGCGTTCAGTGGTCCCCGGGTTCGCCTTCGACCCGTCCCATGCCACCATCCGGACTGCCGCATCGTGGGCGTCCCCTCCGGGGCCGTCCACACTTGTGCCTCTGCTCACTCGCGACCGACTGGTTCGAACCGATCAGACGCCGGTCGAGTAGCGGAGCAGGCCGGCGACGCCCCCGAACGCGGAGAGCAGCTGGTCGCCCTTCTCGAAGTCGGTCGAGATGAACAGCGTCTCGGTCCCGCGCTGGTCGGCGATGTCCATCAGGTGGTCGATGGCGTCCTCGCGCTCGGCCTCGTCCGCGGAGACGGCCTCGCCACAGCGCGAGCACTCGTGGTCGGGCGTCGACTTGCGCCGGTCGAGCATCTCGCGCTCGTCGTGACCGTTCTCGCAGGTGTAGGTGACGACGTCCTGGCGCAAGTCCTCGGAGATGAGGAGCTGGTCGACGGCGCCCATGATGAGGTTCTCCCGGGTCGGCTCGAAGCCGTAGGTGGCCTCGTTGCCGTCGTGGAGCTCCTTGAAGAACTGCTCCATCGCCTGCTTGTCCTCCAGCATCTCGCGCTCGGCGAGCACTTCGCTGGCGGCGTCGACGATGTCGTACAGCCCGGATTCGTCGGTGTAGGCGACGTCGAACTTGCCGAGGACGCTGTCCTGGAGTTCGTGGTGAAGGTAGTCGCCGTCGAGGAACTCGTCTTTCGTCGGTGAGGGACCGCCGACGAGGATGCCGTCGAGTTCGTGTCGCCGCGAGACGAACAGGTCGTTGGCCATCCCCGCGACCTCCTGGTAGAAGTTGTCGATGGCTTCCAGTCGCAGGCGGGCGAATCGCTGTGCGGACTGGCCACCTTTGCGCTGCTTGCCGGGGACCAGCGAGGAGGCTGACTTGACCGGCTCGACGCGCTTGCCCTTGAGCCAGCCGACGTTGGCCTCCCGCCGGTCGAGGACGACGAGGCCGAACAGGCCGCTGTCGGCCAGCATGTTCTCCAGGGGCTCGGTCAGGAAATGGGAGTCGCAGTGGTAGCGGAACGACTGGATGGGTTCGGGCGGGCTGTCGAGCACCTCGGTGACCATGTTGGTCTGGCCGCCGCCGGCGTCGACCGCCCCCGAGAACAGGACGCTTCCGTTCTCCGGGGGGTGGTGGTCGTAGTAGCGCAGCCGGTCCTTGATGCTGGTCAGGGCGTCCTGGACGTTCGTTCGAGTATCCTTCGACTTGATGTTCGACGCCTCGGAGTGCTCCTGCGTGACGTGGGCGACGACGTCGCTGACGAGTTTGTCCTCGGGGACGTAGATAGAGACGAGCTGGGTCCCGGACCCGTCGTAGCCTTTGAGTTCCTCTATCACCTTCCGGAACTCGTACTTCTGTTTGTCTGTCTGCTCCTGCTCGCTCATTAGGCATGAATTGGCCGAGGGAGAGTAAGAAAGTGTTGACAGGCAGGCGCCGACCGAAGGGAGGGGCCTGCATACCGCGAACGGCGACCAGCGGGAGCCGTGAGCAGCGGTCGGGGCCGAGCGGTGGACGGTGCCGAACGAAGCGAGGGGGCGCCTTATCGCGAACGGAGTGAGCGACACGCGAGCAGGCTATCGGTCCCTCCTGTCTCCGCCGACAGCGTCAAGCACCCAGGACCGCCAAGAGCTAGCAACATGGTCGATCTCTCGATCCCCGGCAGCGAACGGTTGGAGGGGGCGAACGAGTACGATCCGGGGGACATCCCACGGTTCGCGCGAGCGACGCGTCACCGCGACCCGCCGGCGGTCGAGGACGTCCGCGCGGCGAGCGCGTCGATCTGGTCGAACGTCTGGGGACTGGCGCTCCCGACGACGCCGAGGACAGGGCCGGTTTCGTCCCGACGGTGACGTGGCGGGCGAGGCCGGCGCTGCCGACGCAGAGCACGTCGATCGGGCTGTCAGCGAGTCCAGTGCCGGCGGCGGCGCGTGCTATCGCGGCGAGGTGGTCCTCGGTCGCCGCGTCGCAGGTGACGATCACTGGTCTGTCCTCACTTGCAGCGTCGGCGAGTCGGTCTGTGACCGTCGACGCGTCCCCGACGGCGTCTATCGGGAGGTGGTCGACCTGGTGGTTCGAACCGGCGAAGCGCGTCGGGAGGTGGGAGGTCTCGACGGGGGCGTCCGGGTCGGCCCCGGCGGTCGTCTCGGCGACGGGGGTCCCGTCGACGAGGTGGTAGCCGCCGACGGTGGTCCGCCCTTCGGCGGGGAACGCCGGGGCGACGACGGCGACGTCCGCGCCGCTGGCCGCGAGAGCGGCGTCGACCTCTGCGACGAGGTTGCCTCTGAGCGTCGAGTCGATCTTCTTGTAGACGAGCCCCGGGTCCCGCGTCTTCACGGCCTCGCGAACCCGCTCGGCGGCGCTCGCCGCGTCGGCGTAGCGTGAGTCCGTGTCGACGACGAGGACGTCCGCCGTCGCGGACTTGTCGCGGCTGACGACGACCGTCTCGAACCCGCGGGCGGCGAACTGGTGGCCCGTGTCGCAGGCGCCCGAACGGTCGTCGGCGACGACCAGCGTGGTGGCAGTCATATCCTCGGCCAGGGCTCGGTCGGTGAGAAACGGTGGGCCGGGGGCTCAGAACCTGTGAGGCGTGTGACGGGTCTCGCTGGCCGCTGCGACGGACGGCTTTATATGATAGCCATTCCTGCCCATACCTAGCACACTATGGCGGGGTACGTTTGCACGATCGCGGGCGGAAAAGGAGGGGTCGGCAAGACCACCACCGCGGTCAACGTCGGTGCCGCGCTGCAGGAGAAGGGCCACGACGTGGTGGTGGTGGACGCCGACCTGGGGATGGCGAACCTGGGTGCCATGCTCGGTATCGATCACGCGACCAGTCTCCACGAGATACTCGCCGGCGACGCGGCCGTGAGCGAGGCACTGACCGACGCGCCGGGCGGGCTGACGATCATCCCCGGCGAGCAGAGCCTCGACGCCTTCGCCGACGCCGACCCGGCGAAGCTCAGACAGGTGATCAAGACGCTCCGTAACGCCTACGACGTCGTCATGATCGACACCGGCGCGGGGCTGAGCCACGAGGTCGCCGTCCCGCTCGGACTGGCCGACGGTATCATCCTCGTCACGACGCCCGACGACGTCGCCGTCGGCGACACCGTCAAGACGGCCCAGCTGGCCGACCGAATCGACGGGGAGGTCGTTGGCGCCGTCCTCAACCGGGTGACCCGCCACACCGACGTCGCCGAGATCCAGGACCGGCTTGGCTTCCAGTTGCTCGCCGTCGTCCCCGACGACCAGAAGGCGACTAACGAGGAACCGCTCGTCGTCAACACGCCCGAGAGCCCCGCCGCAGAGTCGTTTCGGCTGCTGACCGACAACCTCGACGGCCTCTTTTTCGGCGACGGGACCGTCGGAGAACTGGAGACCGTCTTCGAGGAGGAGTGGTTCGTCGACGGCGACGTCGATGAAGAGGGCGAGGACGAGGAAGAAGAGGAGTCCGGCGGCGTCTTCGGCCTGTTCAACTAGAAGGGTCGCTCATTCTCCCGCACAGAGTGGACTGGCCACGCCCATCGCTTCCACTCAGTTTGCGACAGCGGTCGGCTCTATCCAGATGACGAACTCGTCGTCGCGCCGGATCACGCCGCGGACTGCCTCGTCGCTGTCGGCCGGTGGGTCGTGGACGGCGTCGTCGGCGACGTCCGTCACCTGCGTCACCTCGTCGACGATCCATCCGGTCGCGCCGTCCATCGTTTCGGGGTCGAAGACCAGGACCGATTCGCTATCGCCGGCTCCCTCGACGTCGAACAGCACCCTGGGATCCACGACGGAGGTCGTCCGCCCCCGCAGGTCCATCATGCCGCGAACGTGGGCCGCGGAGTTGGGGAGGGCGGTGATCGGTTTCACGTCGGACACCTCGGTGATGTATTCGATGTCGACGCAGTACGTCTGCGAGCCGAGTTCGAACTCCACCTTCTGGTTCGCTACCGCGGCGTGCGTACTCACGACGACTCACTCTCCTTCCCGGAGACGCTGTTCGATCGTCCGGAGTTCGTTGACCTTCGCGGACTGTTCTTCGGAGGCGGCGGCGACGTCTTCGACTTCGGCGGCGACTTCGTCTGCCCTGTCGGCTGCCTGGTCTACCACGCTCGCGATCTCTTCGGTACTCGAGGCCTGATCGTTGGTCGCCTCGGCGACCTCGTCGATCCCCTGTTTGACCTCCGCTACGGCGTCGTCGATGTCGCGGAGTTCCTGAACGGCGTCCTCGACCTCGTCCGTGCCGACGGTGATCCGTTCGGTGGCCTCGTCGAGGCTCTCGACGGTCTCAGTGGTGGTCGTCTTGATCCGGTCGACCGTGTTCTCTATCTCCGTGGTCTTCTGCTGGGAGTCCTCCGCGAGACTCTTGACCTCGTCCGCCACGACGCTGAAGCCGCTCCCGGCTTCGCCGGCCCTCGCCGCCTCGATACTCGCGTTCAGCGCAAGCATGTTCGTCTGGTCGGCGATGTCGTTGATCACCGCGATGATCTCGTCGATCTCTTGGACGTGCTCCTGGAGCGTCTCGAAATCCTCACCGACCTCACTGGCGGCGCTGTCGACGACCTCCATCGCCTCGATGGCCTCGTCGGCGGACTCTCGACCGCGATTCGCCCGACGCTCGGCGGCCTCGCTCGACGCCCGTACCTCGTCGGCCCCCGAGGCGATCTCTTCGACTGTCGCGCTGAGGTTCGACATCTCGCTCGCGACCTCGGTGAGGTTCGCCGCTTGGTCGCCAGACATGTCGCTGATCTCCTGTGCCGAGACCGCTATGTCCGCCGCCGCGTCGTTTATTTCCTCGATCGCGGTCGTCAGCTCCGCCGCGGCCTCGTCGCGGTCGATCTCTGTCGTCTCCGTTGCCGTTCCTCCTGATTCTGGACTCTCGGTCGCCATTGACCGATCGTTTTCGACGGTAACTTAAATAATACGTTACCAAAATATCACAATCTGAAATGGAACTGTGCGGAAACCGGGCAAATTGTTTATATTTCGTGACAATATCGCGAATGCAGGCGCGTTTCGGTGGATTTCGACACTCGACTCGGAAGCCCCCTCGCCGTCGCCGTCGGGTTCTCACATCGAGTCGGGCGCGTCGACGCCCAGTGCGTCGAGCGAGTTCGCCACGGCGTGGCGAGCCGCAGCGACCAACGCGAGCCGCGCGTCCCGAGTTTCCTCGTCGTCCGCCGTCAGCACCGGACATTCTCTGTAGAAGGCGTTGAACTGCTCGGCCAGGGTGCGGGTGTAGGTAGCGACGACGTGGGGGTGGAGTTCCTCGGCGGACTGCTCGACGACGGCCGGGAAGCGGGCGATGGCTCGCAGGAGGTCCTCGGCTGCCTGGGCGTCCAGTGCATCGTAGTCGACGTCCTCGGGCACTCCCGCATCCACTTCGTCCAGAATCCCGCAACAACGCGCGTGGACGTACTGGACGTAGGGGGCGGACTGGGCCTCGAAGTCCAGGGCGCGCTCCCACTCGAAGGTGATGCCCTTGGTCGGTTGCTTGGAGACGATGTCGTAGCGGACGGCGCCGACGCCGACCTGGTGGGCGATACGCTCGACGTCCTCGTCGGTCAGGTCGTCGTCGCGGATGCGGTCGTCCATGCGCTCTTCCACTTCGTCGCGGGCGCGTGAAACTGCCTCGTCGAGCAGGTCGTCGAGGTCGATGCCGGTCCCCTCCCGCGTACTCATGCCGCCCTCGGGGAGGTTGACCCAGGAGTAGTGGATCGATCGGATGCGGTCGGTGTCGTTGCCCAGCAGGTCGAGCGTGGCGTCGAGCTGGTTGGCCTGGAGCTTGTGGTCCTCGCCGAGGACGGTGACGGCCTCGTCGAAGGTCTCGAGCTTCCACTCGTGGTGGGCCAGGTCGCGGGTTGTGTACAGCGAAGTGCCGTCCGAGCGGAGGAACACCATGTTCTTCTCGATGCCGAACGCGTCGAGTTCCAGCTGCCAGGCGTCTTCCTCGAAGACGGCCTCGTCGAGTTCCTTGAGGCGCTCGACCAGGTCGTCGGTGGCGCCGTTCCGCATGAACCGGGTCTCTTTGACGAACTCGTCGAACTCCGCGGGTAGGCGGGCGAGCGTGTTGGTCATGCCCGACAGCACCGTATCGACCACCTCGCCGACGCGCTCGTAGGTCTCCTCGTCGCCCGCCTCCAGCCCCTGGAGGATCGACTGGATCTCGTTCTCCGCTTCGTCGACGCGGTCCGCGTCGGCGTCTTCGAGGAACGAGTTGCCCTTGCGGTAGTAGCGAACCATGTCGTACTCCGGCGAGTCGCGTTCTGGCTCGGGCAGGTCGTCCTCGTCGAAGGTCTCGTAGGCCCAGGTGAACACCGCGATCTGGCGACCGGCATCGTTGACGTAGTAGTTCGTCTCGACGTCGTAGCCGGCGTAGTCGAGCACGCGAGCCAGCGCGTCCCCGATGATGGGGTTGCGCGCCCGGCCGACGTGGACCGGACCCGTGGGATTGGCGGAGGTGTGCTCGACGACGACGCTGGTGTCGCGGTCGGGGAGGTGGCCGAAGTCCTTGGCCTGGGCCGCTTCCAGGGTCTCCGAAAAGTAGGCGTCGCTCGGCAGGAAATTGACGTAGGGCCCCTGAGTCTCGACGCTCTCGACGTAGTCGAGGCCGTCCGCGTCGATTACACTGGCGATCTCGCCAGCGACCTCCGGCGGCGGCGCGCCCATCTCGCCGGCCAGCCGGTAGGAGGCGCTGGAGGCCACGACGGCCGGTACGTCCTCCGGCGGCTCTTCGATCCCCAGGTCGTCGGTCGGGAGGTCGAGCGCGTCGAGGGCCCCCTCGAGGGCCGATTCGAC
>Ga0075106_1001399_pt1 | contig 10494 bp, 6 predicted proteins | sample AntDeeMetag02WF4_FD_69796 | JGI IMG/M metagenome (GOLD analysis project Ga0075106, IMG submission 69796) | Saline lake microbial communities from Deep Lake, Antarctica - Antarctic Deep Lake Metagenome 02WF4 | ecosystem: Environmental > Aquatic > Non-marine Saline and Alkaline > Saline | place... | reverse complement strand
CGGTGACTGGCTTGGCGTTGGATTCGCCTTGATCGTCCGCCGCGGTCTCGGCACCCGCGGTATTGGAACCATTATTGCGCCGGCCCCCGCGACGCCGACGACCGCCACGCCGCGAGCGGCCGCGCGAACGCGATTTGCCGCTCCCCGAGCCCTCCTGCTGGGCGTTTTCGGTGTTCGCGTCGGTGGATGCGGCAGTTGCGTCCCCCGTATCTTCGGCTGCCGACTCTTTGGCGGCCTTCGCATCGCTGGTCTCGTCACGACGCTGACGAGTCCCCCCGCGGGCACTGGAGCTCTTCGTTTCTTCGGCGACTTCGCCCTTGTCGCTCCGACTGCCGCCCTTGCCGCCGGATTCCTTCCTGCGGCGGTCGCCGCCACCACTGCGGTTGTCTTTGCGGCCGCTGTCCTGCTGTTTCGCACCGTCGCCACCGGCGCGGTCTTTGCCGGCCGCCTGACGACGGTCCTCCTCGCCACCGCGGCGTTCGGACTTCGAATCCCCGTTGCCGCCGCTACGGCGGTTGCGGCCGTTGCGGCGCTGGCCATTACCGGAGCCACCGCCCGATTGGCTGCGGTTGCTCCCGGACCGGGACTGCTCCCGCTGGCTGGACGTGTCCGCCGCTTTCGAGGCCTGGTTCCGCTCGTCCTTCGAAGCGTTTTCCCCGGCCGATACCGCCGGCTGCTCCGCCGATGGCAGAAGCGCCCGGGTCAGGCGCGCGAACAGGCCGGTGCGGCGAGGCGCGGGCGTTGCCTGCTGCTGTGCGGGAGGCGGCTCCGCCTCGGCTGTGGCGGGATCGCGGCGGGGCGCCGGTGCCGGACCGCTCGGCGACACGGCCCTGACGGCCGGTTCTTCCGGACGCTTGCGCTCTTCCTCGGCCGGCGGGAGAACGTTCGCGTCCGCCGCTTCACCGGCGAGCTCGTAGCTCCGCCGGCTGTGCGATTCGTGCTCGTTGTCGGATGACCGGACGCGCTCGATGTTGTAGTGCGGCGTTTCCAGGCTTGGATCGGGAATGATCAGCAGGTGAACGCGGTTGCGGTCCTCGATCTGACTCAGCTGTTCGCGTTTCTCGTTCAGCAGGTAGGTGGCGACCTGAACCGGGACCTTGGCGACGATGCGGTCGGTGCCATCCTTCATGGCCTCTTCGCCGAGCACGCGCAGGATGGTGAGCGAGAGCGAACCAAGGCTTCGAATCGTGCCATGACCAAGGCAGCGCGGGCAGGAACTTGATGCCGATTCACCCAGTGACGGCTGCAGCCGCTGCCGCGACATCTCGAGCAGGCCGAAGCGCGAGATACGCCCGATTTGCACGCGTGCGCGATCCATCTTCACGGCCTCGCGCAGCCGGTTTTCGACCTCGCGCTGATGCTTGTTGCTCATCATGTCGATGAAATCGACCACGATGAGACCGCCGATATCGCGCAGCCGAAGTTGACGCGCGATCTCGTCCGCCGCTTCCAGGTTGGTGTGGAACGCGGTGTCCTCGATGTCGGAGCCCTTGGTCGAGCGCGCCGAGTTGATGTCGATCGAGATCAGGGCCTCGGTGTGATCGATCACCAGCGCGCCGCCAGCGGGCAGCGTCACTTCGCGCTCAAACGCGGTTTCGATCTGGTGCTCGATCTGGAAGCGCGAGAACAGCGGGACATCGTCCTCGTACAGCTTCAGTTTGCCGAGGTTGTGCGGCATGGTCTGTTCGATGAACTGCCGCGCCTGCTCGTAGATCCGCGGTTCATCCACCTGGATAATGCCGATGTCGTTGCGGAAATAATCGCGCAGCGCGCGGATAATGACGTTGCTTTCCTGGTAGATCAGGAACGGCGCTTTCTTGCTGTCGGCGGCCGTGCGGATCGATTTCCAGATCTCGACCTGATAATCGAGATCCCACTGGAGCTCGTCCGCCGAGCGGCCGACGCCCGCCGTGCGCACGATCGTACCCATGCCTTCGGGCACTTCGAGCTGGCTGATGGCCTCGCGGACTTCGCTGCGATCCTCCCCCTCGATGCGGCGCGAGACCCCGCCCGCACGAGGGTTGTTCGGCATCAGCACGAGGTAGCGTCCGGCGAGGCTGATGTACGTCGTCAGGGCTGCGCCTTTGCTGCCGCGCTCTTCTTTCTCGACCTGGACGACGATTTCCTGGCCATCCTTGAGGGCTTCGCGGACGGCCGCCTTCCCCTCCGACTTCGCATCGGCGAGATACTCGCGGGCGATTTCCTTGAACGGCAGGAAGCCGTGCCGATCGGCGCCAAAATCGACGAACGCCGCTTCGAGGCTCGGTTCGATCCGGGTGATGACACCCTTGTAGACGTTGGATTTTTTCTGCTCGCGGGCCCCGTGCTCGATGTCCAGATTTTCAAGGCGCTGGCCGTCGACGATCGCGACACGCAACTCCTCGGGCTGAGTCGCGTTGATCAGCATACGTTTCATGTTGGATCCGTCTGGTTGAACGCGGCGCGGGGCAGGGAACAGCCCGGCGCGGACACGGCGAAGTGTCGCGCTGGCGCTCGACGTCGATCGATTCGATCACGGCGAGGCGGTGGTCCGCGGGAGAGTTCCGCCGGCGTGCGCGCGCGTTGCGATTCATTGTTTACATGTCGCCAGAAGGCGGCATGCCCGTTTTCTTTCCATGGCGGGAACGCTCGTCCGTCCCGACCGGGCGCTGTCGCGGCAACTGGCCGGATGCGCCGTGTACATATCGGCGACGGTGCGCGGTCCGATTTCGCCGCACCCGCCGCACTGGAACCGCCAAACGACCTCGCCGCCCGTTCCTCGAACCCGGCGTGGCCGGTACAATCCCGTCCCGGTCGGCCGTGCACCCATGCGCACTCCGCCGGTGAATCACGTCTTTGCGCCGGCCCACGATCACCCCTATGAAACAGGAAACCGGGGATGTGCATCCGTTTGAATTGCGGGCAAAAAACGCGATCGCAATATAGCAGTAACCCTGCGCACCCGCAATCCGCGTGCGTGCGCCCGTGAGCGCCCCGCAACAAAACGGGCAGGGCGCCCGCACGGAACTGGCGACCGCCGACGACGCCGGCCAGCGAATCGATAATTATCTGCTGCGCGTGCTGCGTGGTGTGCCGCGGACCCGTGTCTACCGGCTGCTGCGCAAGGGCGAAGTCCGCGTCAACGGCGGTCGCGTGAAACCGGCTTACCGGCTGCAGGAGGGCGACCGCGTACGTTTGCCCCCCGTGCGCGCCGAGCGCCATCCCGATGGCCGGCTCCCGCCCGCGGCGCTCGAGCGACTGCGCGATTCGGTCCTGTACGAAGATGAGCGCTGCCTCGTGATCGATAAACCGCAGGGACTCGCGGTGCATGCGGGTAGCGGTCTGGCCGCCGGCGTGATCGATGGCATGCGGGAACTGCGCCCGGACCTCGGGGGGCTCGAACTGGTGCATCGCCTGGATCGGGATACCTCCGGCTGCCTGCTGCTGGCCCGCGGTCGCCCGGCGTTGCGTGTACTGCAGCAGGAACTGCGCGACGGCGGGTTCGATAAAACCTACGCGGCGCTGCTGGTCGGTCACTGGGCGGGACCCGAAACCACGGTGGATCTGGCGCTGCGGCGCGATGTGCTGTCATCGGGTGAGCGCATGGTCCGCCCGGATGCGACCGGCAAATCGGCCCGCAGCCACTTTCGCCGGCTCTGCGGATCCGACCGGCTGACGCTCGCCGAGGTCGTGATCGACACCGGCCGCACGCACCAGATCCGCGTGCACGCCGCCTCGCTCGGTCATCCGGTGCTCGGGGACTCGAAGTACGGCGACGCGCCGGCCGCTCGCGCGGCGCTCGGGCGTAAGCCGCCGCGGCTGTATCTGCATGCCTGGCGGCTGGCCTTCACCGGGGCCGATGGACGGGTCACGGTCGAGAGTCCGCTGCCCGAAGAGTTCCGCACCCTTGCCGACGCTTCGCAGTGACATGAACCGCATCGAACTCGTGGTCTTCGACTGGGACGGCACGCTGATGGATTCCGCCGCCCGCATTGTCGATGCGGTCCAGGCCGCGACCGACGCCGCCGGGTTACCGCCACGGTCGGGAGCGCAGATCCGGGAGATCATCGGGCTCGGAATGGGCGAGGCGATCGTGGCGCTTTATCCCGATGAGTCCGTGGCGAATCATGCCCGCCTGGCGGCGACGTACCGGGATGCGTTCGTGCGCGCCGTCGCTGACCGCCCGGCGCATCTGTTCCCCGGTGTCGACACGGTACTCGGCACGCTCGAGGCCGAGCAGCGCATGCTGGCCATAGCCACGGGCAAGAGCCGCTCCGGCCTGCAGCGGGATCTCGAGCGCTCGGGCATCGGCGGGCGCTTCGTTGCCAGTCGCACGGTCGATGAATCCCCGTCGAAACCGGACCCGCACATGCTGCATGAAATCATGGCCCTGTGCGGTGTTGGGCCGGACGCTACGCTGGTGGTCGGTGATACCCTCTTCGATCTGGAGATGGCGGCGCGCGCCGGCGTATCGGCGCTCGGTGTCGCCTGGGGCGCGCATGCGGCTGAACGCCTGTGGGAGGCGGAACCGCTGGCCGTGCTCGAACGAATCGAACACCTGCCGGAACGGCTGCGCCAGCACGAGGAGCGCGCGTCCGGACCGGACAAACCCTGAATCCCGTTCAACGGAGACTTCTCAATATGGCGGAAACGGACGAGGACCTCGCTCGCGGCGACGACGGGCGCTGGGAACGCGATACCCTGGCGCGGCTGGCGGCGGCCGGTCTGGTGGAGCAGCGGCGCGCGCGGCGCTGGGGCATCCTGATCAAGCTGCTGGTGCTGCTGTATCTGTTCGCGCTTCTGTTCGCCGCGATCAACGTCTCGACATTGACCGGCGCGGCGGCGCCCTCCGGCGGTGCGCATACCGCCGTGGTCCGCGTGGAAGGCATGATCGCGGCGGACAGCGAGGCGAGCGCGGAACGCGTGAACCGGGGCCTGCGCAACGCCTTCGCGGCCAGCGGTACGCGTGCCGTGCTCGTGCACATCAACAGTCCCGGCGGGAGTCCGGTTCAGGCTGGACTGATCTACGACGAGATGCAGCGTTTGCGCGAGCAGTATCCGGACACGCCGCTTTACGCGGTCACGACCGATCTCGCCGCATCCGGTGGGTACTACATCGCCGCAGCCGCCGATCGGATTTTCGCCAACCGCGCCAGCCTGGTCGGCTCGATCGGCGTGCGCTTCGGCGGGTTCGGCTTCGTCGAAGCCATGGACAATGTGGGCGTCGACCGCCGCCTGATTACCGCTGGCGAAAACAAGGCGTTGCTGGACCCGTTCCTGCCGGAGGATCCGGAGCAGGTCGCGCATATCCAGCAAACGGTTGATCGTATCCATGACCAGTTCATCACGGCGGTGAAGGAAGGCCGCGGCGATCGCCTCGGCGAGAATCCGCCGGACGAACTGTTCTCCGGGTTGATCTGGACTGGTCAAGAGGCGGTCGACAACGGGCTTGTAGACGATCTTGCCAGTCCATCCGAGGTTGCACGGGATATCGTCGGTGCGGAAACGACGATCGACTACACGCCACGCAAAGACCTGTTTCAGCGCTTCTCGGACCGGGTTGGGGCAACGATCGCGCAGACCCTGAAGAGCGAGGCGTTGATACCCGATCTGCGTTGAGGACGCCGTCATGAAGATCCAGTCTGATCGCCTCTATACGGCCGAACGGGTGCGCGAACTCGACCGCCGCGCGATCGAGGACCACGGTATCCACGGCTACGATCTGATGGTGCGCGCCGCACGGGCGGCCTTCCGGTTGTTGCGCCTGCGTTGGCCGCGGGCCCGCCGGATCGCCGTGTATTGCGGTGGCGGCAACAATGGGGGCGATGGACTGGTGGTCGCGCGGCTCGCGCGCGAAGCCGGGTTCACGGTCGATACAGGGCTTGCCGGTGACCCGGATCGGTTCAAAGGGGCGGCCGGCGAGGCCTGGCGGGCGTGGGTCGATGCCGGTGGCACGGCCGCGCCGCTCGAGGCGGTCGACCCGGCGCGTGCCGACGTGATCGTCGACGCGCTGCTGGGTACCGGCCTCGATCGAACCGTGCACGGTGCAATCGGTGCCGCCATCGAGGCGATCAATAGTGTGGCGGCGCCGGTCCTCGCGCTCGATATTCCCAGCGGACTGCAGGCCGATACCGGGAGTGTGATGGGTTTCGCTGTGCGGGCGCAGGCGACGATCACATTCATCGGCCACAAGCGCGGTCTGTTCACCGCCGCGGGGCCCGACTGCGTTGGTGCAGTGTTCAGCGATGATCTGGACGCACCGGCAGCCATATACGCCGACGACGATCCGTCGATCGAGGTCATCACCCGGGCGCGAGTGGCGCGCGCACTGCCGCGTCACCGACCCACCGCGCACAAGGGGGATCGGGGCCGGGTGCTTGTGGTCGGTGGCGATCATGGTTTTGCCGGGGCGGCCCGGCTGGCCGCCGAGGCGGCCCTGCGCGCCGGGGCCGGGCTGATCCAGGTCGCCACCCGGGCGCTGCACGCACCGGCGCTCGCCGCGGCGCGGCCGGAGCTGATGGCGCGGGGCATCGAGGATCCGGCCAGCGAATTGCCGGACCTGCTGGCCGCGGCCGATGTCGTGGTCGCCGGCCCCGGGCTTGGGTCGGGCGATTGGGGACGTGCCGCACTGGCCGCGATCCGGGAAGCCGCCCCGGAGCGGCTTCTCCTCGACGCGGATGCCCTCAACCTCGCCGCGGCGGAGCCCGGGATGGCACCGATCCCGACCATCGTTACGCCGCACCCCGGCGAGGCCGGGCGTCTGCTCGGGATCGGCACCGATGCGGTGCAGGCGGATCGGTTCGCCGCGCTCGATGGGCTGGTCGATCGGTGCGGCTGTACGGTCGTACTCAAGGGTGCGGGCACGCTGGTCGGCGCGCCTCGGCGGGGCACGGCCCTGCTGCCCGGAGCGCGGCCGGAACTCGGTGTCGGCGGGACCGGCGATGTGTTGAGCGGTGTCATCGCCGGATTGCTTGCACAGGGGGTGGCGAGTCATGACGCCGCCCGTACTGGCGTGTGGCTGCATGCGGCGGCCGCCATGCGCGCGGCGCGCGGCGACGATTCCGAAGCGCCACCGCTACCGTCCGAGCTCGCGGAGGCCGTCGCCGCAGTGGCGACAGACCTGACGGGACGCGTGCGGCAGGTCTCACCATGGGATCGTGAATGGCCGACCGACTCGTAGCGGACGAAACGGAGATGGCCGCGCTTGGGGCCGAGCTCGCGGACGCCCTGGCCGCGCCCGCCGTGATTTTCCTCGAGGGACCGCTTGGCGCGGGCAAGACGACGCTCGCCCGGGCGTTCCTGCGCGGCCTCGGCCACACGGGTGCAGTACGCAGCCCGACCTATACCCTCGTCGAGAGTTACCCGTTCGATCGGTTCGACGTCCATCACCTGGACCTCTATCGCGTGGCGGATCCGGACGAACTCGAGTTTCTCGGGGTTCGCGATCTCGCGGCGTCGGAGGCCATCTGGCTGGTCGAATGGGCCGAACGCGGTGCTGATCGGCTGCCGGCGCCGGATCACGTGATTCGGATCGCCTTCGAGGGCACGGGCCGCCGGGTGGCCGGGCTGCCGGACGCCCTGATGGCCTCTGGATAAGTTCAGTTGTGCTTGAGGATGTACGCGTATCTGATTGCACAGACTCGAAAATTGCTTGACCTGAGTCCGTTTTTGGTCAAACTTGTGCCTGTCGCGTAAGCCGTGAAGCGCCCGCAGATGGCCAGACGCCCGTATACAACCCGTAGTCGTGGACCGCGCCGCGGAACTCTGCCAGTGCTGCTGGCGGGGCTGTTCGGCATCGTTCTGTCCGGCATCGCGAGCGCTTCCAGCACGCAGATCACCGGTCTTCGGACCGCCGCGGACAGGGATCGCTCACGCCTCGTGTTCGACCTCGGCGGTCCGGTCGAGCACCAGATCTTTACCTTGCAGGATCCCAGCCGCATTGTCATCGACATCGAGGACGTAAGCGTCGCTACGGATCTTGGCGAGGTCATCCCCGATTCCGATCTGATCCGCCGCATCCGCAGTGCAACGCGCAACGGTAACGATCTGCGTGTGGTGCTCGACCTGACGGAATCGGCGCGGCCGAAGAGCTTCGTGCTCAAGCCGGCCGCCGATTACGGTCACCGGCTCGTCGTGGATGTTGTCGGCGACAAGGCGAGTGGTGCCGGATCCGGTGGGGAGCGCAACCAGCCGAAGGCGGACGAGCCGCGCGATCTCGTCGTCGCGATCGATCCGGGCCACGGCGGGCACGATCCGGGCGCCATCGGTCATGGTGGCGTGAACGAGAAACTGGTCGTGCTGCAGATCGCCCGGCGTCTGAACGACCTGCTCGAAAAGACCCCGGGATTCAAACCGGTCATGACGCGCAACAGCGATGTCTATCTCCCGCTGCGAGAGCGCATGCGCCGGGCGCGCGAGGCCGACGCGGATCTGTTCATCTCTCTGCACGCCGACGCCTTCCGGGATGCGCGCGCCCGCGGTTCTTCGGTCTACGCGCTGTCGACCAACGGCGCCAGTTCGGAGGCCGCCAAATGGATCGCCAACCGCGAGAACTCCGCCGATATGCTCGGCGGCGTCTCCCTCGAGGACAAGGACGAAATGGTCGCCTCGGTGCTGCTGGATCTCTCCCAGAGCGCCACGATCGAGTCCAGTCTGAGCGCCGGTGAACGTATCCTCGAGCAGCTGGGCCAGATCAACCGTCTGCACAAACACTCCGTGCAGCAGGCCGGTTTCGTCGTCCTCAAGGCGCCCGATGTTCCGTCACTGCTGGTCGAGACCGCCTTCATCTCGAATCCGGAGGAGGCTCGCAATCTGCGTTCCAGCGCCCACCAGCAGAAACTGGCTCGGGCCATGCGCGACGGGATCAAGGAGTACTTCGAGACCGCGGCCCCGCGCGGCACCCGGTTCTACGCCCAGAATAACTGAGCGGAGATCGAGGCTGGGCGATTGGTTCAGTGGCCGCTGACCATGGCCTCCGCACCACCCGGCGCAGTACCATGCGCCCATGCCCATTCAGGCCCTCCCCGAATCACTGGTCAACCAGATCGCCGCCGGCGAAGTCGTCGAGCGCCCGGCATCCGTCGTCAAGGAACTGGTGGAGAATGCGCTCGACGCCGGCGCCCGGCGCATCGCCGTTGAAGTGGAGCAGGGCGGCACGCGTCTTATCCGCGTGCGCGACGACGGCGCGGGTATCCCCGCCGCCGAACTGCCGCTCGCGCTGGCGAGCCACGCAACCAGCAAGATCGCCTCGCTCGATGATCTCGAACATGTCGCCAGCCTCGGCTTCCGTGGCGAGGCGTTGCCGAGCGTTGCGTCGGTCGCACGGCTGCGTATTACCTCGGCCACGGCGGATGCCGACCACGCCACGGCCATCGAGGAGGATGGGCAGACCGCACCCGCGGCACACCCGACGGGGACGACCGTCGAGGTGCGGGACCTGTTCCACAACGTTCCCGCCCGGCGCCGTTTCCTGCGCACGGAACGTACCGAATACGGTCATATCGAGCGGACCCTGCGGCGGCTCGCGCTGGGGCGGTTCGATGTCGACTTTCGCCTGACACACAACGGCAAGCCGACCGGGCACTGGCCTGCGGCGTCGGAGGCGGCTGAGCTCGATCGGCGCATCGCCGCGGCCTTCGGCACCGGGTTCGTCGAACATGCCCTGCGGATAGACCATGCGGGTGCCGGCCTGCAGTTGTCGGGCTGGATCGCGCAGCCGACCTTCTCGCGCAGCCAGGCCGATCTGCAGGAGTTCTTCGTCAATGGCCGCGCGATCCGCGATCGCCTGGTGACCCACGCGGTACGCCAGGCGTATGCGGACGTGCTGTATCACGGACGCCAGCCCGCCTTCGCCCTCTACCTGGCCATCGATCCAGCGCAGGTGGATGTCAACGTCCATCCGGCCAAGCAGGAGGTCCGCTTCCGCGAGAGCCGCCTGGTGCACGAATTCCTTCGCCGCACGGTCGAGGAGGCCCTGCAGACGCCGCGCGACGAGCGCGCGGACGCGCCGTCCCCGCAAGCCGCGGCCAGCCTGATACCCGGATCGGACGCGGGCGACAGTCGGGCTATGCCGTCGCGCCAGAATCGCATGTCGCTGCCGGTCGCCGATCAGATGGCGGGCTATGCCGCATTGCATCCCGGAGCGGGAGCGGGCGCCGATGCCGCCGTCGCGCAGCCAGAGGCCACCGGTCCCTCCCATGGGGCTGAAACGGGCCCTGAGGCCGCGCCACCGCTCGGTTTCGCCCGCGCGCAGATCCGTGATGTCTACATCGTCGCGGAAAATGAACAAGGCCTCGTGCTGGTCGATATGCACGCCGCCCATGAGCGCGTTACGTACGAACGGCTCAAAAACGGGCATGCCAACGGCCGGATCCGCAGCCAACCCCTGCTGGTGCCGCACCAGATGGCGGTCAGCCGCGGCGAAGCGGATGCGGCAGAGGCGCATACGGAGGCATTCGCGGCGCTCGGATTCGAGGTGGACCGCGCGGGCCCGGAGCGCCTGACCGTGCGCTCCGT
>Ga0075106_1001396_pt1 | contig 10518 bp, 10 predicted proteins | sample AntDeeMetag02WF4_FD_69796 | JGI IMG/M metagenome (GOLD analysis project Ga0075106, IMG submission 69796) | Saline lake microbial communities from Deep Lake, Antarctica - Antarctic Deep Lake Metagenome 02WF4 | ecosystem: Environmental > Aquatic > Non-marine Saline and Alkaline > Saline | place... | reverse complement strand
GCAAACTCCACCATAAAGGCCATGAAGATACCCAGCATGCCGCCAAGCATCGCCCCCAGCACGGCAATCAGCGCACGGCTGGTGCCCACCGGGCTCAGGGACGCCACCGCAATATCCTCGGCACGGGTCGGCTTGATCCAGGATCGCTTGGTCTCCTCCTCGCGGATCCTGCCCTTGATCTGGTTGATGCTCTGCTCCCGCTGGGAAATCTTTTCATTCAGCTGAAGCTGACTCAGCAGCATCGTGAGGGCCGCATCCGTACTGGCCAGACCTGCCTCCACGCTCTCCTCGCCAGAGAGGGCCTGAGCATTCACATCACCTTCGCTCTCCCCCGACTTCCCGGTACGAATCACACTGAGCCCCTGAAGTACCGAAAGCCGCTTCTCTTCCGTTTCCAGGGCGTTATTCAGGTTCTCGAGCTTGGCATCGCTCTCATTCTCCATGATGGAAAGCCGGGACTGGTGCTCGTCCCGCAGGCGCTCAAAGACCCGCTGATGGAATTCCGCCACCAACGACTGATCCTCCAGCGGCGCCCGGGAAACCAAATTCACAAAGCTGCTCTCTTCCGGGGTATTCACGGACATATCAAACGGCATGGACCCAAGATCCCGCTCCCGCAGGAAAGCGCGCTTGGCGCTGAGCAGGATGCGGTCACTGATGGTGCTGGCCGTACTGGCCGCGCCGGCCACAAACTCCTCGGGGCCGAATTCACCGAGCTCAATGCTGGTGGTGTAGGCGTAGACACGCTGCTGCTGGAGGCCGTAAGCCAACGCACCCAGCGTGAAGACCAGGAAAGTGCCGATGATCCACCACTTACGGCGCAGCAGCACCCGGGCCAGGTCGACCAGATCGATTTCATCGTCGTGGGGGGCGGGAGACGTTGACTCAGTAGTAATGGCGAGGGTCCTCCGTTAAAATCAGGCGCGGCATAATGCCAGAGGCGCCATTCTAGCTCACCTGACCGGCGTGTCCAGAATCAAGGGGGTTAAGCAAGCCTCACTTGACCTTCCCGCGCTCCATGCTACCATCTGTTCAACAACTGAACGCTACTGGACCGGCAACAGGGGGATACGCCCTGGGGCGGTAGCGTGCCCAAGACCCAATCCCATGCTCACAGACTCCGACCGCTACCAGCTCCTAAAAGCCCTCGAGCAAAACCCCAACCTCTCCCAGCGCCAGCTCGCCAGCGAGCTCGGTTACAGCCTGGGCAAGTTGAACTATTGCCTGCGGGCACTGATGGACAAGGGCTGGGTAAAAACGGAAAACTTCCGCAACAACCAGAATAAGTCCGCTTACCTGTATCAACTGACACCAACCGGTATCACCGAAAAAGCACGTGTCACGCAGCGGTTTCTACAGCGGAAGCTGGAGGAGCATCAGCAGATTGAACAAGAAATCGAGGCGCTAAAACACGAAGTCGCACAACAACCTGAAATATGAAGCGCCCCCTTGCTCCTTGCTCCTTGCTCCTTGCTCCTTGCTCCTTAACAACCTGAAACCGAAAACCCGAGACCAACTATGAAAAACTTCGCCCTAATCGGCGCCGCAGGCTTCGTCGCCCCCCGCCACATGAAAGCCATCCATGACACGGGCAACAACCTCACCGCCGCCCTGGACCCCAACGACTCCGTCGGCATCATCGACAGCTACTTCCCCAATGCCGACTTCTTCACCGAGTTCGAGCGGTTCGATCGGCACCTGGACAAGCTTCACCGCCTGAACGACGGCAACCAGATCGATTACGTCTCCATCTGCTCGCCCAACTACCTACACGACTCCCACATGCGGTTTGCGCTGCGCACCGGCGCGGATGCCATCTGCGAAAAGCCCATTGTGCTGAACCCCTGGAACATCGACGGCGTTCAGGAAATCGAGCGGGACACTGGGCGCAAGGTCAACACCATCCTCCAGCTCCGCGTGCACCCCTCCATCATCGCCCTGCGCGAGAAGATCCAGAATGAGAGGAGCGACCAGAAGCACGACGTGGATCTGACCTACATCACCTCACGCGGCCACTGGTACACCCAGTCCTGGAAGGGCGACGAGCACAAGTCCGGGGGCATCGCCACCAACATCGGCGTGCACTTCTACGACATGCTCCATTACCTGTTCGGTAAGCTCCAGGCGAACGTCGTCCACCACCGCGAAGACCGCTGTGCCTCCGGTTACCTGGAATACGAAAAAGCCCGCGTCCGCTGGTTCCTCTCGCTGAACTACGAGGATGTACCCGAAGCCGCCAAAAACGACGGCCAGCGCACCTTCCGCTCCATCACCGTCGATGGGGAAGAGATCGAATTCTCCGGCGGTTTCGCAGACCTCCACACCCGCAGCTACGAGCAGATCCTCGCCGGCCGCGGCTTCGGCCTGGAAGAAAACCGCACCGCCATCGAAACCGTGACCCACATCCGCAACGCGGAAATCACGCGCCCCGAAGGCGATTACCACCCGTTCCTGAAAGGCTGACGCCATGAACTACAAAGTCCACGACACCGCCATCGTCGACGAGGGCGCCCAGATCGGTGAGGGCTCGCGCGTCTGGCACTGGGTCCACGTCTGCGGTGGCGCGCGGATCGGCAAAAACTGCTCCTTCGGCCAGAACGTCTTCGTTGGCAACAAGGTTACCATCGGGGATAACTGCAAGGTGCAGAACAACGTCTCCGTGTTCGACAACGTTCACCTCGAAGAAGGCGTGTTCTGCGGCCCCAGCATGGTCTTCACCAACGTCTACAACCCACGCGCCCTCATCGAGCGCAAGGACGAGTTCAAGGACACCCTGGTCAAAAAAGGCGCCTCACTCGGAGCCAACTGCACCATCGTCTGTGGCGTGACCGTGGGCGAATACGCCTTCATCGGCGCCGGCGCCGTGATCAACAAAGACGTGCCCGCCTACGCCCTCATGGTCGGCGTACCCGCCAAGAAGATCGCCTGGATGAGCGAATACGGCGAACAACTGGACCTGCCCCTGACTGGCGACGGCGAAACCACCTGCCCCCACACGGGGGCGCGTTATACACTCAAAAGTGGGCGAGTCCAGAAAGAGGATTAAGCCATGCAAGTCGATGCCATCTACGAAAACGGAATGGTCAAGCTCCCGGACGAGCTCCGGTTCAAGCATCAGCGTTTCGCGCTCCGGATCGAGATCCCTGACGAGGAAGTCGTGAGCACACCGGCAGCAACAGATACCCAGCCACCGGAACCAGGTTCAGGTGACATCCGGGATCAGATTCGAGCGATTCTTGGCGCAGACCATGAAAAGCTCGGCAATGCACCCACGGGCGAGGACACGAAAGCGATCTGGCACCAACACCTGGAGGAGAAACACCTTGGCGGCCGCTGAACACTACATCCTCGACGTCAGCACCCTTGTCGATCTCTGGGTAAACGGAGAAAGCAGCGAGGCGACAGCTCAGCTTTTCACCGCCGCCCAGTCGGATGAAGCCCAACTCTGGGTCGCTGCCAGCAGCCTCCCTACACTGGATTACGTCGCTAAAACCCGCATGAAGCAGGCCGGCATCCCTGCAGACAGGGCCAAGCAGCACGTTCAAGCCCTCATGCATGACCTCTTTCAGCGTGCCAGCGTACTGAGCACACACGGTTTTGAACAAAGCGACGTCTACAGCCAGGCCCGTGACTTTGAAGACGCCCAGATCGCCGCAGCCGCCCGTTCACTACCAGGGCGCGACCCAGTTCTGGTAACACTGGATAAAGCCTTCGACACCCTTGGCGAACTCAAAGCGAAGACGCCAAGCGAAGCCGTAGGAGAGAGCTCGACTCGCGACCCCCACTCCTCGGACAACCCAATCCCCTTCATCGACCTGGCCGCCCAACAAGCCCGGATCCGCCCCGAGATTGAGAAACGGATTGAAACCGTCCTGCGCCACGGCAAATACATCCTGGGCCCGGAAGTACAGGAACTGGAAGACAAGCTCGCCGACTACACGGGCGCAAAATACTGCATCAGCTGCGCCAATGGCACCGACGCCCTCCAGATTGCCCAGATGGCCCTGGGCGTGGGCCATGGTGACGAAGTTATCGTCCCCGGCTTCAGCTACATCGCCACCGCGGAAACACCGGCACTGCTCGGCGCCAAACCGGTTTACGTGGACATTGATCCCCACACCTACAACATGGCCCCGGCGCTGATCGAAGACGCCATTACCGAACGCACCAAGGCCATTATTCCGGTTTCACTGTACGGCCAGTGCGCGGACTTCGACGCCATCAACGCCATTGCCGAGAAACATAACCTGCCCGTCATCGAGGACGGCGCCCAGAGCTTTGGCGCCACCTACAAGGGAAAGAAATCCTGCAACCTGACCACTATCGGCTGCACCAGCTTCTTCCCCGCCAAACCGCTGGGCTGCTACGGCGACGGCGGCGCCATCTTTACCAATGACGAGGAACTGGCGACCGTCCTCCGGCAGATCGCACGCCACGGCCAGGACCGGCGCTATCACCACTGCCGGGTTGGCGTGAACAGCCGCCTGGATACTCTGCAGGCGGCCATACTGCTGCCCAAGCTCGATATTCTTGACGAAGAGATCCAAGCCAAACAGAAAGTAGCTGACAACTACTCCACTTTCTTCCATAGGAGCGCTCCTAGCGCTCATTCAGAGATAACGGCGCCCTACATAGAACCTCACAACCAAAGTGCCTGGGCCCAGTACACCATCCGTGCAACAAACAGGGACGAACTTCAGACAACTCTAAAAGAAACAAACATTCCCACTGCAATACATTACCCCATCCCTCTGCACAAGCAACCTGCAGTACAAGAAAGCAATCAAGCTTTCCCTGTCAGTGAACAGGCTTCTGAAGGCGTATTAAGCTTGCCAATGGCACCCCAGCTTACACTCATTGAGCAAAACCACATCTGTAATATTCTCACATCGAGATAAAAAGTGACCCACTCCACTTAGGTGCTAGTAGCTTTGCCCCATTGCAACATTCCGCCAGGTCACCGCGCCAAATGTTCTACTTGAGGCGTAACTCTACGCCTGCAAAAACAATCAACTAATTCGGAATTTCCATACTTTCTGTGACCACTAACAAGCTAGCCAACACTGCTCGGCGCCTTCTCCCTGCAAACCAGTTTGCCCGCAGCGTATCGGTACTAGCCGGCGGCACCGCGAGCGGTCAAGTTATCGTCGTCGCAGCGTCGCCCATACTCACCCGACTGTATACTCCGGAAGAGTTCGGTGTTCTCGCGATCTTCGCGTCACTTTTAGGAATCCTGGGCGTGATTGCAAGCCTGCGCTACGACTTGGCTATCCCCCTACCCGAAAAAGAGCAAGAAGCCGTAGACCTTACGGCATTAAGCTTGCTAGTTGCATTGACGGTCAGCCTTATTACGGCAGTTGTAGTTATTCCTTTCGGTGCTTCAATCGCAATAGCTTTCAATGTCCCCATGCTTGGCGACTATATTTGGCTGTTACCCCTTGGCCTCTTTTTAATGGGTGCATATCAGGTTTTTACTAACTGGGCAGTGCGAAAAAAAGCCTTTCCGGTTATAGCCAAGACCAAAGTTACCCAGTCGTTCTCAATGGTCGTCGTGCAGATCGCCGGCCACGGCGTAGGTCCCTTGGCGTTAGTGGTCGGAAGGATTTTTGGACAGGCCATAGGCATAAGTAGGTTAGCGACAAACACAATCCGAGACTTTAGACTACTGAACGCACGCTTTGACTATAACGGAATTATAAAAGCCGCAGTAAGGTACCGCAGTTTTCCCATTTATTCGTCATGGTCCGGCTTGCTTAGCACAGGAGGCCCACAGGTACCCCCAATACTATTCTCTTTATTTTATGGCGCCAGTGCCGCAGGCACATATTACCTCGCTCATCGGGTGATTGCACTACCTCTGACCGTTATAGGTGGGAGTATAAGTAATGTCTATATGCCAGATGCAGTGCAAGCACTCAGGGAAAACCGTTTACGAAGCGCGGTTGAAAAGGTTCACGCCACACTTAGTCATATAGCAATGCCACCAGCGGTAACACTTTTTCTGATAGCCCCAGATATTTTCACTCTTGCTTTCGGAGAAAATTGGGCGCAGGCGGGAGAAATTGTAAGATGGCTGACACCAATGTTGTTTTTCCAGTTCGTGGTTTCTCCATTGTCTCGAACTTTTACGGTCATGGAGAGGCAGCGGCTTGGCCTATCCTTGCATGTCATTTTGTTCGCTTTACGTATGCTCGCTATTGTTATACCTACTTGGGCTTCCCTTCGTTTCACTACGACGGTTTTCTGGTACAGCATGGCGAGTTGTATCGGGTATATTGCCTTTGCATATGGCACAAGCAAAATAGCAAAAAGTAGATTTTCATTGAATATCAAGGACTGGTTTTTATCCTTTCTTGTCGGCTTGGCGCTTAACATATTTCTTTTTATCTATTATCTCAGCGGATCGATCACCCTATTTTTTTTAGGCGTTAGCGTTTTCATTACTGCCATTCTCGTTGGCTTCTTCTATAGAAACCTAGCAACAAAACCTTAACCAGTAAGACCTCATAAATATACATACTTAATAAGATTAGATGGTTTCAAACCTCTCAAATAGAAAATATTACTAAGATTCAAAGACTGTTGATCTCAGGAGTATAAGATGAAGCATTTATTATTGCGTATACTTAATAAGTTATTAAAAAAAATGGGGAGAGGACGCCGATCGACACTTTCAGCAACTGATCATAACTCAATAGAAAATGTCAACAGCCTGAATGCATCCAAAGAATACTGGGAAAAGGCTAAAGCCAGTGATGCCGCTTTTATAAATAGCATCTACGAAGACCTATTGGCTCTTGCAAAAATAGAGGATAATTTACAAATAGCAGATGTTGGATGCGGAACAGGGGTGCTAGTTGATAAACTAAGGAAACAATTTCCGAACTCGCAAATACAAGGATTTGATTTCTCAGAAGCCAAAATTGAGCAATGCAGGATGCATTTCGATTATGAGAGGGAGGCGTTTTCTGTTCATGACATCTACAACCCCTTATCAAAAAAACGCGACATTCTCATAGCCACAGAAGTTCTGGAGCATTTAGAGCAACCGGGTATTGCCTTACGAAATTTAATTTCGGGATTAAATCCATCGGGCCGAATTTTTCTTACCGTACCCAATGGCCGAGAGGATACCTTTTTCGGACATATAAATTTCTGGAGCCCTGAAAGCTGGCCTCTTTTCTTAGAAAGAGAAAATAATGATTTAGTAAAAATCAAAACCGGCCTTTTGAACGGGAAAAATTATGCAGTAATCACGAAAGAGAGAAAAGCCGAATGAAGATTTTGGTCACAGGGTTGACATCCTCCGCATGGGGAGGAATGGAATTCCAGAATCTTGGGAATTATATTATCGTCGAACCTCTTTTCCTTCAGCTTAGAAAGGAATTCCCTACGGCGGAAATAGTCACAACTATTCAGATGAGCGACAACTTCTACACAAGACACCACGTAAGAGCATTAAAGAACCAGCGTTTCTGGACGTACGGAAGCAGGACAGCCAAAGAAACGATTAAAGACGCGGCAAAAATAGCGCTTTACACAGTTTTTCGCTCGCAAAAGATACTAAACGGGGCATTGCTAAGTGAGTTGAAAACAGCCGATCTTGTCGTGGATTTTAGCGGCGACATTTACGGAGATAATGCGCGATGGAATAAATTTCTTGAAGGCAATGCGAAACTCCTTTTTGCACTTCTCCTGAACAAACCGATTGCAATGCTAATAGGAAGCCCTGGTCCCTTTAGTTCATTTTGGAGGCAGTGGCTCGCAAAAAAAATTCTGCCGCGACTGGATTTGATAACGAATCGTGAGCCGTTGAGCACACCGATGCTGGCATATATTGGCATAAAGGGAGAAAACATCAAATCAACAGCGTGCCCCTCGGTTTTTTTTCAAGAAAAAGAAATATCGCAAGCGGAGCACTCTGAGGATTACAGTGCGATCATCGATTCGGATAGACCAGTAGCAGGCCTTATACTTTGCGGATGGAATATGCCGGTAGCCCCCTTTAATAAATGGCCGAGAGAGGACTGGGAGTTTGACCCATTTATTGAGCTGGTGGATTATCTTTTGGAAAATACCGATCACCGTATCTGCCTCATGGCACACCAGAATTCCGTTGATCCCGATGGAAATCTACAGAAAGGCAACGATCACAGGATAATTGATAAGTTCGTAGAGCTTCTTGGGGATCGGCATGACAGTGATAGAGTGTATAAACTAGAGAACTTATATACTGCCGCAGAAAGCAAGTTCATAATATCCCATTTCGATTTTCTCGTATCCGGGAGGATACACGGCGCAGTTCAAGCAATGTCCCAAGCAATACCAACGGTAATTATCGATTACGGCCACGAACCCAGAGCTCATAAACTTGCAGGATTTGCTCGTTTGTATGGCGTGGATGATTATCTAGTCCGACCTAACATGAAAGGCGAGGTCACCTCCGGTGTCAGCCGGCTGCTTCAAAATAAACGGCGAGTCCAGGCGGATTTGGCGGATAGGATCCCCGTCATTAAGGAGCGCGCACTAAAAAATTACAAACTTTTAAAAGATCTTATCTAAGGGGTTGTGATGGGATGTGCGATATTTTTGCTTCAAAATATACGGTTTTTTTTAACAATGCCAAAAATCGATTATTTTGAAAACTCGGGCATTACGGTGGAAGGGGCAAAATGGAAAGATATCAATATTATCAAAAAGATGTTTAAAAGCTGGAATGAGGGGAGAAATCTTGGTACCTGTAAAACCATTTACCTGATGCTTTTCAGTAAAAAAGTATGTATCGTAGCAAAGCGCGATCATCTATTGATTGGCTATATCCTTTTTTACGTTAACAGAAGAGATATTCAGGACGGTACGGTACACGAGGCTTTTATTGTTGTGTCGGAAAAAGAGCGTGGTAGAGGGATCGGTACCTTCTTGAGAGAGCGCTCTGGCATTCATTTTAACAAGTGTGATATTTCAGGGATTTCTTCACGTATCCATGAAGGAAATACGGCTTCAATGGCGTCAGCAGAGAAAGTAGGCTTTGAGGCAAAAGAGAGCATCTTTGATCCTCGGGAACAAAAAGAGCAAATATATCTAGTCTGGAGGTTTTAGTTGCTAAAAACTTTTGGTATCCAGCAATGACTCATAAATATGATTAGCAAACCTTTTCAACATAACGACAATTGAAGTTTGAATGAGGGAATTTCCGTGGTCATATGTTTGTCGGGGTGTGGAACGCCTGTTCTTTGTGGAGTAGTAAATGAGCTTTAACATCGTTTGTTCCCAACAGGCCTATCGTGAGACCTGCAATATTGAAAGTTCCATACCACTATTCTCTCAGGCTTGGTGGTTAGACGCCGTTGCTGGTGACAGCTGGGATGCGGTTCTTGTTTATGATAAAGGGCAAGTGGTTGGAGCCTTGCCTTTCATGCTTTGTCAGAGTTGGGGGTTAAAGCTATTAAGCCAGCCGAAACTCACTCAAACCCTCGGCCCTTGGGTGCGCCCGAGTGAAGCGAAGTATGCCAATGCGCTAGCATTTGAAAAAGATGTCCTCGGTGCGTTGGCCGATGGCTTGCCTCAGTTTGACATGTACCGTCAGAACTGGGATTGCGCTCGGCTGAATTGGTTACCGTTTTATTGGCGGGGCTATCAGCAGACTACTCGATACACATACGTCTTATCTGATATCTCGAATACCGAGCAGCTATGGACTGGGTTTCAAAGAGATATTCGCGGTAACATTCGAAAGGCCGAAGAAAGGTTCGGAGTCACGGTCCGATTTAGTGAGGATATTGATGATCTCATCCCCGTACTAAGGAAAACTTTTGAACGGCAGGGTTCAAAGCTCCCTTTCTCGGACCAGTTTCTTCGCAACGTTGATCAGGCTGCTACTGCTAAAAATAAAAGAGCGATTGTTTTGGGGGAAGATGCTGAAGGTAAGCTTCACGCCGGAACTTATATCGTCTGGGAAGGCGATACGGCCTACCAGCTCTTAAATGGTTACGACCCTGAGCTTCGACAAAGTGGTGCTGGTAGCCTCTGTGTCTGGTCGGCGATCCAAAAAGCTTCCCAATACGTTAACCGTTATGACTTCGAAGGCTCAATGCTGGAGCCTGTGGAGCGTTTCTTCCGCGCATTTGGCGCTAGGCAAGTCCCTTATCTCCGCCTAGAGCGCACTGACTCCAGGATCCTCCGAGCCAGATTTTGTGCGGCCAATATTTTGCGCAAAAGACGCTGATATCAAATCTGCTCCTCAAAGAGGGACGGCCTATATCAAGCGTATTGTTTAAATGGCACCTCGACTTCTCGCGGAGAAGGTTACTCTTAGAATTCCGAAGAGCGTCCTTCACGGTTTCTGTGGATATAAAGGACAGTTTGCCAGCCGTGGGAATATCTTATTTTGAGACCCTGGTGACCTGCTCCCCTCTAGCTTAACCGCTTCGGACTTAGTAGTGTCCCTCTCAGAAGAGGATGAACGACATGAAGAAGCGATTTTCCGAAGAGCAGATCATCGGTGTTTTGAAGGAGGCC
>Ga0075106_1001394_pt1 | contig 10539 bp, 9 predicted proteins | sample AntDeeMetag02WF4_FD_69796 | JGI IMG/M metagenome (GOLD analysis project Ga0075106, IMG submission 69796) | Saline lake microbial communities from Deep Lake, Antarctica - Antarctic Deep Lake Metagenome 02WF4 | ecosystem: Environmental > Aquatic > Non-marine Saline and Alkaline > Saline | place... | reverse complement strand
GACCTCTACTGGAGTACCGGCGACTTGGGCTGGCTGACGGGCGCGATCAATACCCTCGGGGCCTGGTTTTGGGGAGCCTCGCTGTTCACGTACGAAGGCGAGTTCGATCCGGAGAAGTGGGCCGACCTGCTCAACGAGTACCCGATCACCGTCCTGTTCTCAGTCCCGACAGCGTACCGGATGCTGCGGGAGAAAGAGGAGGTTCTGGCGGACGTCGACCTCAACCTGCGTCACGCCCTCTCGATCGGCGAGCCGCTCAGCGCCGGCGTCGTCGAGTGGGGCGAGGGCGAACTCGGCGTCACCATTCTCGACACGTACGGCCAGACGGAGACGGGCAATATGATCATTAACAACTATCCGACGATGGAGCTCCGACCAGGCTCGATGGGCAAGCCACTCCCTGGAATCGAGGCCGACATCGTCGACCCCGAAACCGGCGAAGTGCTCGAGCCCGGCGAGACGGGCGAGATCGCCCAGCGGGGAGACTACCCCTGTTTCTTCGCTGAATACTGGCAGAAACCCGAAAAGACCGCGTCGTGTTTCGTCGATGGGCCCGACGGTGAGTGGTACCTCTCAGGTGACCTCGCCCACAAGGACGAGGACGACTACTTCTGGTTCGAAGGGCGGGCCGACGACGTCATCCTCTCGTCGGGCTACCGGATCGGCCCGTTCGAGGTTGAGAGTTCGCTGGGCGAACACGAGGCTGTCGCCGAGGCGGCCGTCGTGCCCAAGTCCCACCAAGAGCGGGGCAACATCGTGAAGGCCTACATCGTACCCAGCGAGGGCGCGACACCCTCGGAGGATCTCAAGGAGGACATCAGGAACCACGTGCGCGACGAGTTATCGGCCCACGAATACCCCCGCGAAATCGAGTTCCGCGAGGAACTTCCCAAGACGGTCACTGGGAAGATCCGCCGCACCGAACTGCAGGACGATGCAGAGGAAGAAGCCGAGGCGTCGCCGTAAGCGACCGTCTCGCGAGACGACATATCACGAGTAACCCGTTTGACATACCACATAATGAATTTCGAGTCTACTGACGAACGTTCGATGATCCGGTCGACCGCGGAAGCGGTCGCGGCCGAATACGGGCCGGAGTACTGGCGAGAGAAAGAAGAAGAGGGCGAGTTTGCCCAGGGGTTCTGGGACGAACTCGCGGAGGCCGGCTTTCACGGGCTGTTGGTCCCGGAGGAGTACGATGGCGCCGGCATGGGCATGCAGGAGATGGGTTTGGCGATGGAAACGCTCTGTGCCGAGGGTTGTGGCATGGCCGGGACCTGGTATCTGGTTCTCACCGGGGGCATGGCCACCGTCGGCATCCGCGAGAACGGCACCGAGGCCCAGAAGGAGCGGTACCTGCCCGACATCGCTGCTGGTGAGCGAAACTTTTCGATCGGCATCACCGAGCCCGAAGCGGGAACGAACACGCTGAACGTCGCTACGCGCGCCGAGAAGGACGGTGACGAGTACGTTCTCAACGGGAACAAGGCGTGGATCTCCTTCGCCGATCGAGCGGACAATATGATCCTCGTTACGCGGACGACCCCGCGCGATGAGGTCGACCGTGGCACCGATGGCATCAGCCTGTTCATCGTCGATATGGACGATCCCGGGATCGACGTCTCTCCGATCCTCAAACACGGCATCAATTATTCGAAGTCCTGCGAGGTGTTCATCGAGGATGTTCGCGTGCCCGAAGAGAACCTGCTCGGGGGAGAAGACGAGGGCTGGTGGGCGCTCGTCGACATGTTGAATCCCGAGCGCATCGGCTTCGCCGCGGCCGGAACGGGGATCGGAAAACTGGCCGCCGATATCGCCATCGAATATGCCAACGACCGCGAGGTGTTCGGTGCCCCGGTCGGAAGCCACCAGGCCGTCTCGTTCCCCATCACGCAGGCCTACGCACGGATGGAAACGGCTGCGCTCATGCGCGAGAAAGCCGCCTGGCTCTACGATCACGGGAAGGACTGTGGCTACGAGACCAACGTCGCGAAAGCGACGGCCGTCAGCGCCGGGATCGAAGCGGTCAAGCAGTCGATGCAGGCCTTCGGCGGCTGGGGCTACGCGACGGAGTACGACGTCGAGCGCTGGTGGCGTGAGATCAATCTCACGCGGCTGGCTCCTGTTTCCCAGCAGATGGCGTATAACCACATCAGCCAGCAACTCGGTTTCCCCAAGTCCTACTGACCATGTTCGAGAAAGTACTCGTCGCCAATCGCGGCGAAATTGCAGTTCGCGTGATGGCAGCGTGCGAAGAACTCGGTATCGAGACGGTGGCCGTCTATAGCGACGCCGACCGCGACGCCGGCCACGTCGAGTACGCTGGCGAGGCGTACAACGTCGGTCCGGCACCCGCCAGCGAATCGTACCTCGACCAGGCGGAGATCGTCGACGTCGCCGAGCGAGCCGGCGCGGACGCGATCCACCCCGGCTACGGGTTCCTCGCGGAGAACGCCGAGTTCGCCCGTCGCGTCGAATCGACGGACGGGGTCACATGGGTCGGCCCGCCAAGCGACGCCATGGAGACGCTCGGCGAGAAGACGAAGGCCCGGTCAGTCATGCAGGAGGCCGGTGTTCCGGTCGTCCCTGGGACGATCGAGCCGGTCAACGACGCCAACGAGGTCCGCGAACTCGGCAACGAGTTTGGTTATCCGATCGCCATCAAGGCCGAGGGCGGCGGTGGCGGCCGCGGCATGAAGATCGTTCGCAGCGAAGCCGAAGTCGAAGACGCCATCGAGAGTGCCCAGCGAGAGGGTGAGGCGTACTTCGGCAACGACTCGGTCTACGTTGAAAAGTACCTCGAGGCGCCCAAACACATCGAGGTACAGGTGATCGCGGATCAACATGGAAACGTCCGCCACCTCGGCGAGCGTGACTGTTCCCTGCAGCGTCGCCACCAGAAGGTCGTCGAGGAGGCCCCGAGTCCGGCGCTTGACGAGGAGTTGCGCACGGAAATCGGCGAGGCGGCCCGCCAAGGCGTCAGCGAGTCCGGGTACACGAATGCCGGGACCGTCGAGTTCCTCGTCGAGGACGGCGAGTTCTACTTCATGGAGGTGAACACACGCATCCAGGTCGAACACACCGTTAGCGAGGAGGTGACCGGCATCGACATCGTCCGGTGGCAGCTGCGGGTTGCCGCCGGCGAGGAACTCGCCTTCGCCCAAGACGATGTAGAAATCAACGGCCACGCGATCGAATACCGCATCAACGCCGAGAACCCGGCCGCAGACTTCGCGCCCACGCCCGGGAAACTGACGACCTACCGACCGCCGGCGAGCATCGGCGTTCGCCTCGATCACGCGGTCGTGCAAGGCGACGAGATCGGTGGTGACTACGACTCGATGATCGGAAAGCTGATCGTCAGCGGCGACGACCGCGAGCACTGCCTCGAGCGGTCGAAGCGAGCGCTCGAGCACTTCGCTGTCGAGGGCGTCCACACGACGATCCCGTTCCATCGACTCATGCTCGACGACGAGACCTTCGTCGCCGGGGAGCACACCACGAAATATCTAGACCGCGAACTCGACGACGATGCACTCGAGGCGGCCGTCGATCAATGGGGACCCACGGAGGCAACCGGCGGCGATGGCACGCGGACGGAGACCGCAGAGGTCACCGTCGAGGTCGACGGCCGCCGGTTCGACGTCGTCATCGAGGACGGAGTCCCGCAAACGACAGCCGGAAACGCCGACGGCGGGACCGCTCCTGGCGGTGGGTCAAGAACAGACGCGGCCCCCGAGGTCGCCACCGCCGACGCCGTCACCGCCGAGATGCAGGGAACTATTCTCTCGGTCGCCGTCGAACCGGGCGACGAAGTCGCCGCCGGCGACGTCGTCTGCGTGCTCGAGGCGATGAAGATGGAGAACGACGTGGTCGCCGCCAGCCGTGGGACGGTCGAATCAGTCCCGATTGCCGAGGGCAACTCCGTCGACATGGGAGACACCCTCGTTACGTTGGAGTGAACACAATGCGAGTCAGAATTTCAGACGACGCGACCGAAGCACAGGCACGGGCGATCGCCGAGGCGATGGCGTCGCAGTACCGGGACGACGTGACCGTCGTCACCGACGGCGGCAACGAACTCGGCAGCGCGTCCTACGTCGGTGGGTCTGACGCGACGGCCGGCAGTGGGGCCGACGCGGCAGCAGGGACCGAACCGAACGCGGACCTCGGACCGACGGCTCGCGAGGAAGCACTGCTCGAGGAGATCGACGAGATCCTCGAGGGCGGTCCGGAGAAGTACCGCGAGCAGTTGCCCGAGCAAGGGAAGTTGTTCGTCCGGGACCGACTCGACCTCTGGTTCGGCGACGACTTCCTCTTTGAGGACGGAAAGTTCGCGGCGTTCGACGACTGGCATCCGGGCGGTGCGAACGCCGACGACCGGCTGCCGGCCGACGGTCTCATCACGGGCGCCGCCGAGTTCGAAGGCCGGGACGTCCACTTCATGGCCAATGACTACACGGTCAAGCGCGGCAGTATGGCCGCGAAGGGCGTCGAGAAGTTCCTTCGGATGCAACAGCGTGCCCTGAAGACCGGGAAGCCGGTGCTCTACCTGATGGACTCCTCGGGCGGCCGGATTGACCAGCAGACCGGTTTCTTCGCGAACCGCGAGGGAATCGGGAAGTACTACTACAACCACTCGATGCTCTCCGGGCGAGTGCCCCAGATCTGCGTCCTCTACGGGCCCTGTATCGCCGGGGCGGCCTACACGCCCATATTCGCCGACTTCACTGTCATGGTCCGGGACGTGAGCGCGATGGCGATCGCCTCTCCGCGCATGGTCGAGATGGTCACTGGCGAGGAGATCGACCTCCAGGAACTGGGCGGTCCAGACGTGCACGCGCAGTACTCCGGGAGCGCGGACCTCATCGCCGAGGACGAGGAGCACGCCCGAGAACTGGTCGCAAAACTCATCGGCTACCTGCCGAACAACAGCGACGAGAAGCCGCCCCAAACGGACGGACGGGCGCCATCCGACTCCCCGGCGGAGATCGACGCTATCGTTCCGCAGGAGCCCAACAAGGGCTACGACATGTTCGACGTTATCAACCGGGTCGTCGACGCCGGGTCGACGCTCGAGTTGCGACCGCAGTTCGGGAAGGAGATCATCACTTCCTTCGCCCGGATCGACGGCCGCCCGGTCGGCATCGTGGCCAACCAGCCCGCCCACCGCGCCGGCGCGATCTTCCCGGACGCCGCGGAGAAGGCGGCTCAGTTCATCTGGACCTGTGACGCCTACGACATCCCACTGCTCTACCTCTGTGACACCCCTGGCTTCATGGCCGGTTCGCAGGTCGAAAAAGAGGGCATTCTCGAGCAGGGTAAGAAGATGATATACGCGACCTCGTCGGCGACGGTCCCCAAGCAGTCGGTCGTCGTGCGCAAGGCCTACGGTGCGGGCATCTACGCGATGTCGGGGCCAGCCTACGATCCGGAAAGCGTCATCGGCCTCCCCTCTGGCGAGATCGCCATCATGGGGCCCGAAGCGGCGATCAACGCTGTCTACGCCCGCAAGCTCGCTGAGATCGACGATCCCGACGAGCGCGAGCGCGTGGAGCAGGAGCTCCGCGAGGAGTACCGTGAGGACATCGACGTCCACCGGATGGCCAGCGAGGTCGTTATCGACGAGATCGTCCCGCCGAGCTCGCTGCGCGAGGAACTCACCAACCGCTTCACGTTCTACGAGAGCGTCGAGAAGGACCTGCCCGACAAGAAACACGGGACCATCATCTGACCATGACGGGACGCTACTACGAGGAGTTCGAGGTCGGCGAGACCATCGAACACGAGAAGCGACGGACGATCAGCGAGCGCGACAACCAACAGTTCTGCGATATGACGATGAACCAGCAGCCGCTCCACCTTGACGCCGAGTTCGCCTCGGAGACGCAGTTCGGCGAGCGGCTGGTCAACGGCCTCTACACGATGAGCCTGGCCGTTGGGATCACGATCCCGGACACGACCGACGGGACGATCGTCGCGAATCTCTCCTACGACAACGTCGAGCACCCGAACCCCGTCCACGGGGACACTATCCGCGTCCAGTCGACGGTGACAGACAAGCGCGAGACCAGCGACGGCGAGCGCGGCATCGTCATCATGCACGTCGAGGTGTTCAAAATGAACCATCCCGACGAGCTGCTGGTCTGCGAGTTCGATCGGACGGCACTCTCGCTGAAACGAGAGCGCGAAACCTAGCGATTCCGGTCGACCAGGATCGAAACGGTACGTCCTGGAGATTACTCGACGACGCCGACGATCTATCGCCACCGCTGTTCGACGGTTCCCTCGAGAACGACCTTGAGGTCGATCGCGGCCGAGATGCCGATCGGGTTCACGCGAACACAGACTTCGCTGCCGGACTCGACGTTGTCGAGCACCTCTCGGACGGCCTCGCGTGTGCATTGTTTGTCTGCCGGGGCGACTCGAGCGTGGATGCTGGCCGGCGAGATCGCTGCGAGTCACGGGCTTGAGATTGTGGATGCTCTTTCGCAGCGGGATACGGTGTAGGAGAGATTACGAACTACCGGCGAGTAAGCGCCTTATTCGCCCGCCGGTTCTGTTTCCACTCGCGAACACGTTTCTGGAGTTGTGCTTTCCACCCATGGTATTCTACGTTGATCGACACGGTCTCGAGATCTTGGCCACTTTGGGTATCGATCGAAAGCCGGTCGGCATTTTCGAGCGCCGACGCGGACACCCAGCACTCGCTGCGAGACTTGCCGTCGACAGTGACCGTGGTAACGAGGCCACTATCAATCTCCTTGGGGTCGTCGTCTTGCGGGAACACGTGGATGAACGACACGTCGGGGTCGGCCCGGAGTACGGCTACATGATCACTCTTCGACGGGGCCGGGAGTGTCACGGTCTGAGGGGCGACCATTGGAGGCTCGCCGTCGGTTTGGACCACCGTGGCGTTGCCGAGTAGTTCGAGTTCGATTGTATCGTTACTCATTCGTTCTCACCTTGGACCTCACACGGTATAGGTGACCGCTCTCCATCGCGCCGTTCAACTCCCGGATCGCCGTCTGCCAGTTGCCGACCGTTGCGAACCAAGACAGTTCCCGGTAGGGCTTGAGTTTCGATCCATCTGCCGGATTGACTGCGCATACGACGAACGCGACGAAGCGACCCGCGAGGTCGAATGCCCGGATTGTGGTGCGGTGGTTGGTCGAAATGCCAGCGTCCCTCCAGCCACTGCATTCGGAGCTCGCACGACGACCGAATTGAGGCCGCACGGTCCGCCGGTGTCCTCGAGACTATCGTTTTCAGATGACTCACTACTCGAGTCGAGCGTTGAGGAACACGTTTCTGGGATGTAGAGCGTCTACAAACGAGCTTCGGAGAAATCAAATAAAATCCGAGTAGAACTCTCTCGAATCCTATGTCGCAATCCTTGGTTCGCTAAGCAAGATATGCCGAGCAGCGTCCAACACGCGATTTAGGAGAGAGAACACGAGTCCTGCGGCTTGCCGCAGGCGAGCGATACCGAGTGCTTTCCGCTTAGCCACCTTGTCGGAGAGATTGACTGACCGCCCGGACGAATGTCCTGGCGGTCACGACCGGCGGCGATCTGATCTCGCGGTCTATTCCGAGCTTCACCAAGTAATCGGTAAGCCTCCAGAGATTGTACAACAATACTGCGAACGTGAAGCTGAACAACCGAACACGGTAGTCCTTCGAGGACGTCTTGGGAAGAAACGCCTTCACCGACTTGTACTGATTTTCGATATCCCAGCGTCGGCTGTAGCTGTTGGTGACGTGCATGATCTCGTCGGGAGCGACGTGATCACGGTTGGTCACGAACACGGCATAGCTTCCTTCAGCTTCCTCAGCAGTCGCTGGTACGTATAGGAACTCTGCGGTGTGGTGGAGTTCGCCATCAATGGCGAACGGAACATCGTTCTTGACAGCGGTGTCAACTCTTTCTTTGCTCTTGATTTTCCCGATCGCCTCGTAATCGTCTTCGTACTTCGGCACTGGCGTCATGTACACAAGCCCGCGGTCGTGAATCGTTGCGTACACCTCGTTACTGTAGAATCCCCGGTCTAGGAGCACTTCGTCGAGATCGACGTACTGCTGGTCTGTGTCCAGCAGTACGTCAACCACATCCGCCTTCGAATCGGCTGGCGCGTCTTCTGGTTCCCACGCAGAGCGTTCCTTCACCGGCTCGATACCCAGAATGATTGGGACATCGTTCCCGACGATCGTGATCGTCGCGAACGTATACCCGTGCTGGATTTCACCGTCTTCTTTGTACCCGCTGACCATCGGCGGATACTCTGCTTTCGGGATTTGCTCGTCCTTGTCGATCCACGGCCAGACGTGGTAGGGAACGTGTGTGAAGTCGACGGCCGCCACGACGTGGCGGTCGTCGAATGGGTCCTCGTGACGAATCATCTTGAGGATGTTTTCGGTCGCTGCGTTGAACGAGGCCATCATAGCCTCTCGGTACAGCTCGGTGAACGCGACGATATCCTCGATCTGCAACTCCTGAATGGAGCACGTTACTTCCTCGTCGGATGGCGTCGCAAACTGCTTGATTACTCGGAGAAACGTCGAGTCGTCACAGATCTCATTCTCCTCAAGAAACCAGCCAGCTTCTCCTTCTGAATGAGCGCTCCCCTGCGTGAGGCATGCGTTGGAGAACAGATCAAGGATCTGTTCGTCCTCATAGACCCTGTTGTCGGCTCTATCGGAGTCGAACTCGGCGAAGCCGTGTCGGCGAGCGAGTTCGACGACATACCAGATGGGCTGTTCCGACCGTCGATCTCTCTATGGTGGCCATCTTCTTGGCAGTCGTGAGTATCCTGGCATCTGCTCTCGTACACTTTATCATTTACTCAACCCAACATGTACTGGCAGAAGTGAAGCGGGTTCTCGATGAAGAGAGTTCTCGTACTGATGCGATTACACGGATTGCAATCGTCGGATTCAGCGTTCTCGTAGCGCTCGTCGCTGGTGAACTGCTCATCTTTGGAGAGTCACTACTCGAGCTTGTTGTTGCGGTGTTCCTTCTTGCAGGGATGGTCGCGATGTCGGGAACCTTCTTTCGGAACCATGTCGCAACACGACCCTTGAACAAGCGAGAACGCACTGCATGTGAGATAGGTGCCGACCGAGATATTGCATTTCGAGTGGTTACTGGTGAGTTCGGACAGACGATCAACGGAATTGCTGCCGGCGTCTTTCCGGCTTACAAAGTCATTCTGATCAATGAGCACTCGTTTGAAGCACTTGACGACGAATACATCGCCATGATTGCAGCTCATGAGCTGGGGCACGTCGACGAAAACCATGCAGTTGTCTCCCTGATTGGGACGGTAGTGCTGACAGCTCTGTCTCCCCTCTTTTTTCGGTATTTTGTGCGGCACCACTGGATGCTGTTTCTGATTGTCGGTAGCGCAGTGCTCGTTGGACGAGTTGTCTTTGCGTGGGCTCGTCGACAGTTAGAGTATCGGGCAGACAGATACGCAGCCAAGCTTCTCGAGGATCCACACCAAGTTGCCAATGGGTTACGCGCACTCAGAGACATCCGGATGACAGAGATGGCTGATGAACAATCCCCAGGAAGGCTATACAAGAGAGCTATACGCCGAATCTGCCACTGCTGGACACGCATATTGTCTACACATCCCCCGATAGACGACCGAATTACACATATTGAGCGACTGGAGTCGGAACGCTGACTGACTATTGCAGGGACGGCTCTCAGAGAGATTCGTAGCGTTCGGTACAGTCAGGGCTGCGCACATCCTAAACCGTCTCATCGGAGTGTTTTCTCGCCCCGGGATGGGTGCAGGGCGGTCGAACTGCCCCGAGATAGCGAATGACTTCTGAGCGACAGCACCCACGAGACCGTGGTATCGATCGAGCACCAGCTTACCGACAGCCCACTAAACCACCCTGGTCCGCCCTCGAGTTGCGCGTTCCGAACGATCGGAGTCGAGAGTCACTCATTTCATTCGTCGAGTGTGTTCTCGTCGAACTCACGCATGCAGACGTCGGTGCCGAGTATCGATCATCGAACGTTTGGAGAGTTAAACTGACACAGTACATCGCTGCTGATACGGTTGGTGAGAGATTCAAGAAGCGCCATTACGACGAACGGCTCGGCTGGCACGAACAGACGATGTCTCGGCAGGACGTCCGTGATGAACTGATCAACCGGCTCGCACGACCTGCGTCACTGACGACGAATCAGAATCATGCTGTTCCTATTGAAAAACTCGATACGTTCAGGGTGAAGCCAACGCGGGAGCTACGAACAGGTCGACGGACCAGAAAGAAGTAGTCACCAGCCGTCGGTACTCCAGCCTGTTGTTGGACGTAGGTCACTGACTCCAGTACGGATCACCTAGTATCTTCGACTTGACTGTGCTTCCAGCATTAGGATACAAAATAATTCTGACCGATACTAAACTATTAGTTCACAGAGGTCATAAAGCGAGCAATGAGCGACCGATCACAGGTGTGGCCAGAAGAGATGGATAGTGCAGACCGTGTCAGGCATGTCGCCTTAACGCGAACGACACCACG
>Ga0075106_1001391_pt1 | contig 10557 bp, 9 predicted proteins | sample AntDeeMetag02WF4_FD_69796 | JGI IMG/M metagenome (GOLD analysis project Ga0075106, IMG submission 69796) | Saline lake microbial communities from Deep Lake, Antarctica - Antarctic Deep Lake Metagenome 02WF4 | ecosystem: Environmental > Aquatic > Non-marine Saline and Alkaline > Saline | place... | reverse complement strand
GCTCGGCCGGCTCCATCATTGCCTTCCACAAACACAAAGATGATCTGAACGCCGGCGATCTGGGGGTTATCTGCTCCTTCGGAGCCGGTTATTCGATTGGCTGTGTGGTGGTCCGTCACCGGTAAGTTTTGTTACCCGGCAGCCTGGGCTCTCAAAGCGTTAGGCAACCGGGTGGATTTCCGGGTCTTACGATCCATCCAGACAATTTTGGCGTAACCTTCGGCGTAAACATCACCGGTGTCAGCGTCCTTGACCCGGTGATAGCTGTCCAGGCTGGAGTTCCCGGCCTTATCGGCATACGTTTCAATAACAACGCTGGCAGGGTGTGTAAGCTCCTTCAGAAAAGTGGCGCTGGTCTTTATAATAACCGGTCCGCCTTCTATCATGGCGTTGCCAAGATCCATGGATGACAGCCAGGAAATCCGGGCCTCTTCAAAGAAGCGGAAATAAACCGTGTTATTGGCATGGCCAAAGGCATCCATGTCGCCCCAGCGCAAAGCCATGGTCAGGGTGTCTACAAGATTACCTGGTACTGACATTCGATTTCCTCCGGAAGCAGGCTGCGGAACAATGAAGTGATGCATTGTCTGCTAACAGAAACTGGTTAAACAACCCGAGACTGAAAAATGAACGAAAACACTCTCCGGCGTCGAGTGTCCTTGCTGATCATCACTCTCGCGCTGACTCTGACTCACGGCCAGGTGGCGTTCGCCCAGAACATGCAGGAACCGGTTGCGGAAAGCCAGGAAACCAGGGTTCATACCGAAGATCCCTTTGAGAACTGGAATCGCAAGGTGTTTGCATTTAACGACGGCGTGGATCGCTGGTTTCTGCGGCCGGTTGCCAGTGCCTACCGCACCGTAACCCCGACAATCGTGGATAAGGGCGTTACCAACTTCTTCAGTAATCTGGGCGAAATCGGTAACTTCGCCAACAGCCTGCTGCAGGGGAAGGGAGAGTCGGCCGTGGTTGCTTTCGGTCGCTTTACCTACAACACGGTTTTCGGGCTTGGCGGTTTTTTTGATGTCGCCACTGCGTTTGACTTGCCGGAACGCAATGAAGATTTTGGCCAGACACTTGGCATCTGGGGCGTCAGTTCCGGTCCTTATCTGGTATTGCCATTGCTGGGGCCGTCCACGCCGCGCCATACCACAGGCTTGCTGACGGATGGTTTTGTACTGCCGTCCCCCTGGGACGAAGTGGACTATCCTGAGTGGTATTACCTGCGCGCTTTGCAGATAGTCGACATACGGGCGGATCTGATTCCGGCGGAAAACCTGATTTCCGGCGACCGTTATTCTTTTATGCGCAGTGCCTTCCTGCAACGTCGTGAATTTCTGGTTAACGATGGTAAGATTACTGAAGACCCGTTCGCCAATGGAAATGATGAAGACCTGATGCTCGAGGATTTCTGAGCGCTGACCCGGGCGGGCCCTGAGGAATCATGTACTACGATTTTTTCGGATTTCGGGAACCTCCATTTTCGATTGCGCCAGACCCCCGCTATCTCTACCTGAGTGTCCGTCATAAAGAGGCCCTTGCTCATCTGATGTATGGGGTTGAGGGTCAGGGCGGTTTCATCGTTATCACCGGTGAGGTCGGTACCGGTAAAACCACGGTTTGCCGGTGTTTTATCGAGAACGCGCCGGAATACGTCGACATCGCTCTGATTCTTAACCCCCGGCTTTCCGCCAGAGAACTACTGTCGGCCATTTGTGATGAGCTAGCCATCGCACATGAGCCGGAGGCCAGTATCAAAATACTGGTCGATGCCATTAACCGGGATCTGCTGAAAGCCCACGCAGAGGGCCGGCACAAGGTTCTGATTATCGATGAGGCGCAGAACCTGTCGGCTGAAGTACTTGAGCAGTTGCGCCTGCTCACCAACCTGGAAACCGCCGAGAAGAAACTGCTACAGATCGTTCTACTGGGTCAGCCGGAACTGCAGAGTGTGCTGGCTCTGCCTGAACTGCGTCAGTTGAACCAGCGGGTGACAGCCCGCTATCACCTCGACGCGATTGATCGCTCCGAACTGCCGGCCTATCTGCAATGTCGGATGAGTGTTGCCGGGCTTCGCGGTGAGGTTTTTACCTCGGGAGCTATCCGCTACCTGTACCGTGCCAGTAAGGGCCTTCCCCGGCTGATTAATCTGATTGCCGATCGGGCGTTGCTCGGGGCTTATTCAGAAGGTGATCATCAGATAACCGGCCGCCACATTCGGCAGGCTGCGAAAGAGGTCAGAGGGAAAGCCGACCTCCCCGGGAAGAAAAGCTCGGCCAGGTCCGGGATGGCGGGCCAGCTCGTTTTGCTGACTGCCTCGATACTGGTGGCAGTGGTCGGTACGCTCTGGCTGCTTGAGCGCCATGATGGCAGTCTGTTGTCGCTGACGCAGGCCGTAGAATCCCAAACGGACGGCGTTGTTGAAAGAAAACCGGAGTGGGAGCCTGAACCTGGGGCAGCCGAGCACTCAACCGTCCCTTTTAACCTGGAACGCCATAGCCTGTCACTGGTGCAGGCCTTTGAGGCGTTGTTTGATATTTGGGGGAAGAATTACGATCCGGCCCTCGCACCGGTCGCCTGTGACCACGCTCTCGAAGTTGGCCTTGCCTGCCTGGAGCAGCGAGGCAGCCGCAGGAGCCTGGCCTTCCTGGACAGGCCGGCTATCCTGATGTTGCGCGGTGACGGTGGCGAGCCGCGTTATGCCGTGATCCGGTCACTGGAAGGTGACCGGGCAATTCTTGAGACCCGGACAGGCGATACAGCTGTTTCCTTTCGCGAACTGGAAACCTGGTGGTTTGGTAATTTCCGTGTGCTCTGGCAGGCACCCGGTTATGTGCAGGATGGCGAACTTTACCCGGACACTGTTGATCAGGAGCTCTGGGTTGGCGCCCGCATGATGCAACTAGCTGAGCGGTTGGCAAGCTCCGGGGACGAGGTTGCCAGGGTGAAAGCGCTGGACACGGAGCAGCAGGTTCAGTGGTACCAGCAAAAGCGGGGCCTTACGGTAGACGGCATTCTTGGTGCGCGGACCATCATTCAGATCAATAATGATCTGTTGACTGATGTCCCGAAACTGAGTGGGGGCAAGTAACCGGTATGTCCTACATCCTGGAAGCTCTGAGAAAGTCCGAAGCGGAACGGCGCCAGGGTAAGTCGCCGGAGCTGGGGCACTCTGTACAGATGATTCATCAGCCCCGGAGGAAGCCGGTATCTCTCCTTGTCTGGATCGTACTGGGGCTGTTTTTGAATGCCGGCATTCTGGGGTATGTGTTCTGGCCGGAGTTTCAGGCCGCTTTCGCGACAGCAGCCACGGAACCTCCCGCTGAAGACGTTGTCCCGGAGCCGCCATCGCCAGTTTCAGTTGCCCCGGTTCAGGCGCAACCTGAGGTGCCGGCGCATGGTGAACCAACCATTATTGTGCCGCGCCCGATGGCTCAGCAGCAGGAGTTGACAGTAACCCGGTCGCAGGGCAGGGTACCGCATCTTGTGGAGTTGCCACTTTCCTTTCAGAAGAGTATCCCGGACTTGACCTTCAACAGCCACATCGTTTCCTCCAATCCGTCTGCGAGCAGCGTGATGATCAACAGCCAGTATTTGCGTGCCGGTGACAGTATGGGCCCGCTTCTGATTGAACAGATCAACGAAGACGGTGTGGTATTCCGCAAAGACGGGCAGCAGTTTCGTGTTGGCACCATGCGTGACTGGGTGAGCCCGCGCTGATGGCACTGACTGAAGACGTAAAACAGCAGATACAGAAAGCCTATCGGGATGTGCTCGCCGGCAAGGACATTCGCGCGCGTTACGGTCAGCGGCTGATGATCGCCGAGATCGCCAAATACATGGGCGATATCGATGAGAATGATGGCCAGCGCACGTCACCGCCGGCCACCTGCGTGGTGGAAGCCGGCACTGGTACCGGTAAAACCCTCGCCTACCTGATTGCCGCCATACCTGTTGCCAGGGCGCTGGGGAAAACGCTGGTGATCTCTACCGCCACGGTCGCCCTGCAGGATCAGATTGTCTTGAAAGACCTGCCTGATCTTCGCAAACACAGCAAACTGGATTTCAGCTGGACCCTGGCAAAAGGGCGCGGCCGCTATCTTTGCATGTCCCGGCTGGAGGCGCGCCTGCATGACGAAGGCCATGGTGACAGTGATACCATGCCACTGTTCCTGCTGGACAAGCCCCAGGACGATGGGGCGGCCAGCCAGGCGACGTTTGAGCGCATGCTGGCCAGTTATGGGGCCCGTGAATGGGACGGTGACCGTGATCATTGGCCGGAACAGATTCCGGACGAAACCTGGCGCCAGGTGACCACCGACCACCGCCAATGCACCAACCGTCACTGTGCCTATTTTGACAGTTGTGCCTTCTTCGACGCTCGCAAAGAGTTGGACGACGCTGATGTGGTGGTGGCCAACCACGACCTGGTGCTGGCCGACCTGGCACTGGGTGGCGGCGCCATCCTGCCTGAGCCGGAAAACGCTTTGTTTATTTTCGACGAGGCGCACCACCTGCCGGACAAAGCGCTGAACCATTTTGCCGCCTCGGTACCCTTGAACAGCACCCGCCAGTGGCTCAAACAACTATCTCAGGCGTTGGTGAAAATGCAGCCCTGGCTGCCGGCGGGCTCTCAGGCGGCCAAAGCCGTGGATAAAATCAGCACCTCGGGGCGAGACCTGGACCTGGAGTTGACCAGGGTTTACGAAGAAGTTGAGCAGAATACCGGTTGGGAATTCAACGAAGAACGCCGCAGCGCCCAATGGCGCTATCCGGAGGGCGAATTGCCCGAAGCATTGGCAGGGTTGGCAGCGGATACGCGGATTGTCACCGCCGGCCTGGTTCGCCAGCTGGGAGTGCTGGTGGATGAGCTGCAAACCGCCTTCGATGAACGCAAAGATCCGGAACTGGATCGGGATACCGCTGAATCCTGGTATCCGGTAATCGGCGCCTTTCACAGCCGGGCGGAAGAACAGCTCCGCCTGTGGGCGGCCTGGTGCGAGGGTGTCAACGTGCCAACCGAGGAGGATAAGGCAAAGGAAGGTGCCAGCAACAAGCGCTATGGCCCGCCACCGGCCCGGTGGGCGGTGCGACAGCGCTGGGATCATGCCGAGGATATCACTCTGTACAGTTCACCGGTGCTGGCGGACAACCTGCTGTATTCACGCTTGTGGTCGCGGGCCTATGGCGCAGTACTTACCAGTGCCACGCTGACCGCCTTGGGCCGTTTCGACCGGCTGCGGGCCCGCGCGGGCCTGCCGGAAGCGAGCCGTTACATGGTGGTGCCCAGCTCCTTCCGCTATGCCGAGATGGCCACGGTGGAAGTGCCTTTCATGAGCGCCATGCCCACTGACGATGGCTTCGCCGATGCGGTCATCAAGCGCCTGCCGGATCTCTGGGCCGGCGGTAAAGCCACTCTGGTGTTGTTTACCTCCCGCCGGCAGATGCAGCAGGTACGAGATGCCCTGGCGCCGGAACACCCAGAGCTGATTCTCACCCAGGACGACATGACCAGAAGCGAAGTCTTGCGTCAGCACTGTAGCCGTGTGGATGAAGGCAAACCCAGTGTCCTGTTCGGCGTGGCCAGTTTCGCCGAGGGTATCGACCTGCCTGGCAAGTATCTGCACCATGTGGTTATTACCCGATTGCCATTTTCGGTACCGGATGACCCCATCGAGGCGAGTCTGGCCGAGTGGGTTACCCAGAGGGGGGGGAATCCTTTCATGGAAATCACTGTGCCGGATGCTTCAATCAAACTGGTGCAGGCTGTGGGGCGCTTGCTGCGCACCGAAGAGGACACCGGCCGGGTCACCATTCTGGATCGTCGCATTATTGCTCGCCGCTATGGGCAGTTGCTGCTGGATGCCTTGCCACCGTTCCGGCGCATCATCGAGCAGTAAGTGCGCAAAGCGGTATTTGGTCTACACTGATGACAGTGTGCTAATGTATACCCGAAAAGAATGAAAAGTCTGCTTTTTATGCGTATTATCTGCCCGTAGACTGATTCACGGAGCGACAGATCCCAATGAAATTACAACAACTTCGGTATATCTGGGAAGTGGCCCACCACGACCTTAACGTATCCGCAACCGCCCAGAGCCTGTTTACCTCACAGCCCGGCATCTCCAAGCAGATCCGCCTGCTGGAGGATGAGCTTGGGCTGGAAGTATTCGCCCGCAGCGGCAAGCACCTTACCCGCGTTACTCCCGGTGGTGAAATTATCATTCAGGAAGCCGGTGAAATCCTGCGCCGGGTAGAGGGCATCAAGAAGATCGCCCAGGAATTCAGCAACCAGCGCAAAGGCGATCTCAGCCTTGCCACCACGCACACTCAGGCCCGTTATGCGCTGCCGCCGGTGATCAGTGGCTTCATTGAAGAGTACCCGGATGTGTCGCTGCATATGCACCAGGGCACGCCCATGCAGATCTCTGAAATGGCAGCCAGTGGCGCAGCGGACTTTGCCATCGCCACCGAGGGTATGGATCTATTCAACGATCTGATCATGATGCCCTGCTATAAGTGGAACCGAAGCGTGATCGTGCCCAAGGATCATCCGTTGGCACAGGGCCAGGAACTGGATCTGGAAGAACTGGCTGAATTCCCGCTGGTGACTTATGTGTTCGGTTTCACCGGCCGCTCCAAGCTGGACGAAGCCTTCCAGTCGAAAGGGCTGACACCAAAAGTGGTGTTCACGGCGGCCGATGCCGACGTTATCAAGACCTATGTCCGGCTCGGATTGGGTGTGGGTATTATCGCCAGCATGGCGTTTGACCCGGAAGTGGATACCGATCTGGTGGCGCTGGATGCCAGCAAACTGTTCCGGCCCTCAGTTACCCGGATCGGGTTCCGCAAGGGCACCTTTCTGCGCGGCTACATGTATGACTTCATGCAGCGCTTCGCACCGCACCTGACCAAAGAAAGGGTGGACGAAGCCGTGGCCCATCAGGGCAGTCGGACGGAGATTCAGGAATTGTTCAAGGATGTTGATTTGCCGACGTATTGAGCCGGCAGTCCGGTAGGAAAAGCGTCGAAAGCCTCGAAATAAAAAGCCCGCTGTCAGTGATGATGGCGGGCTTTTTATTTCAGATCAGCCGGATTTACTGATCAGATTACCGGCGTGCAGGCCGCATTCCTTGTGGGTGGCTTCTTCCCACCACCAGCGTCCTTCACGTTCGTGCTGGCCCGGCAGTATCGGGCGGGTGCACGGCTGGCAGCCAATGCTGACGAAGCCTCTCTCATGCAGCTCGTTATAGGGCGCCTCGGACATGCGGATGTAATCCCAGACGTCTTTTGAGCTCCAGTCGGCCAGCGGGTTGAACTTGACCAGGGTTTTGTCGTCGCTGGAAAAGGCAGCGTCTGCCTGCACTACCGGCACATCATTGCGGGTACCCGGGCTCTGGTCCTTGCGCTGCCCGGTAATCCAGGCGTCCACGGTGGCCAGTTTGCGCTTCAGAGGATTGACCTTACGAATGCCGCAACACTCGGAATGGCCGTCTTCGTAGAAGCTGAACAGGCCTTTCTTGTTGACCAGGTCCTGCACCTCGGCAGAGTCAGGAAACAGAACTTCAATCTCAATGCCGTAATGCTTGCGCACCCGTTCGACAAACTCGTAGGTTTCCGGATGCAACCGGCCAGTATCAAGCGTGAACACCCGCAGGTTGTCGGTGAGCTTGTGGGCCATTTCGATCAATACCACATCTTCAGCACCACTGAAGGATATGGCAATGTTGTCGTATCGGGCCAGGGCTTCCTTGAGGATGGCTCGCGGGCTCTGGCCTTCCAGTTCCGAGCGCAGAGATTCGATATCTGTCATGGTAATCCAGTGTTGTGTGCAATGTACGCCAAGGCTAACACCAAATCACTCATAGCTTGAAGGAATGAGGATCTATATCTTTATGCACTTACGGTTTTTGATCGTGGCGGATTTCAATGCATTCCGTCGCAGTTTTTCATATCATACCTGCCATAAACGAGGGATGCGGATAGTGTCCCCTATTTTTCATCAGTTTTCAGGAGACCGTTGTGGAACTCGCATGTCTTGACCTTGAGGGTGTATTGATCCCGGAAATCTGGATCGCTTTTGCAGAAAAAACCGGTATTGAAGAGCTCAAGGCAACCACCCGGGATATTCCTGATTACGACGTGCTGATGCAGCAGCGCCTGCGTTTGCTGGACCAGCACGGCTATGGTCTGCCGGAAATCGAGGAAGTGATCAGCACGCTGGACCCGCTGCCCGGTGCCCGGGAATTCCTGGACTGGTTGCGTGAGCGCTTCCAGGTGGTGATTCTTTCCGACACCTTTTATGAATTTGCCATGCCGTTGATGAAAAAGCTTGGATACCCGGCGCTGTTGTGCCACAAGCTGGAAGTTGCCGAGAATGGCCAGATAACCAACTACCTGCTGCGCCAGCGTGATCCCAAGCGACAGTCTGTGCGCGCGTTCCAGTTGTTGAACTATCGGGTGATCGCTGCCGGTGATTCCTACAACGACACTACCATGCTGGGCCAGGCAGAAGCCGGCATTCTGTTCCATGCCCCTCAGAATGTCATCGACGAGTTCCCGCAATTCCCGGCGGTCCAGAACTTTGACGATCTCAGGCAGGAATTCCTGAAGGCCAGCGCCGTACACAGCGCCTGAGTTGTTGGCACTTTGATCACAATGGCACTCTGATCCCCATGTTTTACCAGGGTGGGGGTCAGAGGTTCAGGTTTTCCAGGAATTCCATCAGCGGCCGGACCTTGGTCAGGGTTTCCTGATACTCCTCTTCCGGCTCTGAATCCACGACAATGGCACCCCCGCCCCAGCATCGAATGACGCCGTCGGCCTGACACAACAGGGTGCGGATGGCGATGTTGCTGTCCAGTCGGCCATCCAGCCCGTAATAGAACACCGAACCACAGTAAGGCCCGCGCCAGTGGGGTTCGAGCTCCCTGATAATTTCCATTGCCCGTATTTTCGGAGCACCGGTAATGGAACCGCCGGGAAACGCATCGAGCAGCGCCTTTATCGGGGTTGTTCCGGCCTTCAGGGAACTGCGAATATGGCTGACCAGGTGATGGACATTGCGGTAGGACTCCAGGGCAAACAGCTGATCGACGGTGACCGAACCCGGCCGGGCATTCATGCTCAGATCATTTCGCAGCAAGTCCACGATCATCAGGTTTTCCGCCCGGTCTTTCTCTGACGCCAGAAGCTCATCGGCCAGAGCTGCGTCCTGTTCGGGCGTTTTGCCTCTGGGGCGGGTGCCTTTGATCGGGCTGGTCCGTATGGTGCCGTTGCGTATGTCCAGAAAACGTTCGGGCGATATCGACATCACTGCGGAGCCGCCTACACGGATAAAAGCGCTGTAGGGGGTGGGGTTGTGTCGGGTCAGGGCCTGGAAGGCCTGCCACGGAGAGCCCTGATAGCGCCCGGAAAATTCCTGTGACAGGTTGGCCTGATAGCAGTCGCCAGCACGGATGTAGTCTCTGACGGCCTGCACACTGGCCCGGAAACCCTCCGGCGTCTGGCGCGGTGCAAAGGCGGCCTGCATTTGCCACCCTTGTTCGTCTGACGAGGCGTCAGTGGTGAGCCAATGGTCCAGGATGTGCTGTGTGGTTTCCGGAAGGCGGGGGTGAATCCAGAGCCAGTATTCATCGGTTTCCCGGTTATGGCTGGCTGTCCAGAGATAAAACCCGGCGGAGATCATCGGAAACGTGCAGTCGGGCGCCAGTTTCGTCAGGCGTTTTTCCCGCGCGTAGCCCAGCTCATACCCCATTATGCCAATCCAGCCACCCGGTAGCGCCGGCAGACTGTCGGATTTTTCCAGCCGGTATTCGGTACACAGACGTTCCATGCGCTCTGCCAACTGATGGCTGTCGAGATGTGTGGTGCCAGGGGCCAGCTCTATCCGGCTCAGAGCCATTGCGCTGAATCCGCTCAGGTTGCCCCGGGCGCCGTCGGAACCGTCACTTCCAAGGTAAGCAAAATCGCCCATCCTGGAGGCATGAGACAACAGTCTCTGGTAACTTGCTGTATTCAGTTGTGTCAGGCAGAAACCCACGCAGTAACCTTTAGAAATAGTTGAAACCATGAAAGCGCGCATTATAACGGATAAGCGCACTGAACTTTTTTCAAATTCAGGGGCCTTATGGGCATGATAAGAAAATCATTGAGCGCCCGGATTAATCGCTGGATTAATCGCCGCCTGCCTCGCTCTGACAGCCAGTCGTTTGGCCAGAAAAATGTGTTTATCCTGCCTACCGGTGCCGGCATGGTGTTTGGTCTGCTGCTGGTGGTCATGCTGATCACTGCTATTAATTACCAGAACAGTCTGATTTACCTCCTGGTATTTCTGCTTGGTGCTTTGTTTGTTGGTGCCATGCATCAGACCCACCGCAACCTGTCAGGGCTGACGTTATCAATGATCGTCGCCGGGGAGGGCGAGGCCGGTGGGGATGTGCCCTTCCGTTTCCGCATTGCCAGCGGCCGGAACGACAGTCTGGCGATGATGTTATCGACAGAGACTGCGCGCCTGGATGGTATTCATGTTCCGGCTGGCGAGGCCCGGGATGTCTC
>Ga0075106_1001387_pt1 | contig 10572 bp, 12 predicted proteins | sample AntDeeMetag02WF4_FD_69796 | JGI IMG/M metagenome (GOLD analysis project Ga0075106, IMG submission 69796) | Saline lake microbial communities from Deep Lake, Antarctica - Antarctic Deep Lake Metagenome 02WF4 | ecosystem: Environmental > Aquatic > Non-marine Saline and Alkaline > Saline | place... | reverse complement strand
CGAGTACGCGTTGTTAAACATTACGTAGTCGTCGTCGAGGACGGCTAACGATTCTTGGAGACACTCTCGTGATACGTTGTCAGCACGCAGAGAGTCGACTGTGAGAAGGACGACAGAATTCATTATGTAGAGGACTGTCCGACCGGTTCTAACACTTTTCGGTTCATCCACGGTGGAGTGGTGAGGAACTGGTTCACAGCACGAACGGCGAGACTCCTCGTGTCGAAGTGGGTTTGATCCTGAGGTACTCCCAGACTTTCGGCGACCGATCAGAGGATGTCGTCACTTGTACCCAAGTGCAGCTAACTTCTCGTCGACGTGGTCGTGTGATTCGGTTTTCTCGTGTACGCGTTTCGAGGGTTCTTGAACGACGACCCACGGGACTTCCAGTACCTGCTTCATTGCTGTACTTGGTGGATGGCCGTATACTCCCCATTCACCGAACGATTGACCGTGATCCGAGGAGAGAACGACCTTTCCACTAGATTCCTCGACGAGTTCTTCGACCGACTCAAGAACGTACCGAAGATTATTTTGGAAGCTTTCACGCACCCGCTGTTCGGATACTTCGCGGTCCTGGAGTTTGTTCCAGGCGAATTTGATCTGTTGTCCAGTGTAGCCAAACTCGACTGGCGTCTGTTGTTCAGTTATTGGATCAGGAATGGATGGGAAATGTGGCTGCATGTAGTGGACGATCACCTTCTCCGGTCCGGATTCGTTGTTCTCGACGTCGACGTAGGGTTTTGCCGCTTCAGTAACGGCCTCCGCGGGAATGGTACCTGACTCTTCGTCCCAATCTGTCCGCCATACCTCTTCTAGCTCAAAGAACGGATGCCGCCCGGTCTGGCCGTCGAAGGCTTTGGCGGCGTAGACGTTCGCTGTTACGTACGCCGTCTGGCTCACGTCAAGGCAGTAATTTTCGAGGAATGTCCGTGTCAACCACTCGTAGGACTGGGATGCTATCGAAGTGACTGTCCGTTCTTCTACTAACTCCATCACGTCACTCTCCTCGACGAAGGGCCTGCCAACGGTCTGGAACGTGTCAGGACGGCAGGCATCGAGAATAACGAGAACGTCCCAGTTGTACTCGTAAACAGATGGGCCAGGAGACTTTTTCGGGGCGAGGCGACGCCGCGTCCCGTCATAAACTTCCTGAGCGTTTCTGTGAAATGAACGCTCGCCTGTTTTCTTTATAAAGTCAGTCACCGCCATTATGTAACCTATTTAGTGGAGGAGTATCTGAATCTTTCGTTTACAGTATTTAAGAGAGTATGACCCGTCACGGAACATTCCTATCATTTACCGATAATAGTCGACTGTTTCTTTCAACCCCTGGTCGAACGTCCAATTTGGTGACCAATCGAGGTCCCGGATCTTCTCGCACTCTACCGAATATCGGCGGTCGTGTCCCGGCCGATCTTCGACGAACTCGATGAGGTCTTCCGATTTCCCAAGTTCGTTCAATATTCGCCCCGTTACCTCGAGGTTCGAGAGTTCTTCTCCACTTCCGATATTGTACACCTCACCAGGGTCCCCGTTTTCTAGGACCATCCTGATTGCCCGACAGTTGTCTTCCACGTACGTCCACTCACGGATATGACTCCCATCACCGTACAGCGGTAGTGGACGGTCTTCTACTGCGCGAGTGATGAACTTCGGAATGAGCTTCTCAGTGTGTTGTCGTGGACCGTAATTGTTCGAGGTCCGGGTAATGAGAACGGGAAGTTCGTGGGTCGTATGGTAACTCTGAGCGAGAAGGTCGGCGGAAGCTTTCGTCGCGGCGTACGGGTTCCGTGGGTTCAGCTTATCTGACTCCGTAAATTTCCCGTCCAATACTTCGCCGTACACCTCGTCAGTAGAAATCTGAACGAATCGGTCGAGGTCGCGTTCAACGGCAGCATCCAATAGCACCTGCAGCCCCTGAACGTTCGTGGAAACAAACGGTTTCGATCCCTCTATTGAGCGGTCTACGTGCGATTCCGCTGCAAAATTCACGATTGCATCGACAGTCGACGCGAGATTGTCGACGAGGGCTTCGTCTCGAATATCTCCCTTCACGAACCGATGCCGGTCGTGTTCGAGAACGCCTTCTAGATTCACCCTCGTCCCCGAGTACGTCAGTTTATCGAGTGTCGTGACATGATACTCCGTCTCGTCTAGCACGTGTCTTACAAAGTTAGAACCGATAAATCCTGCCCCGCCTGTAACAAGTAGCTTCATTAGTATGACCGTTCGGTCAATGATCGTCTGGGAATCTATTTAAACCTGCCTCATTAAGCATCTTCTATGAAGGGCGTCGTACTTGCCGGAGGACGGGGAACTCGCCTCCGACCGATGACGAGAATTGTGAACAAACACGTTCTCCCAATATATGATAAACCAATGATGTATTATCCCGTCCAGACGCTGGTTTCGGCCGGGATAGACGAGATTCTCGTCATTAGCAACGCCGAACATATCGGGAAGTACATCGAATTACTCGAGGGAGAAGACTTCGACGCAGACTTCCAGTACCTGGTTCAATCGGAGCCGAACGGGATCGCACATGCCGTCTCGCTCGCTGAAGGGTTCGTCGACGACCAGTTCGCGGTTGTTCTCGGGGACAACATCATTCTGGAGGACGTATCTGAAAGTATCTCTCTCAACGACGAGAGCGCAAAGATTCTCCTCAAACAAGTCGATGAGCCCACTGCCTACGGTGTCGCACAGGTTCGAAACGGACGGGTCGAGTCGCTGAAAGAAAAGCCGGAATCCCCACAGTCCGATCTCGCGGTCATCGGCCTGTACATATACGACAACTCCGTCTTCGATATCATTCGTGATCTCGAACCGTCAGACCGGGGAGAATACGAAATAACTGACGTGAATCAGCGATACGTCGAACGAGAGGAGCTCGCGTACGAGGAGATCGACGACAAGTGGTTCGACGCTGGAACCCCCGAAGGACTATTCAAAGCCTCCCGAAAAGTCAGGGAGCAACAATCGTAGCCTGAGTCTCCCGGCCGATCAGTTTTCTACCGCACGGAACCGTTCCTGCTCGAGACATTCTGATACACGTCTTCGAGGTTTTTGGCGACGGTTGGTGCGTGTCGCTCTTCGATACGGTTCCGTCCAACTTTCCCCATCTCCGCCCATCGCTCCGGCTGATTGAGAAGGGTTTCGAGTGCATTTGCGAGCGACTCTACGTCTCGTTCTGGGACCAGAAGCCCGGACTCCCCGTCAGAGACGATCTCGGGAATCCCGGCGTGCTGAGTCGAGACGACTGGTAGTCCTGCGGCCTGTGCTTCCAGAAGAATTGTCGGTGTCCCTTCTCTATCTCCATCGTCTGCCGTGACGCTAGGAAGGACGAATAAATCCGACCGGAACAGCCACTCTTTGACCTCTTCGTGGTCACGAAATCCGAGAAACTCCACGTTCTCTTCTAATCCAAGAGCGGCCACGGCCTCTTCGATGCGTTCGCGCTGTGGTCCGTCACCGATGATCCGAAATCGAAATTCTCGGTCCGTATCCAGCTTCCCGAGTGCTTCAACTGCATAGCGAACTCCCTTCTTTTCGACCAATCGGGCAACGGAGAGTATCTCGATAGGGTCATCGATCGGTGGTGTGCATTCTCGAAACGGATATTCGTTCACATCGACTATCAGTGGCTGCTTGTGGATCTTCCGATCAGGGCATCCTGCGTTCCGAAGCGCGTCTTCCATATCGTTACTCAGGGATATCACTGCACTTGCGCTCCGGAAAAGCCGGTCATATGCGCTCGGGTCTCGGTGCACAACTTCACTGATATCGTGACCGTAGAACGAGACAACGAGCGGCGCGTTTATCGCTTCGACTGCGGGCCGTGCCGCCTCTCCGACCTGTCCGAAGTGGGCGTGATAAACGTCGAATCGATCCGCCTGTCGCAATTCGTGGAAAATTTCGTATTGGCGGGGGGCTTTTGTCCCGTTACCCAGTATACCAAGAACTTGTCGAACCGTTGTATCCTTTCGGACACAAAGCCGTGGCATCACCGTCAGTAGCGTACGGAGTCCGTCGAGGTACGTCTCTGGCTCGACCATGTAGTGTGTTCTGTCAAGCAAGTCGTATTCGCGGACAGCATCGTGAGGATTGCCCTTGTCCGGCTGGTTGAATGCGAACATTTCGACGTTATGACCAGCGTCGAGTAACGTTGTAATCTGGTTCGTCACGAACGTCTCGGATATCTTTGGAAAACCGTTGACAAGAAACGCGATATCCATCGCAGTAGGAACGAAGTACTCCCCCGTATATTAATACCTATCGGTAGACCGAACCTAATGGCTGGTCCGCTGCTAACCCGTTCCCTAGTACCATAGTTACTAGTACCCAGCAACCGACTCACGTACGACTAATGAAAGCGGACCCGCCTGTGGAATCCGGCAGTGACTTTGAACTCGGCCTGGGGACGGGGAGCCTTCGAGACGAGCTGACGTGCAGGAGGGTCGTTGAGTCAGCACTAGCAATCGGTTACCGCCACATCGACACTGCTCGCCTCTACGATAACGAGAGTGCAATCGGTGAGGCGCTCGAGCAGTCTTCTGTCCCGCAAAATGATGTATTCGTTGCGACGAAGGTACACTCGAAGAACCTGGCTCCAGACGACCTCCGCGAATCGGTACAAGAGAGCAGAGCCTCGTTAGGACTCGAGACGATTGACCTGGTATACGTCCACTGGCCCGCCCACACGTACGAGCCCGTCGAGACACTTTCTGCCCTCTCAGACCTGCGGTCAGAGGGCGCAATTAGACACGTTGGACTGTGTAACGTCACACCCGAACTGGTAACGGAAGCACAGACGGTCTCCCCTGCTCCCATTTTTGCTATTCAGGTAGAAATGCATCCATTTCTGCAGCAACAGGAATTACACGAACTCACCCGTCAACACGGAATCTGGCTCATCGCGCATACGCCGCTCTGCCAGGGTGCGGTGCTGCAGAACGAGACGCTCTCTGAAATCGCTGACAAGTACACAATCAACGAGGCACAGTTGTCTCTCGCATGGCTTCTCCACAAAGAACGAATTGCTGTCGTACCTGGCGGGAGTGGCACCCACTTAGAAGACAACCGTCGTGCGTTATCAGTAAATTTCAATGAAGGCGATATCCGAAAGATTGACCAGGTCAGTGAAGAACGTCGGTGCGTTGACTATGAATTTTCGCCGTGGTAGGATGGCACTGTCTAGTTGAGCCAGTTTGAGAAGTGAGCAGGTCGTTGAATTTCTTGGACAAGATGTTCGCAGACCTGCTCACTTCTCAAACTGGCTCAACTAGACAGTGCCCCAAAACCCATCTTGTGGGCGATTTCGTACAACAGAACCCCACAGAGAATGAAGACACCCCACACCCCTGGCTGGATGAGTGGGACTAGGAGAGAGATAGCGCTTCTCACACCGGGCAGTTCTGGCCCAAATGTGGCCAAAAAATCGACGGTGTATGGGTGGATGTGAACTAAGAAGGTGCCGGTGAGCACGGCCAGAAACACGCCCCCCTCTCTTTGAATGGTTGTGAAAAGCAGAATGAGAATCACTGGAACTAATATCGTGAGTCCTGCCGAGGCGACGGTTGGGCCGCCAAAAACAACACCGAAACACCCGAGCGAAAAGATGTACAAGTCGATTGACTCGAAATCTTTTTTCCGACTGAGTATGGCTACACACGCGACCGTGACGATAATACCAGCTCGGAGCAGGATGTGAAACGGGCCAGTAAAGTAGAAGGGACGGAATTTGTTCATTGTCCACTCTCGAGGAGCATCGGTTCCTGACCCCCACCCCTTCCCGCCGCGAAGCACGTCAAGGTAATCAATGGTGGTCTCGAGGCCAAAGACAAGGATTCCGGCCACAAGAAGTGATACCCCCACAAGAATGGAACTTACTAATCTGCGATTGTCTCGAAGCAGAATAGCACCTACTGGTGCGTAGAACGCTTTAAACAAGACAGGGATGGCCGTGAATGCCCCAGTGAGGAATGCATTTCGATTGCCCCCTTCAGAGTGAGCGTGTGCAGCAGCTAGACAAAGCAATCCGGACAGCATAGCCGATACCTGCCCGGCAATGGTTGTGATGACAAAAGGCCCGAACCCAACTGCGCCTGTAATCAGCATAATCCACTGCCTGCGACTCAGTGCCGTATCAAACGACCGACAGAGGGCCACAATACCGAATAGATAGATCGAGGCCGACATGACGGCCCACAGAACTGCTGCCGTCCCCGGTCGGAAGGCGAGGAACGGGATAAAGAGCAGCACTGTAATTGGGGCATAGAGGAATCTCACCGGGGAGTCGGGGAGGTCGGTCACGCCCGAATAGTCTGTTGTCCAATCGTAGAGTGGATATCCGTGTATCGCTCGCTCGGCCGCATTGTAGTAGGCTCCGAAGTCATAGAAATTCGTCCCGTCGGCCACCCCAGCCACCTTTAAAACGATGACGAGCAGCGGGAACGCAACCAGGGCGAGCCAGAGCACGACAACCAAAATATCTCGGAGAGACACCGATCGAGACGAGGATCGGGCAATAGCGCCACTGATTTGATCACCCATTTATCCAAATTATTAAAAGTAGCGTATATAGACCTATCGAGAAAGACCGAGCCTCACTAGCTAAAGCCACCCCTCATACACGCCATGTAAACAGAGATTCAGCGACGTAATTAAGCACCATTCCCGCGCCGATCCCAATTAGATTCGCAACTGTCGGCCAAAGATCAACAGTACCCACTACGAGTGAGACCTCGAGATAACTTGTCAAAACGAACAGAACGGCAAATGAGATGGAAATCCCACCAGTGCGGACGAGGTGGGACTTTCCCCATCGCCGAAATACAGCAAGGTACCCATCGTTTCCGTGGGTTGCGAACGTCCAGCGGTCGTTAATCGCAAACATCGTCGATATCGATGTTTCAGCACCTACTGCTTTCGCGACAAGTGGGCCCACTCCGAAGAGGCCGGTCAACACTGCGACGATAGCAGTTTCGATAATTGCCCCGACGGCACCGACAGACACGAACTGACCAATTCGAGTCGCCTCTCCAAGGGTCTCGATTTTAGACTCAGTCGCCATCGTTTCCAAGTCCTAACAGGTCTGACTTACTGGTTGAATCGATATGCCGATATCGAGGGCTCGTGGCGATCGCGTCTGTTCGTCGTTTCACATCGACCAGCGCGGTCGCCAGCTCGATCGAAGCCGAAAGTGGGCTCACTGTCGAGTCTGGATGGTCTTTCCATATGACTGGAACCTCTGAAATATCGAACCCGAGCGACCCAGCGACCGACACGAACTCGAGGTCCCATGCAAACCCTGGCTCGTAGCAGTGGTGCCCGATCGTCTCCCAGGCATCGGCTGTCACTGCCTTCGCACCACATTGGTAGTCCCGACATTGAGTTGGGAGCATATATCGGGCACCGAGTGCGAATACATCCCCCAAAAACCGCCGAAAAACCGTTTGGTGGGTGACGATATCTGAGGACGGGTGCCGACGAGACCCGATGGAAACATCTGCACTTTCGTCTATAATTGGCTGAATTATATCGGCAAGAGAAGTTGCAGGGACAGAGCCATCAGCATCAGCGAAAAGGTAAATATCTGTTTCCAATGCATCGAATCCAGCCATAATAGCCGCGCCCTTTCCCCGACGTTGCTGGGAAACCCCAATCTCTACAATCTCGTTTTCAAAATGGTCTATATCGTCTTGTAGGGGCGCGTCAAACTCGATACGGATCGTTTCCGGTGAAAGTGACGATCGTATTTGTTCGATGTACGATTCAAGAACTGGCATATCAGGTTTATATGCGGGGATAACAACCCCGATAGAATTAGTCACCGTAAATCCCTCATTATTCCCTAATTTGCCAGCCGCTACTAAAACATACCTATGGTAGTGACCGATCGAACCAAGTAGCTGCCGACCGAATCCTTTTCCTATTTCGCAGCGTAGCCACTCTCTGTAGCCCCGAATCCTGCCACGGCCTTCGGGGGCTCCTACTCCGATTCGTTTTCGTCGGCGTCGAAGTTGATATCCAGTTTCGAGGCGTTATTGACCAGCCAGACGGCCTTTCGAATCCGATTCGCGTCGTTAAACTCGCTGTCAATTCGACGCTCGAGTTCGTCCAATTCGGATTGTTTCATCTTGACCGTCACCGACCTCGCCTCGTCTTCGTCACCAACGGGCTCGTCGCCCATATCTTGCTACTCACAGCGCCGGGTCAAAAACTCTAGTCGTTCGTGGCAGTCCCGGCCTGAATTGTGTTGCCTGTTCTACCCTGCTCCTAAATTGGTTAGCCTTGGTGAAACAGTTGTAAGCGGTACCTTCTTTACGTTTGAAATGGTTGTGTCTAGTAACTGAATTCGTCGGACGGCACCCATCGAGGGAATGCCACCCCTGACTCGGGCCGCTGGCTCGCGACGCCGCAGGGAACACGGCCTAACGGCCGGGCCGATTTCGACGAATTTTCGACTAGGTAATTCTCTCCCCAACGATCCACAAAACCATGAGTTCCAACAGTAACAACACCGTCGCGCTTGGCTCGCGAGTGAATATCTTCGATTCACAGACCGGCGAGTTCGATACGAACCGCGACCCGAAAGACGAGACGAAACCCTCACACGACGAGGAGAGCCCCGACGAGCCGGATATCCCGTCAGTCGACGACATGCTCGGGCGCGGCGAGACACACACCCAGGTAATGGGTATCAACCGGGACGCGTGGGTGGCCGGGTCGATTCTTCGGAGCTATGACAATCCGCCGATTTTCTGTCCGGAATGCTGGCACGAACTCGGGGCACAGTCGGAGCTTTCTGACCCTGAACACTATGTCCCGCACGTTGAGGTTGATCACGAGTTCGATACCGAGTCGTTAGCTCACTCCCTCGAGATTTCGAAAAACGATCACCGGAAACACCGCCACTGTCCCGAGTGTGGCGCAGTCTCTTTCGGTGGGGTGCTCGGCGATCGGGAGACCGAGATCTTCCGTGAGATTTGCCTATACGTTTTCGACGCCGTTGACGAGCTGATACTCAGCCGCCGCGAACGACTGCTGGACAGCGCCCTCGAGCGAAAATCCGAGGGAATGTCGGACGAATCGAATATGGAGCAACTGGTCCGCGAGCTGCGGACGAGCGACCTGGAGTAACTGACTCCCAATGACACAAGACAAATCCACCCAGAGAGCGATGCACAGGCGCTGGTCCCGATTCCGAAACCAGATTCTGCCCCTACTGTTCGCGTTCCTCATGCTTGCCTCGTTGCCGGCCATGACGCTCGCGGGCGGGTTCGACAGTGGCACCGCAGCGGCATCGATCGACGATATCCAACCGTCGTTGAGCACGGCCAGTAGTACCTCGATGTCCATTCAGACCACGACAACAGACAACGAATCCTATTACGACGGTTTTGAGGACGGAAATTATGATGGGTGGAACCCCGACTCTGATTCCATCGTTCAAATATCGAACGATTCATTTTACGGTAACTACTCTCTCAACACGTTTGAGGATGGGTCCTCATCTGTCGGCGTTCGGTGGGATGGCGGACCAAACTTCGATACCGGTGACAACTTCGAAATTTCAGGCACATACAAACCTGTAATCCCATCGTCTTCGAGCAAAGAAACAGTTTCATTAGGTATCCAGAGCGACACTACGGACGATACAGCACAGATATTCCATAATCATGTGGATGAATCGACGTATCTTGCGACCCATCGAAATGACCCGGTACCTGAAAATTCGATAGACGGAACGTTCCATAACACTTGGGTAGACTTCCGACTCCAAGTCGATGGCGGGATGGCCCGCCTGAAAGTGTGGGGCGCAGGGACAGATGAACCGGTTGAGTGGCAGCAAGAACGCGAATTTGAAGAATTCCAGGGAACATTTTGGGCGTCCGCCGGAAACGGTGGCACTGACCGGGAAATCTACGTTGACCATCTCGACGCCGGTGGAAACGCAATCTCCGGACAGGTCGTCGACCAGAGCGGCGAGCCGGCCAATTTCAGCGCGTCAGTGGCCGTTCACGACGACGAACCGCGAATCGGCGAGGATCAATAGGAGCCGATTCGATGTTCGATATTATCTCGCGCGACGACGAGTGAGCTGCGCGTGTCGAGAAATGGGATGCCGATCGCATCGAAGCGGAGCGCCTCGAAATCAAAAGAGCACGGGCGACGTGTGGGGCCTACCGATGAGTCTCGACCTCGCGGACGCCCTCGCGAGCGGCATTCCCATCGGCGTCGGTCAAAGAGCGCACTGCGATGTGTTCTCAAACGAGTTGAAGCCGAACGACCAGGTGGAGGTGTTGATCCTGCTCGACGGCGCGGACGTGTCGGTCGTGACGACTCGCGGGACGTGTTGTGCTCGAGGATCGATTCGCCCGGAAACCGAACGTGCGTGCTGGCTCGCCCGCGGGAGACTCGCGGCGGCGATCGACGGCGCTGGTCACTCGCGAGTGATCTTGAGTGGGGCGAGTGTGATTGATCGGTCGGGCTGCTAAAACATCCCGATTCATACTTTATATCCCAGTGCTTTGAGTTGCTCGTCAAGCTCTTCCCGGCCGATTTGAA
>Ga0075106_1001384_pt1 | contig 10585 bp, 10 predicted proteins | sample AntDeeMetag02WF4_FD_69796 | JGI IMG/M metagenome (GOLD analysis project Ga0075106, IMG submission 69796) | Saline lake microbial communities from Deep Lake, Antarctica - Antarctic Deep Lake Metagenome 02WF4 | ecosystem: Environmental > Aquatic > Non-marine Saline and Alkaline > Saline | place... | reverse complement strand
ATTACCTGAAGTTTTGTGAAGAAATGAATGATTCAGTCAAAAAGATTGAACAATCAGACTATGAAAAGGTAGGGGAGGGTCAATAGTGGGGATAGTTAAGCAAGAACTGGCAAATTTCTGTCTTTCATCTGGCGAAAAAGTCAAAATCGAACTGAATACAGGCGATAGTATCCACATTCACGTAGATAATATTAGGATATCTCTTTCAGTAGAAAAGTTCCAAGAGTTAGATCAGATGGTAAGCAATGCAAAGGAAGAGTTAGAGAAATCGAAAGATGACATCAACTAAACCTGAAATCATTCAAGAGATCTTCGAGGCATTCAATTCTGCAGGGCTCTCTTATGTAGTGCCTCGTAGTTACCGTGGACTACCACATGAAGTGCGTGGAGGCGACATTGATGTATTAATTACAGATATTCAGGATGCGTCAGAAATATGCTCAAATAAAGGGCTGTCTATCCCCAGTTCAAAAATGTCGTCAAGGCTTTCGATATTAGCAGAGAAGGGGATTAAAAACCCATATAAGTCGATATCATTAGCACGGCGGTCTCCAAAAAAGGTGATGGAAATTCTGAATAGTGCTATAAAAAGGGAGTCGAGAGACTTTTTGGCTCCCGAATACCAAGAATTAAAGCCACAGACCGAAGATGTAACATTCCATTTATTCAACCATCTTGCACATACCTCACCAATCAGAGCTAGTAAAGTACGGCTTGATCCAGAGGTAGAGAGAATGATGTTAGACGATCGAATAAAAACCGGGGCTATATACAGACCTAGTCCACCAGACGAACTTGCACATCTTTTAGCCAGAGGGGTGTTTGACTACGGGGGAAGATTCCCCGATTATTACATTCAAAGGTGTGAATCCCTAACAAATGAAGTCATTGAAAACGAAGAATATAAAGAAAAATTCCATAAGCTTCTTTCTCTCATCTGGTTTGAAGCAGGAGAACTTGTATTTGAGATGTGCAAGAATAAACAATATGATAAAATGAAGTCTGAGTTGGATGCATATTCTGGATATTAACGATGACAAAGGAAGTTGAAAAAATAGAATACTTTTATAATAATGTAATTGCAGATGGCGAGGTGAAGAAAAAAGAGCGATTTGTCACCGTCAAAATAGGGATTAATTGCACATATATGTATCTAATGGATGATGAATCCGTCTCTTTTGTAAAAAAACAGATTGGTGGGAATGGCATCCGTCGTAAAATTGCAGCCGGTTTATTTAGCTTAGGAACAAAATTGGGTAGATTGAGTTCATACTTGCCCAGGTTTTCTAGCACGACAATAGAGATTCCATCAAATCATTCGATAGATGTGGCGTTATTATCTATGCAAATACGCCTTTTTGATTTTGAGAATGAAATAGTACATACCATTCCTTATGCAGATCCCGGTAGAGTCACAAGAGAAATAGAGGCTCGCAGTAACTTACCAGAGTCCATATGCACACCTGAATTAGTAAGCGTGAGTCAAGATTATCCATTCTTCTCACAGAAATTTATTAAAGGGGAGGGATTGCAATCCCCTGTAAAAGACTTTTCCAAATTATCGGAAGCGATTCACAATATATCAGAACTGCATAAGTATTCTGAATTAAAGACTAAATCAACGACAAAATTATTAGAAGAAGCTGCCCAAAATGTGACACTGAGTTGTAAACAAAGGATCAAAGAGAAAGCTAAAGACCTCGGATTACCTGAGGTAGTTAGCTACACAAGAATACACGGTGATTTTCATTGTGACAACATTGTTGTTGATGCTGAGGGAGATATATTCATAATTGATTGGGAAAAATCCGATTATGGATATAGATTCACAGATATCTTACATCCGTTTGTGAGAGCATTTCAATCAAACAATCAAAAATCATGCATTACCTCGTGGATGATGGATTTCAATTCACCATTGTGGAAACTCTACGAAAATGTTACGGGAAACGAAGCGAGAGATTCTCGAGGAATTTTAGTTCTACACCTATTATTACAGTTACAGAGAACTCCTGAAGAAAGGCCAGAGTATGAAACATATATGAAATTGTTACAAATAATAAATAATTGATTATAATCTTTTAGAATCAATAAAGACGTCCCGGTAAGCTTGTGTTTCTTATTGAGAGGTAATGAAACTCCTCCGCAGATTTTGTTTGTGGCTGTTGAAGACAGCACCATCTAACAGATATTCTAGATCGAAAAAGACCCACGCCTACAACAATTACTCCTTCCCCCAATTCAGACAATGGTTCGTCAACCAATTCCGGTGCAGACAGTTGAAGTCCAAACCCTCTAGCACCAGAGAAATTATTAGGATAGAGCCTTGGTTGTAAATGTAGTATACATGTCGCCATTGGTATCCGTCATCCTCCCAGTCTATAATCGAGAGAAGACCATATTACGGGCTTTAGAAAGTATTGAAAATCAAACGCACGACAATTTAGAACTAGTCATTGTCAATGATGGGTCAACAGACAATACAGGATCTATTATTGATGAATTTAAGAAAGAGTCCTCAGTAGACACACACATAATCACCCACAGTTCGAATAAAGGTGCTAATGTAGCAAGAAACACAGGGATAAAGAGATCGGAGGGAGACTACATTTCCTTCTTAGATAGTGATGATGAATGGCTGCCAGAAAAAATTGAACTTCAACTAAATAAGTTTCATGAATCCGTGGGTGTTGTTTACACGGGGTATTATGTGGAGGATAGAAACGGAAGACGCTTAGGAAATATCCCAAAGGTTAGAGGTGATATTTATAAGAAACAACTTATGAGAGACCACGTTTCTCCTACCTCTTGTGTAATGGTCCATCGAAAATGCCTAAACAAGATCGGTTTGTTTAATCCTAATTTAAAAGCTAGACAAGATTATGAGATGTGGATCCGGATATCAAAACATTTTGATTTTGAATATGTGGAAGAGCCTCTTACGATAATACATAAAAGCCCTATGAACAGAATAAGTTCGGATTTTTCAAAGAGAATGGAGGCAAACCTATCGATCCTTGAAATAATCTCCGAAGAGGTGTCTAGCTTTGATGAGGTAGTAAAGAAAAAAATTTTTTCAAAACAATTCCAGTCAATATCACTATACTGCTATTTGAATGAAAGGTATCGGGCGGCAACATCTTGGTCGATTAAATCATTGAGAATGGACAAGACTAATATGTATTCGTTTATATTATTAATATTAAGTTTTTTGAGGATATCACCAGAAAATAGAATACTGTTGGGTGTGAAAAATAAGTTCGCGGAGTATCTATGAAGGCTTCTAGGAAATACAAAAGAACGCTCAAGATCTCAACTATCCTTTCTCTAATCCCATTGGGGGTTATTAGTTATTTCCTCCCAACAAGTTACCGAAGAGGTGTATGGTTCTCATCCGATGGAACCGTAGTTCATTATATAACTCAGAATGGGCAGCTGCCAACATCAACCTTTCAGTTATTCGCTGGAAACATTGTTGATCCCTTTACGGGAGGAGCTTCTTCATCAATAGATCATTTTCTTACTCCAATTCTACGGACTACATTAGTAATGGTAACTGGAGTAGAGGCAAGTGTACTTTCCATTTCTTTGCCATACTATTTAATCAAAGTGGTTATTTCCATTGCAATTCTTAAACACCTAGATATAAATCAGGAATTTGCTATCATCTTTGGAGTTTTATTAGGAATTGCCCCAGTGTTCACGGTATCTGAATTTTTAGATGCTGGTATGTCAGCGAGTATAATACTGTTTACAGGTATACTGCTAACCATCAGATATATTTCGGGATTTAAAGAAGCATCATTATTGTTGTCCGTGATTTTCATCTGGATCGGAATACAAAAGCCAGAGTTGTGGCTTTTGCTACTTGGAGTTTTAATTATCTCACTAGCATTACGATTTACTGAGAATTTATCGGCGAGTGATTTCTATAGGGCACCAGTCATAGTAGCCCTCTCCATGCTTCCACATATTATCTCCTTTGATGCTTATATGTATCATATAGCATCTATTATTGAATCAGTACAGAACTTGCATTTCCCGACTCCTACCGGTGGAGGTTCAGGAAATACACCTTATATTCTACCAAATGAGTCTTATGGCTTGATCATTCTCATTATTGTCTTAGCTTGGGGAATCATTGGAGGGGGGATATTTTTATCAAATTTTATAGAATCCCATTCGAAAAATTCACTTTATGCTACAAAAGGGGTTGATACAGTAGTTGTGAGCTGGGCAATATCCGTAATACTACTCACCATAATCATCATATCATCTGGGAAATTTTTCCTTATAACTAGGTCATACAGCTATTCTTTTCCAATAATAATTATTGGCGCCGCAATTGCTATTGATCAGATGTATAAAAGAGAAAGAATTTTTTCCTACATCTATATTGGCGTCATAGTATTTGCCTTTGTAGGAGTCCTAATCCTGCAAACCCAGACTCCACACATGCAAATTGGATTGCTTCAAAGTGACGGGGAGGCATGGGCTGAGTGGTCTTCGGAATATAGTTCAGATTTAGTGATTCTTGCCGATCGTAAAGCAGGTGCACAACTAGTCGATCAAGGTCATGACAATACTAAGGTACCAACGTCACAAGCATCAGTCCATTCTCTCTATTACTCAAACTATACATCCTTCCAAAAGTACACCAATGATAATGGGGACCAAGTTTCCCTTTATTACGACATGAAATCTACCGGTTTATACACGAACAGTTATGCACGGAAACCTATGAATAATACCTCATTCGATTCTCGAGTCACAAATAATAGCGTGATATATTCGAATGGAGAATACATCACATTAGAAATAGATGATTAACAATCCACTATTACGGTTGGTAGTATTTATATCATTAACTATTGCTTCATTTTACTATGTGATATTTGACTTGCATATAATCATTATTTTGGCCAATTTGCTAATCTTCCTTATACTATTATCACATTCATTACATAATGAATTGATTATGTTTAGTAAAGACTAATGGTGTGAAGTTTTAAGTTCACTTATTCCACAACTGGGTGGGCTAGCTCACAATTCCACCACCAAAATTCCATAAAAAGTCGGATTTGATATGGGTTCATATTTTTATAAAATATATAATGTATCATAAATTGAATTTCGGGACCATCCCACCAAACTTGGGACACATGGCATGCCAGACTGTTCTCATTGCCAGGAAAGACACTCTTCACCAATTTTCGCTAGCAGTTGCGATTACGTTACTAATTTGTTAAACTGGTTTGCAGCAATTTTCCATGAGTGTTCCTCTGCCCATTGCCTTCCTTGACTCCCGAGTGCAACACGGTATGACTTATCAGAGAGCAAATCAACGACTGCGTTTGCAATCTTGGAAGTATCTTCAGTTATTAGTAACCCAGTTTGCTCATGTTTGATAGAGTTTCTGAGTCCTTTGACATCAGTCCCAACAACGGGTGTCGCACAAGCGTTAGCTTCGATTGCTACGATCCCGTACCCTTCCACTCGACTTGGTAGCAACAGTAACCACGCCTGCTCAAGCAGTCTCTGTTTTTCACTCTCAGAAACGAACCCATGAAAATGAGCAGAAGGAGTGTTGCTACAGTATCTCGATATTTGATCCGATACACCCCCATCACGACCGGCTATGTCCAAGCGGATCGATTCCCCATATAGAGCCTCGGCTTTTGTGTGAATTTCAGGTAGACGGTCTGCACCTTTATACGTCTCTAGGCCACCTAAGAATAATATGCTTGGATTATCCCGTTTTGTTCCGGGTTCATAATCACCGATATTAATTCCGTTTTTGATAATCGTTATTTTATCCGGTGAAACTCCATTCTCAATCAGCGTCTGGGCAGAACTCTTACTGACCGTAACTATTCGCCCATACTTACTAACATAAATACTACAGCGCTGAGCCGCATATCCTAACCAATCCAAGGGGAAAGGATGTGTCTCAAAAAACGAACCTAACGCGAGGTGGTGTACGATAGAGATCTTTGGTACTCTAGTGAACACAATCCACGGCAACGGAGTGTTGACTGTCACAACAGCATCAAACGAATCAAGATAGAGCCGATAATACGTATACAGCGTACAAATTAGATAGATATTGAGTAGCCCAAGTACTCCCGGTAAACGGTCCGACGCAGGTTGTTCGATACTTACGCGATCTGCAGTCACCCTATCTTCACTTAGATGACGACCACAAACCAGAGTGATTTCACAATCCTCAGGGAACCTAGTGAATATCTCTTTCAGATATGTTTCTGAACCTCCTGTCTTTTCATGCCCCCAACAATATTTATTAACAACCAAAATACTCTGGTCGGACATCCTAGATGGCGAGACATAGGATTTATCACCTAATACAGTTTCTGTTCTGTGAGTAGCAGATGGCGAACACCGAACAAAACGTAGTCATCGCTGTGTTAGATACAGCCCGTGCTAAGGAAATATATTCTCCGCACGTGGATACGCCGAGATTAGATGAGCTAGCAGAAACTGGGGTTTCTTTTGAGAATGCGTACGCAGATGCACCGTGGACTCTCCCGTCCCACGGATCAATATTCACAGGCTGTTCTCCATCTAAACACGGTGCACATGCTGATAACAAGTATCTTGACGACCACTTGAAGAAACTCCCCGAAACACTGCGTGAAAACGGCTTTGATACACTTGCCGTGACAAATAATGCGTGGGTGACGGACGAGTTCGGATTCGGTACAGGATTTGATTCAGTTTTCCGTACCTGGCAGCTGTTCCAAACCGAGACAGATTTCGGCGAAATTGCAATGACAACCGATGGGGTTGACCAAATCAAAAAGAGTGCGAAATCTCTCTTGGCGAATCCAATTTATAACACACTGAACGCAATCTACGGAAAACTACTGTATCGGAGAAATGATTACGGTGCCAACCGAACGAATCAAATTATTGAGTCTCAGCTCAAGGAAGTGGAGCAACCGTATTTTCTTTTTGTGAATTATCTTGAGCCACACCTGGAGTATGACCCTCCAGCATCGTACGCTCGAAAGTACCTCCCGGATTCAATCTCATATGATGAAGCACAGGATGTCCCACAAAAGCCGTGGGAGTACCTGTGCCAAAGGATAGATATGACTGAGGCAGAATTCGATATTCTCCGGAGCCTATATTCTGCAGAGATCTCGTATATAGATTCTAAGATCGGGCAAGTAGTTGACCTTCTAAAAGAGAGAGGCGATTGGGACGATACGATATTTATCGTTCTCGGAGATCACGGAGAAAATATCGGCGATCACGGATTTATGGACCATCAATATTGTCTGTATGATACTCTCCTTCACGTTCCAGTGATAATCTCTGGGGGAGCGATTGAATCTGGGTCAACAGGGACCGATCCAATACAACTATCGGACATCTATCCCACAGTACTAGACCTATTGAATATCTCCGATGAGGAGAGTGAAACGCAGTTTCAGGGGCAGTCAGTCTTTTCGGACGATGTGAGACGCAAAGTTGTAAGCGAATATATGGCTGCACAACCCTCCATGGATAGTCTAACTACAAAAGTAGGCGATGTGCCAGATCAAGTTCATCAGCTTGATAGAAGGCTAAGAGCGATACGTGTGGATGGCCACAAACTGATTAGATCCAGTGACGGTGAAAAAGAGATATATGACGTAGAGAATGATCCTGAAGAGCAGACAGATCTATCTGACGAACATCAAGATGTACTCAGTGAACTGGAATCAGAACTCGATGACTGGCTAGAAAGCTTTGACCAGCATACTTCGTCTGTTGATCCGTCAGTAAGCAACAAGACGGAATCACGACTGGAGGATCTCGGCTATATTTAATCCTCTGAATGGATCGCTTCTTGATATACCTCTAATACACTCTCTGCCCGACTCTCCCAGTCGTAGTTTCCAACGACAAACTCCCTTGCAGCAGCACTAATAGTAGATCGCTCTGCTGAATTGTTTAGCAACGACGCAAGCGCTTGAGCAACGTCTTCGGCGCCGTTGACCGATACTAATTTTCCAGTCTTCCCATCTTCAACGATTTCTGGAACGCCTGCGACCGGCGTTACTACCGGTGGACAGCCACTTGCCATTGCTTCAAGCGTCGTCAGCGGCAGGCCCTCCGTCAGAGACGGCCGACAGAAGACTTTTGCATTCGCCATGAGATCAGCTACGCGATCATGTGAAACTCGGCCGGTGAAAGTAACAGAGTCCTCTATTCCCAAAGATGCAACTTCTGTCTCCAACTCTGTCTTCATCGGCCCATCACCAACTATTACGACAGAGGTCTCTTCACCATATTGCTCGAAAACAGATGGGAGGGCTTGAATGAAGGTATCAGGACCGTTGTTTTCAATTAATCTTCCAACATATATGATATCCACGTCCTCGTCCTCAGTCTCCCGGTGAGGGGTGAACTCCTCACAATCAACTCCGTTTGGAATTACTGTTGTCTCTTCCCTGGGGATTCCTAACGACTGAACGTACTCGGCAACAGCATTGCTTACGGTGATGACGCCATCTGACCGTGACAGCAAGCCGCGAACAATAAACTGATCATAAATTCGACCAACTGAACCGCCAACCCCCGATATATTGTCAATATCTCCAACTTGGAACGTCGTGACAAATTTTGGCCGATCCCTGAGGGGATTATTTGCGAAGAGCGCACCTAGTACCGTGTTAAAGAAAAATCGACCCTGTACATGCACTATATCTGGATCAAATTCTTGGAGGAGTTTCCACAACTTGAGTGGCGAATTATGGGAGATACTACTTTGAAGACCAATGATTTCAGTCAAATCAATTCGTTTTCCTCTATAGACATCGACACCATCACGGTTTTCATATTCCCCATATTCTTCTGAGCCGAGTGTGAGTACTTTTACTTCGTGTCCATTTGCGACGAGTTCATTTGCTAGATTTTCCGCCACTACTTCAATTCCTCCATCGCTTGGGGGATAATGATCAAGACAAATTAATACAGAGAGGCTTTCCATTGTGTATCCAATTAGCACTTGACCCTATTGCTTTTTCGCATCGGTAGCTGGACAGTTGAGTCGGTAAATCGATATACCTTGGTACAGAATCGCCTGATACTTAATGACGAAAATTCTCGTGACTGGAGCAAGTGGGGCTATTGGAACAGCCCTGCTTAAACAGCTTGAATCATCCGAATACGAAGTTGTGGGTGTTGACAAAGAACCGAGCGAGTGGGATTTAGAGACCCGTATTCTTCAACAAGATCTATGTGCTGAAACGGAGCTCCCATCTGCTGATGTGATTATCCATCTCGCAGCACATTCCCAAGTCCAATCAACGCTTGAAAACCCATCTCTGGCTGTCGAGAATATACGGACGACAGAACGTGTACTGGAACATGCTCAACAAATCGACGCTGATGTGATCCTTGCCTCAAGCCGCGAAGTCTATGGCCCCGAGATCAGACCCCAAGAAGACGATGTTTCTATTGAAGCCACTAATCCCTATGGGGCAAGTAAAATTGGCTCTGAGGCAATTGCCACGTCATTTCAAGAGTGTTTTTCGGTTAATGTGACGACGCTACGGTTTGCGAACGTCTATGGACCCTACGACCTCAATGCCCGCGTAATCCCTATTTTCATTTCGCTTGGTTCACAGGGTGAAAAGCTCACGGTCTATGGAAATTCGAAGCTATTAGACTTCGTATACATGGATGATGTCGTCGATGCTATTGTTCAAACAGTGAATAAACGGGATTCCCTATCTGGAGAAGCAATCACTATCGGATCTGGACAAGGTATACAACTTTCAGAGCTAGCCGAGAAGATGGTCGATCAAATCAAGGACTGTCCAGACTACACAATTCAATCTAACAGGACGGGTGATACCGAAAAATTCGTCGCTCAAATTGAGAAGGCAAGAGCGTTACTCGGGTTAGAGCCAACTCCTTTAGAAGTAGGTCTCTCAGAGACCATAGATTGGTACCAGCAACACGAACAAGTACTTGAGAAAATACGCAACAAAATCAATTAATAACCTTAGATTGCCGACCACGAATAATCTATAGGAACGATCTCGTCGCTTCCGTATTCCCGTACTTCCCCGTCCTCGCCGCCAAGCTGGCCATCGTCGGCACCGACACCCCGCTGGTCACCACCTAGCACGAGGTCTGGGGCGACTACTGGACCGAGTACCTCGGCCACCTCGCCCCGTTCGGCAAGTTTACCGAACACCTCACCGCGCGCACGCCACAGCACCCCATCGCCGTTTCGGGCATCACCGCCGACCGCCTCGCGGAAATCGGTTCCCCACGCGACCGCATCCGCACCATCCCCAACGGAATCGACGTTGAGCAGATCCAGAACGCTCCCCTCCCCGAGCAGGGCTACGACGTGCTCTTCGCCGGGCGCCTCATCGAGCACAAGAATGTCGACCAGTTGCTCGAGGCGTTCGACGCCATCGCCGACGACCACAACGCCACCCTGGGGATCATCGGCGACGGCCCGGAAAACGACCGACTTCAACAACACGCAGCCACACTCACTCACGCCGATCAGGTCGACTTTCTTGGCTTCCTTGACGACTACGAAGACGTCCTTGGGCAC
>Ga0075106_1001373_pt1 | contig 10652 bp, 7 predicted proteins | sample AntDeeMetag02WF4_FD_69796 | JGI IMG/M metagenome (GOLD analysis project Ga0075106, IMG submission 69796) | Saline lake microbial communities from Deep Lake, Antarctica - Antarctic Deep Lake Metagenome 02WF4 | ecosystem: Environmental > Aquatic > Non-marine Saline and Alkaline > Saline | place... | reverse complement strand
TCTTGCTGCAAGACGATCCTACACGAGCGCGGTCACGCTTGGGACAAGAGCGACGATCTACCGAAGCTGCTGAAACGCACACGGGGAGAGCTCAAACTACTGCCCGAAGACATCCCCGACGAAGCCAAGGGTGTGGACACTATACGGAGACTGCTGAACAACCTCGGCACGGTTGTCAGCGGCCTGGCCGAAATGCGAAACCTCTATGGATCGGGCCACGGGCCGCACGGTCGCCGTAAGGGCCTTACCTCGCGGCATGCCAAGCTCGCCGCGGGCTCGGCGAGCACCTTGAGCCTATTCCTGTTCGAAACGCACCAGGAGCGCGAGTGACCCCGGGGCGGTAACCATAGCCCCGCCAGCATCGGGGGAGTCCTCGGCCGGCCATGGATAGCGCGCTGCCGAAACCTACGTACCCACTTCACTCCGCGACAGATTCAACTCGAGCAGTCGCGCCAAGATGGTCTCGTCGTCGAGCGGCCAATCCCATCCGTAAGCGGCGGCGACGGCCTCATCCAGCGCCTGATGCGCGTTATCGAGCCATGTGGGGCGCTCGTTGTAGAGCTTGGTGAGCGTACGCTGCTTCAGCTTGTCCTCACATCCCGGCTTCGCCACGACCCGGTCGGGATAGCCTTCGACCACCTCGGGCACCCACTCCGTCCACTCCGGCGGGTTGAGCCAGCGCTCACGCAGCGTATTGAGGTGGCGCGCCGCCTCGGCAATCGCCTCCGCGTACGCGTTGTCGAAATCACTTGGTTCGCGGTTAGGCTCAAGCCCCCTAGGGAACGGGAACGTCTCGAAGGTGCTGGTCGGCGTATAGCGCGGATCATTTCCCTTCCCGAGGAAAGTCCCCATGCGAAGCGACCATAATTCGTGAACGTACGAGTGCAATATGCCGAAAGTCTCGTCATCTTGATGAGCGATAGCTACGACCACGTTCTCAGGAATCTGGATGACGGGCAGCCAGACGAAGACCCGGTGTTTCGAAACCATCGGAGTCGCGATCATCCGGGGAAGGCCACTTACAGCACTTCGCAAGCCTGGCCGTGGATCCCCGTGTCGCCACCAATAGGTGCGATGCCAGTGGCGGCGAACGTGCTCTCGCTTCGGCTTCACATGCTGCTCGACGTGCCCAAAAGGCGCTTCGTAGTACGAAGCCTCCTCGAGCGATCTCCGTTGAGCAAAGTCGAAGTCGATGATCCAGCGGTCAAGGGGTCGACCAGTTATACCCTGAGCATTGGTCCAAGGCCGGAGAACATCTGAGTTGGGGCGTCCATTGGGGTTCACCGGGAGCGCGATCCATTGGCGCGCAAGCTCGCCAGGGATATCAAAAGCCCCATTTTTCTGAGTACCGATAAAGCTGATATTGCCGTTCTCGGGTAGACGCACGGCCTTCCGGATATCCACATCCCCCGTGGATAGGTCTGAATAGATGACCTCGACGGGCATTCCGTTGAGAAACCCGGGGTAAGTAGCCGGTGATTCCGTCTGAAACGCGATGAGCGAGACACGAACGGAGGCGCCGTCCAATACCCAAGGCTCATCGGACCAAGCGCGGTATATTGCATGGTTATCGGCTAAATCCGAGACCACCTTGCGGTTGGCGCCACCTCGGATCGAGTTGGTAGCCACTAAGCCAGCGCGCTGGGCCTTGCCAGCATCCATCACCCGGTTCGCCTGATAGAACCAGTAGCATACCAGGTCCGCACCACCTGGGACGCGTCCCGCGTACACCGTACGCAGTTGATTGACATACTCCTCACCGAGGTACCGGATCATCCGCCGATCCCCCAAAAACGGCGGATTACCTACGATCGCTTCGGCTTCAGGCCACTCAGCAATTTGCCCGGAATCGGTTAAGAGAGCATCCCGCTCCTCCACTTGGTTCAGCGGCTTCAGGATCGGCTTTTTGTCGAGATTGAACCCGTGCTGGAGCACCCACTGAACCTCGCCAATCCAGAGCGTCACCCGGGCCAGCTCAGCGGCATACGGGCTGATCTCGATACCCCGCATGTTCGCCACCCCCACCTCGGGCAGGTGGCGCTCGAGGCCGAGCGCCTCGGCTTCCAGGCCGACGCGGTTCTCGAAGTCCTTGAGCCCCTTGAGAGCCAGATACAGGAAATTCCCCGAGCCGCAGGCAGGGTCGAGTACGGTGTATTTGCGCAGCCGCAGCAAGAAACGCTGCAGCGCGGTCTGGGCCTTCTGAATGCGGGGTTTCGGGTTCTTGATCCGGTGAGCAGCATCCATGTGGGCATCGATTTCCGCGCGTACGGAAGCCCACTCCCGCTCCAACGGCTCGATCACCACGGGGTAGACCAGCTTGTTGATGGTCTCCGGATCCGTGTAATGCGCCCCGAGCTGGCCTCGCTTGCCGGGATCCATGCCGCGCTCGAACAGCGTGCCGAGAATCGACGGCTCGATCGCCGACCAGTCGAGGTAAGCCGCGGCCAGCGCGAGATCGATCTGCTTGCGGTTCAGTGGCAGGGCGTCATCGTCATCGAACAGCCCGCCGTTGAACCAGTCGACCTGCTGAAAGCCAACACGGCCACCGTGATGCATGGCACCGAACAGGTCCGACGCCATGCCCTGGAAGTCCGCCGGCGTCTCCCGGGCGTGCTCAAGCATCTGCGTGAACAGGTGCCGGGGCAGGATCCCGATGTCCTCGGCGAACATGCAGAACAGCATGCGGGTGATGAAGTGCGCGACGCGCAGCCGCTCGTAGCCGGCCTGGCGCAGCTCCTCGGCCAAGGCCGCGAACTTGCGGGCCGCCTCGGCGGTGATGTACTCGCGTGTCTCGCCCGGGCGCAGGCGTTCCGGATCGGTGAACGCGGCCTCCAAATAACTCCGCTGCTCGGGGTCGGTGAGATCCTGAATCCGAAGCTCGTACGTAACCTGCTTGGTGTTCGTGAAATTCGCATGGATCTGGATGCGATCCATGTCGGAGACGACCAGCAGCGGAGGATTGTCCAGGGCCGGTCCGTAGCGCTGGAGCTGGCGGTACGCCGCCGACAGGTCCTTGTGCTTGCCCTTGTACTCCCAGGCGAAGAACCCCTTGCGCCAGACGTCGGCCCAGCCATCGCCGCCACCGGTCTTCTTGGCGCCGCGCTCGAACGTAAACCACTCACCCTCGGGGTCGGCCTCGGCCGGCGTCTTGACCCCGACGAGCCGACACAGGTCGATGAAGTGCTCCTGTGAACCCGCGCTCTCCTTGAGTGTGCTCGGATCCCACTTGGCTGCGAATGCTTCAGGGGTCATGTCCATGCGGTCGTCCATGAGGTAGAGCAGACTTTCGAATAATCGGAAAAGCACGGGAGCGGGGATCGCCCCGCTCCCGTGTCATCGCTACCGCCGGCGGGGCCATGCGAACCGGACCATGATCAGGACTCCTGTAAACAGAGCCTGCATGATCCGCTCGATGGCCGGATCCGCCGGAGAACAACCGCAAATGTCAGACATATGCGCCTCCGGAGTATGCGGGGGCGCACCTCGGGCGTCGCCGCCAGAGGGAGCGATCTGTCAACCTAAGTGGACAGCCGCCCAATCGATTAGGCAGGATAGCAGTGCGCTAACACAGGCTATTCCTGTCCCATACCGGGGCAGAGCGGGATCGCGTAGGTGCGCCTTTACCGCGTCCCGCCGAAGGGCGACCCCGCCAGGTCGCCCTTTTTTATGGTGCAAACCATATCACCCGAATCGCGACATCCGAGCACAGGCACAAATTCTAGCCCCCTGATTTCGGGGTTTTCCACAGGATGTTGGACGTGGCGAAGAATGCCCGGAGAGGTCCCCCTCCGTACCCCCCTATACTTTAGGGGCAGTGGTACACACCGTCGTGTGGTCCCGTCCTCACTAGCTCACTTCCTTGTCCTCCCGCGCGATCACGGTACTCATCGGGGCTTGGGGCCTCTAGGTTCATCCCCGGGAGAATCATCCGCCTCCTGCATGCCATGCAGGCGCTCTCCCGGATCCGGGTCATGCTCTTGCTGCAGCGCATCAATCCGCTCCGCGAGCTCGTCGCGCTCGCGCTCGAGCTTCTGGCGCCGCTCGACGCGCTCGCCGTGTCCGGGAATTCCGGGGACGGTATACCGATCTCAGGGGATTTCGGTTCAGGCGGACCACCTCGTCGAGACGTCCGGGGGTACCTCATACTGTCCCCGATTTCCCGCAGGGTATAATCGCTCGCTTCTGTTCAGACTTGTTTCCGGAGGTCCCATCAGCGGCTGGCTCATTCCGGTGCGCGGCGCCAATCTCGGGCGCCGCTTCCTGCAGCTCAACACCGGTCTGGTGCTGTTCGGCATCGGTATCGGTTTCATGCTTGAGTCGGGGCTCGGGGTGCCGCCGTGGGATGTGCTCCACCAGGGGCTGGCGGCCAGGACCGGTCTCTCCGTGGGCGCCTGGTCGATCATGGTCTCGTTCCTGGTGTTGCTGCTGTGGATCCCGCTCCGGGAACGCTATGGCGTCGGTACGCTTCTCAATGCCGTGGTCATCGGCGTGATGATCGATGTGACGGTAGCGGTCCTGCCCGCGGCCGGACACATCGCGGTCGCCGTGCCGATGCTCGCCTTCGGTATTTTCCTCATCGGGTTCGGTTCCGGCCTGTATATCGGTGCCAACCTTGGGCCGGGCCCCCGGGACGGGCTGATGACCGGGATCGCTCGGCGCGGGCTGTCGATCCGCGTCACGCGTTGGCTGCTGGAGCTCACGGTGTTGGCGACCGGGTGGTTGCTCGGCGGGACCTTCGGGATCGGCACCGTGGCCTTCGTCATCCTCATCGGCCCGACCGTGCAGTTCTTCCTGCCCCGCTGGAGCATCGATACCGGCTTCGCGACGGACGCTTGGGATCACCCCGCGCGCTGAGGGCATGCGAACGACGGCGCGGGTAATTCGGGGTCGAAGTAACAATCCCGGGTGCGCGCCAAGCGCGGCGATCATCCTCAGCCACGCTCCCGGAGGATACGCAGCATGCGCCGCAGCGGCTCGGCGGCGCCCCACAGGAGCTGGTCGCCGACGGTGAACGCGGCCAGGTATTCGGGACCCATGCTGAGCTTGCGCAGTCGGCCGATGGGCACGCTCAGCGTGCCGGTCACCTTCGCCGGCGTCAGCTCGCGGATCGTGGCCTCCTTCTCGTTCGGGATGACCTTCGCCCATTCGTTGCTGTTCGCGAGGAGCTCCTCGATGTCCTTGAGCGGCACGTCCCTGCGGAGCTTGATGGTCAGTCCCTGGCTGTGGCTGCGCATGGCGCCGATGCGCACGCAGAGGCCGTCGATGGGCACAGGGTTATTCGTGCGCCCCAGGATCTTGTTGGCCTCGGCCTGCGCCTTCCATTCCTCGCGGCTCTGGCCGGATTCCATCGGGCGATCGATGTAGGGGATCAGGGATCCGCCGAGCGGCACCTGGAACTGATCCGCCGGGTACTCGCCCGAGCGCATCGCCTCGCTGATCCGGCGGTCGATATCCAGGATGGCGGAGGCCGGATCCTCGAGTTGCTCCGCGACGCTCTCGTACAGATAGCCCATCTGGCCGATGAGCTCGCGCATGTGCTTCGCGCCCGAGCCGGAAGCCGCCTGGTAGGTCATCGGCGAGACCCACTCCACCAGATCCTGCTCCAGCAGCACGCCCATGCCCATCAGCATCAGGCTGACGGTGCAGTTGCCGCCGATGAAATCCTTGTGCCCGTCGTCGAGCGCCCGGTCGATCACCTTGCGGTTGACCGGGTCCAGCACGATGACGCTGCCCGACTCCATGCGCAGCGTGGATGCCGCGTCGATCCAGTAGCCGTCCCAGCCGCTGTTGCGCAGATCCCGGTAGATCGCCTGGGTGTAGTCACCGCCCTGGCAGGTGACGATGGCGTCCAGGCCCTTGAGGGCCTCGATGTCGTGCGCGTCCTGCAGTGCCGGGGCTTCCTTGCCGACATCCGGCGCGGCACCCCCGGCCTGGGAGGTGGAGAAGAACACCGGCTCGATATCGTCGAAGTCCCCTTCCTCGCGCATGCGCTGCATGAGGACCGAGCCCACCATTCCGCGCCAGCCTATGAGTCCCACTCGTTTCATCGTGCCATCCCCGGATGTCGTGTCGTGAGGGAGAGCCGGCCGTCGGCCTTGCCCGCCTTCTTCCCCAGTATTGATGCGGTCGACGCGACGATCAAGGAATCGACGCTACGGCGGCCCCCGCGCGGGTCCGTGTGAATGTTGGGGGTGAGGACGGACTCCTAGACCAGGTCGTGCCCGGCCGCCCGCAGACGCCGGGCCAGTTCGGCGATATGGTCGGGATCCACCTCGCAGCAGCCGCCGACAATGGTCGCGCCCTGATCGACCCAGTCCATTGCAAAGTCGGCATAGGCCGCCGGGTCCAGATCGGTTCGGGCTTCCAGCGCGTCGACGGTCGGCGCATCCTGCAGATAGCCTTCCGCGATGTGGGTGAAACCGTTGGCATAGGCCCCGAACGGCCGCCCGAAGCCTTTGATGATTTCCAGCGCTGCGCCCACCGCCTCGGGGCGCGAGCAGTTGACCAGCACGGCCTGTGGGTCGAACCGGTCCGCCAGCGGCGCCAGATCACCGACCGGCTCACCCGAGCGCAGGCGTGTGCCGTCCTCATCGTCCACCGTCACCGCCAACCAGACGGGCAGGCCCTGTCCCGTCGCCGCGCGCAGCGCGCCCTCGCATTGATCGACCGAGGACATCGTCTCGATCAGCAGAAGATCGGCCCGGTCGCCGATCAGCCGCACGGGTTCGGCATAGAGCCGCGCGGCTTCGTTAGATGGCGGGCAGATATCCGGGCGATAAGAGGCGAAGAGCGGCCCCAGCGACGCCGCGACCCGGCCCGCCCCGTGCGCGTCGCGTGCCGCCCGCGCCGACAACAGCGCCGTATCGGTCAGCGCTTCCAACTGCGCCTCCATGCCCGCGCGCCGCAGCCGGTCGCGCAGTACGGCATAGGTGTTTGTGGTGGCCACCGTCGCGCCGGCCGCGAAATAGGCGTCATGCACCGCGCGCACCAGATCGCGGCGGTCGATCATCACCTGCGTGGACCACAGCGGCGTCGGCCTGTCGCCGGCTCGCTTGACGAGTTCCTGGCCGATCGAGCCGTCGAGCAGTGTGATGGCAGTCATGTCCGGTCCTTGTCGCGATGGGAGAATCGGGGGCAAACCACGAATATTGGCGAATCCTGAATCTGGGGTCACGGAATTTGGGGTCTACCTTCTGATTTAGCAGACCGCGAAAGGTGGTATGCGGTTCTTGCTCCGCCCCCGGATTCTGTGGACCAGCCGCCGTCGCTACGCAGGCGCTCGTGTCGCCGTACTTGATGTTCAGCGGGGAAGAAAACCTGGCGGAACACCTTACTGGAATTCGTAGCCCACGCTGAGCAGGGCTTGGTGGACCCAGGCGAACGTGTAGACGTTGTCATTGTCCGCGCCGCCCTCGATCGTTCGGTAGCCGATGGCGGCATGCCATCCGGAGGGCCATTGGTGCTTGAACTTGACGGCGGCGTCGATCGCCCGGCCCTGCGGGGCGGCGGCGCCTTCCAGGTCGAGGACAACCGAGGTCCGCTCGCTGGCCCGGTACTCCCCGTAGAGGTGCAACAGCGGGACTAGACCCAGGTCGTCGTCGGACTCGCGGAGTGAGCCCTGCTCGAGTTCGATTTCCGCATCGCGCACGAGGACAGCGACGCCGACTCCCAGGTCCCACGGATCGCCGCGCTGGAACATCCAACGGTAGGTGAGGCGGTAGGTGTCGAATCGGTAGGTGGCCCTGGTTCTTGCACCTTCGCGGAAGGTGGATCCGTCGAAGCGCACGTCCCGGTCCAGGGTGCCGGTGCCGCTCGCGCGCAGCGGTGCAATGGTGAAGCGCAGGGCGTGGCGCGAGTTGAACTCGTAGGTGCCATGAAGCCGCGCGTACGCATCGGGTCCGGTCCCGGTGAGTTCCGTGAGGTCGAAGCGCGTGCCCGTGTCGCCAGGGATGCGCACGTCGTTGCGGCTGAACCAGGCCGCACCGGACTCCGCCTCGAGGTCCAGCGTGCCCGCGATGCCGGGCGGGGCAAGGCCGGCGAGCAGGGCCGCGGCGGCGATGGTGCTGATAAGGGGGTGGGTGTTCATGGGCGTTCTGCCTCAATGAGTAATGCTGGGGGATAACTGCGCAGTGTGGGTCCGATGGGAGTGCCTGGAGAAGCTCCGCATCGAGCGACGCGATTCGCTACCCGGTCGCGCGGGACATCCCGTAACGCAGGCGCCGGATCAGTATCCCGACGGCGAGCAGAAGTAGCATCGATCCCGTGAGGCTGCCTCCGCTGAGGCCGACGTCGTCGTCGCCGGGATCGGTTCCGTCCGTGGGGGCACGCGGGGCGTCCGATCCATCGACTGAACCGCTCTCACCGCTGTCATCTTCGTCGCCGGTTCCATCTTCGGGCTCCGCGGGCGGATAGAAGTCCTTCATCAGCGCCGCGAAGATTGCATCGTGGTAGTTGTCGTGGCCGTTTGCGTTCGGGTGGATGGCCCCGAGGAACTGCTGCTGGGCCACGACCGATTCCGGGAGCTGGACGATCCAGTTGGCACGCGCGCAGTAGCCGTGTTCACGCGATGCCGAGGCGATCGTGGCCGCGCCGTTGCCGGTGCGGGTGACGAACTGCCACTGGTACAGCGCCGCCGCGGTCTCGATACTGTCGCGCAGTGACGACTGCACGGTGAGGTCGGCCCAGGTCCACTCGGGCCGGGTGATCCCGGGCAACCGTTCGAAGCGGTCATCGGCGTCGGCGAGGTCCGGCGTCCATCCGCAGTAGACCGCGTCGTCGTCGCGGGTGAGGTCGGGATATTCGGTCAGGTAGATGCGTGCGCGATCCAGCCCCGGGAACGTGGCGGCGATCTTCTCGTCGAGCGCCCGCCAGCGCGCCGGCAGCTGGTCGATCGCCCGGTCGAACTGTTCCGCCGCGCGGCCGGCCGGCCGGCCCGTGTCGCCGTACTCGTCGAGGCACTCGTCGCTCGCCGGGAACAGCCCGGGCGTGTCGGAAAGCGAGGATCCGGTGAGAACATCGATCCAGGTGGCCGGACTGCACAGGCGCTCGATCGTGTCCGCGAGCACTCGCTCGAAGCGGCGTCCGGGCCTCGGTCCGAATGGATCGTGACATGGTTCGCCGACCACGCATTCGGTGAGCAGATCGCTGAAGCGGATGTCATTGCCGCCAATGGAGACGACGATCGCATCGATCTCGCGGCCACGCACAACCTGGCGTGCATTGTCGATCTGGCCTGGGACGTCGCCAAGTCGGTCGAGTCGCTTGCGGATCGCGCCGTAATCGATCCCGAGTACATCGTCGGCGAGCGGGGCGAGCAGACCGATGATTTCCTGGCCGTTATCGGACCCGATCAGGCCACGGTCGATCCGTGCACCGGAACAGGCGAGATGTACGAGTGTCACCGATGTGCGCGGATCCGCGCGCTCGATCGCGAGCGCCGCGCGCGCTTGGCCGGAGACCATCGAGCGATGACAGCGCACGGCATCTCCGGGTATCGCACCTTCCAGCGCGATCTCGGTGAAGTCCGGCTCGGGCGTGCCCCAGGCGGGCGCCGTTTCGGTCCAGACAGGGAGGCTGGCAAGGTAGGTGCGCGCTGCCTTCTCGCGCAGTTCGTCCCATTCCCGCTCAAGGTCGTCAATGAGGTTGCGTCGGACAACACCGTCACTGTCGCGTGTCTTGAGGTCTTCCTCCAACTGCTCGATCGCCTCAAGGAGATCCGCAACATCGTCCAGGAATTCGCCGAATGACTCGAGCCTGGAGAGATCCGCGCGGCGATCCGGATTCCCCTCCCCGGAGGCGAAGGAATCACCGAGTCCGACGATCAGCCAGTCCTGCACCGTGACCCGACGGCGCACATTCGCGGTATCACCGGTGACATCCGTCAGGCGCAGTTCTACCTGGTAGACCCCCTCGTCGGGGAAGCGATGCACGAAGCGGCACTCGGTGGTGCTGCCGACCGATTCGCCGTCGACGCGCCAGGCATATCGCTGGATGGTGGCATCGGTAACATCGCAGGCATCCAGAGCGACCGCCCACCCGTCCGCCGGGATCATCAGGGCATCCGGATCATAACGCGGCACGGGCACACCGGGATTCGCCGCGGAGGCGCGCTCATTCACGAGCAAGCGGTCCGGCATGGACCAGTCGAAGAGTCTCGGGGTCCCGATCGCGGCCGTGGTCGTTGTTGCGAAGCAGAACAGAAGAATGCCGCAGGCGACGCCCCGGGCGCCGTTGATCCAACGTGATATCTGCCCCGCCGAAGCCGACACGGCATACCGTGTCTCAGCCATAACACGCCGAAGGGTCCCACCCGGAGACGACCGAACCATGCGCTCACTCCCCGGTCGCGTTCCCTCGCGACCCGGTTACCCGATCTTGTGGCTCGAGCCCCCGGTCTCCTGCCTGTCCGTCGCGGTGTCCAGCTTGTGTCGAATGGATCGGCGCGATGACTGGAGCTTAGTACAGCGCCGGCGATCTGCAACGCGGCATCGACCGCGACGCACTCGAAAGGAGTAGGGCGAGAACGGCGCAGCGCGTCCAAAAGGGGTGAGATACGAAGTCTTTTCTTTTGTCATTTGCATCTTGGTTGTCCAGGTTGTGGGCGGGCGATCGGCCGGTTATTCCACCTTCAGGCGCCCCGTCATGCCGGCCTG
>Ga0075106_1001369_pt1 | contig 10660 bp, 13 predicted proteins | sample AntDeeMetag02WF4_FD_69796 | JGI IMG/M metagenome (GOLD analysis project Ga0075106, IMG submission 69796) | Saline lake microbial communities from Deep Lake, Antarctica - Antarctic Deep Lake Metagenome 02WF4 | ecosystem: Environmental > Aquatic > Non-marine Saline and Alkaline > Saline | place... | reverse complement strand
TCGGCGTTAAGGCGGCCATAGCGGCGGGGCGACTCCCGTACCCATCCCGAACACGGAAGATAAGCCCGCCTGCGTTTCGGTGAGTACTGGAGTGTGCGAACCTCTGGGAAACTCGATTCGCCGCCTGCCACTTATACCACTTTCAACCCTCGAACAGCCACAGCGCTGTTCGGGGGTTTTCGTCATTTACAGCTGGCCGATAGCTATCGCTCGGCCAACATCTATACCCGCTGGCCGCGTAGCGATAGCCATGACGAGAGAGGTCAAACTCAACGAACTCGACGTCGCGTTCGGGGGGCTTCAGTTCCCAGTCGACCGCGAGACGGTCGCCGACGAACTCGACGACGTGGTGCTTCGATACGCCGACGGCGAGGAGCCGCTCTCGGACGTTCTCGCCAGGGTCGAGACGCAGTCGTTCGGCGACCGCGACGAGTTGGAAAACGAGATCTTCAACACCTTGCCGGTAGAGGCCGTCGGCGAACCCGGCCAGTCGGAGGGCGAGGGATAGCTCCGGGGCTATCGCAACGCATAAATCCACTCACCGAGGAAATTCACCCGCGCCAAGGTGGCAGAGTCCGGCCGAACGCAGCGGCCTGCAGAGCCGCCCATCGTCGGTTCAAATCCGACCCTTGGCTTTCTGCGACGAACGAACGTGGGGAGCGGAGGCCACGTCGGTTTGAACCCTGGGACGAGCGAAGCGACCTGGAGGCTCGATGCTAGCGCCATTAGAAACGGACCGACGCCCGACCCGCCAGTCGCGACTCCGCAACGGCCATACCCGCAGAGCCGGTACCTGGGCGTATGTCGCCGATACGGCGTCTCGTCCCCCTCCACGCGGCGAGGGATCTGGTCGTCGCGGACCCGCTCCTCCTCGGGGTCCTGGCCGTCGCGGGGCTGGGCGCCAGCGCGGTCCTCGGCCTCGCGCTCGCGGTGTTCGTGCGCCGTCGGTCCCAGTCGTACCTGCTCGTCACGCTGGCGGTGGCGACGCTGCTGGCCCGGACGGTGGTCGCGTCGCTGTCGCTAAACGGGACGCTGAGTCCGGGCACGCACCACCTGGCCGAACACGGCCTCGACGTCGCGATGGTGGCGCTGGTCGTCGCGGCCGTCTACTCGGCCCGGCGAGTCGAGCGCGGAGGTGGTGTCCGTGAGTGAGACCCGCGAGCGGATCCTGGCCACCGTCGAGTCGGACCCGGGGATCCACTTCCGTGGGCTGGTCCGTTCGCTGGACCTGGCACACGGACAGGTACAGTATCACGTTCGGGAGTTGCGCGGGTCCGACGCAGTGGTCGCCGAGGACCACCGCGGGCGGACTCACTACTACCTGCCGACGTACGACCCGTGGGAACGGCGAGCGATCGCCGTGTTGCGGCGGGAGACTGCCCGCGACGTCGTCACCGATCTCCTCGAACGGGACGAGCGGCGGCCGGCGGCCGTCGCCGACTCGGTCGGCGTGGCTCGGAGTACCCTGGAGTGGCACCTCGAAGCCCTCGCCGGGGCCGGCCTCGTCGAGAAGCGCCGCGACGCCGGGAACCGCGTGACACTCGTGGTGACCCGGCCCGCGGAGACGGCCGAACTCCTGGCGAGGGTGGCGCCCTCGTTGGCCGGCCGCCTCGTCGACCGGTTCGAACGACTCTTCGACGCACTCGTCGAGGACACGTAGCGCGGTCGGTGGACACCAGGACGGGCCGGCGAGGGGCCCGTACGTCGTTCGACGGCTGTACCAGAAGGGTCTTTTCTCGCAGTAGGCTACAGCGACGTAATGGGACCGACCGACCGCGGCGTCTCGCGGCGCGACTTCGTCAAGGCGGCGGTGGCAATCGGCGGAACCAGCGCGCTCTCGGCCTGTCTGGACCGCGAGGGAGCGCCGGACCTGGATACCGGGCCCGAGGACCTCTCTGCGCTCCCCGCCCGCCAGCACGCCTGGAACGAGTCGCTCTCGCGGGACGAGGCCGGAAACGTCACCGCGGCGCGCCACCACGTTCTCCTCCTGCTGGACTATGCCGGCGAGGGGACGCCGACTGACGGCGACAGTGACACCGTCGAGCAGGCGCTCCGGGGACTCGAACGCGCGTACCCGCGAAGCAACGAGGGGCTGCTGTTCACGGTAGGCTACACGCCGGCCTACTTCGACCGATACGACGCCTCGCTGTCCGACAGCGTGGACCTGCCCCGGCCCGAGGCGCTGGCACCGTTTGAGGACCCCGAACCGGATGAACCCGACGCGCTGGTCCACCTGGCCAGCGACTACGGTCAGGTCGTGCTCGGCGCCGAGGAGGCGCTGCTGGGCGAACGCGAGACGCTGAACGACGTCGACGTCTCGTCGTTCGGCGATGTCTTCGAACGGGCGGACCGCCGGACCGGATTCACCGGCGCCGGTCTCCCCGCGGCGAACCAGGACGTCGACGGCATCCCCGACTCGGAACCCGTCGACGAGAACGCGCCGCTGTTCATGGGGTTCACATCCGGCTTCGAGGCGAACCAGGCGAGCGAGGACCGCGTGACCATCCGGGAGGGCCCCTTCGCCGAGGGGACGACGGCCCACCTCTCGAAGATCCAGTTGCATCTCGACCAGTGGTACGACCAGGACAGCCGGTACCAGCGCGTCGGCAAGATGTTCAGCCCGGCCCACGCCGACGAGGAGAAAGTCGAGGGCGTCGGGAACAACCTCGGCACCGACAGCGGCCTCGACGGGGACCAGGACCGGACGCTCGAAGACGCCCGGACGAAGGGGATGGTGGGCCACACACAGAAGTCCGCGCGTGCGCGAGACGAGAACGACTCTCCGCTCATCCTCCGCCGGGACTTCGACTCGACGGACGGCGGCGAGGCCGGCCTCCACTTCCTCTCGCTCCAGCGGACCGTCGCCGACTTCGTCGAGACGCGCGAGGCGATGAACGGCACCGACGTGGCCGACCAGTCGGCGGTCGGCACCCGCAACAACAACGGCATCCTCCAGTACATGAGTGTCGACCGGCGCGGGAACTACCTCGTGCCGCCGCGCGACCACCGGTCCCTGCCGCGACCCGATCCCTGAGGCGGAACCGGGCGCCCGCGCTCGTTCTCCCCTTTCTAGAGGCGCACCACATCCCTCTTGAGGGCGAGTGTGCAACCACCGCCATGGACTCGCGTCAGTGGACCAGACGAGATCTGTTGTGCGCATCGGGCGCCGTCGGCGTGGGGGCGCTCGCGGGCTGTAGCGGCTTGCTGGAGGAGCAATCGACCGGGCGCAATCCGCCGGTCGTCGAGGACCGCCCGGACGATATCTACCTCCCGAGTCACGCAGAGGGGATGGCGATGATCGGGATGCAGGAAGTCGGTGGTCGGATGGTCGCCCTGATGTACTCCTTCGCCCACCGCTTCTGGACCGTCACCGGTGAGGTCACGGAGCTCGTCCAGCCGGGCGGCGACGTCCACCTCATGGCCAGCATCTGGGACCCCGACTCGGGGACGGTGTTGCCGGTCGACTCCGGGCTGGGGTTCGAACTCACGAAGGGCGACTGGTCCGCCGAGCGCGCCCCGTGGACGATGCTCTCCCAGAACATGGGCTTTCACTACGGCGACAACATGGCGCTGGACGGCGAGGGGACGTACACGGTCACCGTCGAGACGGGCGCCGTCGGAACCGAACGGGTCGGTGACTTCGCCGACAGCTTCGGCGAGTCGGCGACCGCCGAGTTCGCGTGGGAGTACACCGAGGCCGCGCGCGACGAAATCGCCTTCCGGACGCTCGACGACGCGGGCGACCTCGGGGCGCTCGACCCGATGGAGATGGACATGCCACTCTCCGTTGCCCCGTCGGCCGAGGAGCTGCCGGGCCAGGTGTTCGGCAGCGCCGAGGCGGGCGACGTCGAGTTCGTCGCCGCCGTCGCGTCGGCCGAGGACGGCGACGCCCTCGTCGTCTCGCCGCGGACCCGCTACAACGGCTACGTCCTCCCGGCGATGTCGCTGTCGGCGACGCTCGACCGGGACGGCTCGACGGCGTTCGACGACATCCTCACCGCCGCTGTCGGGCCCGACCTGGGCTATCACTACCGGGCGAGCGTGGACGCCGTCGAGTCCGGCGACGAGTTGAGGATCACGACCGATTCGGGGCCCCAGGTTTCCCGCCACGAGGGCTACGAGACCGCGTTCACGGACGTCCCCGACGTGTCGATCACCGCGGACTAGCCCGGTTTCTCACACTGGCGACGGCCTCGGCCGAGATATCGTCGCGTCTCGGTGGTGCAGGCGATCGCCCCGAAAAAAGTAATCGTTAAACGTCGGGCCTCCCCACCCTCCGATCATGCAACGACGAGCCGCGGCGATTTACTTCGTGTTCTTCCTCGTCGTCGGTGCGGCGGCCTACGCCTACATCGGCGTCGCCCAGTCGAGCCAGCAGCCCGCATTCGACGTCGACGGGCCCACGCTCGCGGGCAACGAGAGTACAACGATCGACGGGACCGAGTACACCGCCGTCGAGGTCGGTCACGAGTCCAGCGGCGGGGGCGACCACGGCGGCGGTGGCGGCGAAGGAGCACTGGTCGCGACGCTCGAGTGGACCAACGACTCCGCCCGCCAGACCGCGACCCTGGAGAACGAGTCGACGGTGACCTATCAGGACACCTCCTACACCGTCCTCGTCGCCAACGGGTCGGACGTCTCCTCGTTCACGCTCCGTGAGGAGCTGAACGTCTCGGCCATCCTCGCGAACGACGATACGGTCGAGAACACCGTCGCCACGCGAAACGACACCGAGTACGTCGTCTACCGCGAGAACGACTCGTTGCACCCGCTCGCGGAGTATCTCCCCGAACCCGACACCCGGGAGTTCTCTACCGGTGACAGCTACCAGTACGAGGGTAACGAGACCACCGTCGCCGAGGTAACCTCCAGCGGCGTGACCCTCGAGTGGACCGGTCCGGTGGCCAACTCCGAGGAACTCCAGGAGGGAACCAACGTCACGCTGGCCAACGGCGGCCAGTACTTCGCGCACTTCCCCGACGGACAGGACGAGGTCGTCTCGCTCGTTCCGAGCGACCAGTATCCGAGCTATCAGGCAACCATCGGCCAGCGCAACTACTTCGACGAACGCATGAACGGCCTCTGGGGAATCGTCATCATCAGCGGCTCCGCAGCCTTCCTCATCCTCTCGATGGCGTACATGCCACACCGCGGCTGAATCGCTCTGTCGCGCCTCGCTTCACCGGTCGCCATTCGGTTCTGTCGTAGTTCTCGCCGCTATCGATTCGTCTCACGCAGCAGCCGCTCTGAGAGGGTTCCGTCACTTCCTCGAAAACCAGGTCCGCGTCGGCGCGTGTTACTCCCGCCCGGTCCAGCTCAGGTACGCCAGACCGGCGCCCAGCGCGACCGTCGCGAGCGCACCCACGAGCTTGAGCGCCACCGCCAGCGTGTCGGGGTTCGTCGTCCAGGGCGTCCCCACGACGGTGGCCAGCCCGACCAATACGAGGAACGCACCGACGGCGATGCCGACCGGTTCGAGTCCGTCGTCGAATCGCTCCGTGAGAGCGTTCGTGTTCATACTGGGTCTCTGGGTGCTCACCGTGGTAAATCAACTGGTCCGGCCTGCCGGCCGACGGTCTCCGACGAACGTCGCTCGTCCTTCCCGGCTCGCGTCGTTAATTCATCCCATCTCTCTCGCGTTCTCTTTCCGAACTGTTACAACTGCTGGGTGATTATTTGCTAACACGAACCACGGATGGCTCCCGACGACCCGATTCACGACGTCGGTACGCTCTCCCTCGACGCGTGCCTCGAGCTGCTGTCGAACCGCCAGCGGCGCATCATCCTGCAGTTCTTTCTCGAATCGGAGACCGATCACGCCCCGGTAGACGAACTGATATCCGAGATCATCAGCGACGAAGCGAGTCGCACGGGGGAACGCCCCGGCCACGACTCGGTGGCGTCTACCCTGTTTCACGTCCATCTCCCGAAGTTCGCCGACGCCAACGTCCTCGAGTACGACACCCGTCACGTCGAAGTTCGATACCGGGGTGATCCCCTGATCGAAGCGACCTACGCGAAGATCCAGGAGATCGAGTAGATCGCTCGTTTTCGCCACGGCCGTGTGGAGTCCAGCGGGACCTGCTCGCATTCGCTGCGCGCGACTGGTAGGGTTCAACGCCCTCTATAGACGCTTTGCTCGTCACGTCCGTTCCTCGAAAAAGCGGGCCGAGAGGGAGTTGAACTACGCAAAGACGGTCACCTCGCTACGCTCGGTGCTGCGTCTTTTCTACTTCAACTCCCTCTATAGACGCTTTGCTCGTCACGTCCGTTCCTCGAAAAAGCGGGCCGAGAGGGAGTTGAACCCCCGACCGTCTGGTTAAAAGCCAGACGCTCTGCCGAACTGAGCTATCGGCCCGCGCTCCAAAATCAGGGCAGACGACGCTAAGAGCTTACGGTTACGGACGCGGTCACCGGCGGTCGATGCGGTCGGCGAGCAGTTCGCTCGCGAGTTCACCGGGTTCCTGACCGTCGATGGCGGCGCGGCGGCGGAGTTCGCGGTAGACGTCGGTGTCGAGGGTGAGCGAGATCTCGCCGAGCGTGATCCCTTCTGCGCGGAGGGCCTGCTCGACGCTCTGGCCGTCGTTGACGTCGCTGGCGACCGAGCGGACCTGGCGGACGGTCATGTCGTGGTCGAGCAGCGCCCACGCGAGCATGAGGCGGGCCTCGCCGGCGACGCGGGCGATGTGCTTTGCGGCGGTGGGGGCGATGTGGCCCATTGCGACGTGGCGGCGGATGGCGTTGGGCAGGTCGTGGACGCGGGACCACTTGCGGATGAAGGAGACCGTCGCCTCGCCGCCGGCGCGTTCGGCGGCGGCCTTGTACGAGCCCTCGCCGCGCACGAGCGCGGCGCAGGCGGCGGCGCCCCGCAGCATGTAGACGTTGTCGTCGGCGCCGGCGGTGTTCTCGGAGAACGCTCGGACTGTGTCAGCGGCAAGCTGGAGGCTTTCCGGGTCGTCTGGGTCGAACTCGACGGCCTCTTCGGCCCGCTGGCCAGTGAGCGTCGGGTCGCCGCGGATGACGGGTTTGCCGACCGGGGACTCCCGGTCCGTGGCAGGAGTCCGCTCGTCGTCGCCGTCAGCAGTCATTACGAATCAGTTTGGCGGTAGTGCAACAAAAGCGTCCCGTTGCGTGCGCGGGCCACGCACGGCCGGTCAGTCGGTTCGTCCGGCGGTCGTTGGCCGGTCTAGTCGTCCGCGGCTTCTTCGCGGTTCTCCGAGAGGTGCTCCCAGATCTCCGTACAGCCGCACCCGTCCTCGACGTCGTCGAGATGGCCCCGGTCGACCGACGAGTCCTGATCGTCGGCTCCCTCGGGGTTGTCTATCGCCGTCTCCTCCGGGTCGTCTGCTCGTTGTTGTCCGGTCATCGTTGCGTTCCGTTCCGCGCGACCTCGCGTCGCGTCGGGTGGCGTGTTTCTCTCAAAGACCCTTTCCCCCATAAACCCGCTCTCACCTGTAAACGCTTCCCGCACTCCCGTCTCCCGGCAATCGGTGCAGGTATCTTGTACGGGATCCGACAGGTAGTGATCAGTGGTAACACGTCCCATTCACCGCCGTACGTGACGGCCGTCCCGCGGCTCCCGGCGAAACTTGGCGCCGGCGACGGACTGAGGTGTCCGGAAGATGTAATGAGATGTAATGACGACCGATGTCCACCAGCTCGACGACGGGGCCTGGGTCAGCGTCAACGACTCGCGGGAGGTGAACGTGAGCGACCTGTGGTTACTCGCGCGAAGCGACTTCTGCGGGTGCGAACCGACGGATTTCCTCGCCGAGGGGTTCGTCGACGTGAGCGTCGACCACCCGAACATCGAGGCCCGCATGGCCGGCCGATGTATCTCCTGTGGGACCGAAGGCGTCACCGACTGGCTCCAGGTCGGGCGCGTCATCGACCCCGAATCCGGTGAGTTCTACGGTATCGACCCCGAGAGCGTTCACTTCCCGGACAAGCGCCGACGCCTCGGCCGTCCGCAGGAATAGGCAACAATCTCCTGTTCAAGGGAGAGGTGGGGACTGTTGACGGCAAGGCGTGTGGTATATGGGTGGGTCTCTAGGAACCCTACACGAATGCCCACGAAAGTCGAGAACTGGAAAGACGAGGTGTACGGGAACGAAATCCGTGACCACCTCATGGAGTTCGCGGAGCAGGGCTGGGAGTCTATTCCCGAAGACGAGCAGGATGCCTGGTTCGAGCGCTTCAAGTGGTGGGGACTGTACCACCAGCGCTCCGGCCAGGAGAGCTACTTCATGATGCGCATCGGGACGCCCAACGGCGTCATCGAACCCGGTCAGCTGGAGGTCATCGCCGAGGTCGCCGACGAGTACGCCCGCGGCCCCGCCGAGAACCCCGAGTTCGGGGACGCCTACTGTGACTGGACGACGCGCCAGTCTATCCAGCTTCACTGGATCAAGCTCGAAGACATTCCGGAGATCTTCGACGAGCTGGAGTCCGTCGGCCTCGGTACCCAGCAGGCCTGCGGTGACTCCTGGCGGAACATCGTCGGCTGCCCCGTCGCCGGCAAGGACAAGCACGAGCACATCGACGCCTGGCCCGTCGCCGAAGAGCTCCACGAGACCTTCAAGGGCAACGACGAGTACTCGAACCTCCCGCGCAAGTGGAAGGTCGCCGTCACCGGCTGCGACCAGGGCTGCGGACAGGGCGACATCAACGACCTCGCCTACGAACCGGCGACGAAGGAAATCGACGGTGAGGAGCAACTCGGCTTCAACATCCGCGTCGGCGGCGGCCTTTCCCGCAAGGAGCCGCGCTTCTCTCGCTCGCTCGACGTCTGGGTGCCGCCGGAGCAGGCGGCAGACATCGGCGCCGGCATGTCCGCGCTCTTCCGCGAGCACGGCGACCGCGACGACCGATTCAACGCCCGCATCAAGTTCCTCGTCGACGAGTGGGGCACCGAGAAGATGCGCGAGGTCCTCCAGGACGAGTTCATGGACTTCGAGCTTCCCACCGCGGGCGAGAACATGCGCGAGAACTACACGTACAACGCCGGCGGTAACGAACACGGCGACCACGTGGGCGTCCACGAACAGCCCGACGGCAACTACTACGTCGGTCTGGACGTCCTCGTCGGCCGGATGGGTGTCGACGACGTCTACGAACTCGCCGAACTCGCCGACGAGTACGGCTCCGGCGAGGTCCGGCTGACCCAGCGCCAGAACATCATCGTCACGGACGTCGACAGCGACCGCCTGGACGCCTTCCTCGACGAGCCGCTGCTGGAGAACTACTCGCCCGACCCGCATCCCTTCATGCGCGGCTCCATCGCCTGCACGGGCACCGAGTTCTGTTCGCTCTCCATCGTCGAGACGAAGAACCGGCAGGTCCGCTACGCACGCTGGCTCAAGGAGAACGTCGCGGTGCCGTCGGGCGTCGAGGACTTCCACATCCACCTCTCGGGCTGTACCGCCTCCTGTGCCCAGCCCCAGATCGCCGACATCAGTCTTCGAGGAATGAAGACCCGCAAGGACGGCGAACCCGTGGAAGCGCTGGACATCGGCCTCGGCGGCGGTCTCGGCGAGAACCCCCACTTCGCCGACTGGGTCGAGATGCGCGTGGCTGCCGACGAGGTGCCGGGCTACATCGAGAACCTGCTCGCCACATTCGAGGCCGAGCGCGCCGATGGCCAGACGTTCCGCGAGTTCGTCGCCGAGCGCGACGAAGAGGAACTTCAGGAACTGGCCGAGGCCGAGGAGACCGATTACGAGGATCCCTACATGCACAACACGAAGATGACGTGGTACCCCTACGTCGAGGACGACGACATGCAGTCCTCGCCCGCGCCGACCGACGGTGAGGGTAACTCCATCGCGCCTGCGGACGACTAGACCCGACTCAGCTTTCGCTTCCGACTCTCGTTTTCACCGAAGCCACCTCGGTTCGAGTAATTCCAGCAGCTTCTGACGCAGTGGACCTCCATCGGAGGCGCCGTTTCGCAGGAAGTAGGCCCCCAGGCCGTACTGCACTAAGGCGATCAGGGCAAAGAACCACGTTCACCCAAACTCGGCGAGGATCCCGCTGTACCAGAGGGTCCAGGTTCCCATGGCGATCCAGAACGCCCCGCCGAGTAAACTCCAGAGCGGGCGGTCGTCGGAGCGGCACGTCTTCACGCATTGCTGACACGTCGTCTGTGATTTAAAATACTTCCCCTCCGCTCGTGGTGCGCCGCTCGCCCGCACAACTCGCCCGAGAACTGTCGCTTAAGTCCCACGGCGTCCAACCCCGAGATATGGCAGACCGCATCCTGAAGGCCAACGCCTACACGACGTTCGACCTGCTCGACGGCGAAGTCGAGGGCCACGGCTTCACCGAGGAGGCGTTCGCGATACTGAACGTCACCACCGACAGCCGGGACGACCCGGAGTTCGTCGAGCTACAGGTCGAGATGGACAACACCGACCTCGACGAGGTGCGCCCGCACGCCGACAAACTCTCGCTGTCGGCCGAGCAGGCCCGCGAGATGGCCGCCGAACTGGAGAAGTACGCCGGCCGCGTCGAGTCTGCGGCGGAGTGATCGGGCCGTTTTCTCACTCCAGCATCGCGGGCCCGAAGCGGCTGGTCAGCGCGGCCACGGCGACGGCGGCCGTCGTCAGGTGCATCGCGGCCAGCGTGATCGCACCCGCTGCGGTCCCGCCCGGCATCGCCG
>Ga0075106_1001368_pt1 | contig 10664 bp, 15 predicted proteins | sample AntDeeMetag02WF4_FD_69796 | JGI IMG/M metagenome (GOLD analysis project Ga0075106, IMG submission 69796) | Saline lake microbial communities from Deep Lake, Antarctica - Antarctic Deep Lake Metagenome 02WF4 | ecosystem: Environmental > Aquatic > Non-marine Saline and Alkaline > Saline | place... | reverse complement strand
GTGAACCGGACGGAGGGATTTGAATCAGGGAGGAGCTTCGCTCCGACCGGTGTTCAAATCCCGGAGCGGCGGAGCCGTTCTGACCCTCGCGAACGCTGCTGCGTTCGCTCAGTCCCTTCCGGCCCGTTTTCCCGCGGCTTCGTGGCCGGCTCCCTCACAGGTCCCGAAGCATCTCTACGTGGGGAATACCAGTCTCGTCCTCGACGGGGCCGAGGGACTCGTACCCGAGCGATTCGTAGAACTCGGCGACTCGCGTCTGGGCGTGAACGAGCACGCGCGATCTGTCTTCGTCCCGGGCGTACTCGTGTGCCGCTCGCATCACCGATTCGCCGACACCGCGGCCCCGGTACTCGGGGAGCACGGCGACGCGCTCGATTTTCGCCGTCTCCGCGTCTCTCAGGCGGACGCGTGCAGTTCCGGCGAGGTCGGATCCGACGCGGGCGACGAAGTGTCGAGCCGACTCGTCGAGGTCGTCGAACTCGGCGGCTTCCGAGATATCCTGTTCCTCCACGAAGACGGTGCGGCGGATAGCGTGCGCGTCGCCGGGCCTGTCGCTGGCGGTCACCTCGATGCCGTTTGCTGGGGTCATTCGAGCGGTTTCTCCATCTCGACGTGGGGAATGCCGGCGTCCTCGAACACGTCGCTGGTCGTTTCGTAGCCGAGCCGTTCGTAGAATCTCTCGACGGCGGTCTGGCTGTGGAGGACGATGGTCTCGACGCCGCGCTCGCGGGCGAGGGCCTCGGTGCGATCGACAAGGCGTCTCCCCCACCCCGATCCGCGGTACGGCTCACGGACGGCGACGCGCTCGACCTTGGCCGTCTCGTCGTCGATTCGGCGGAGGCGGGCCGTCCCGATGGGCGTGTCGTCCTGGCGAGCGAGCAGGTGCGTCGCCTCCTCGTCGTGCCCGTCGCGTTCCCGCTCCGGCGGCACGCCCTGCCCTTCGACGAACACATCCTCGCGAACGTCGATGGCCTGGTCGCGAGACTCGTCGTTGTCGGCGATATCTATCGAGGTATCGGTCACTGCCCGGTGGTAGGCCCTCGCAGGCGCAAGAAGGTTTCGCGGATCGAATCGACCTGACACGCGCGGCGGTTGCCGGTGAGGGACCGACGGGAGCTATTTGCTGGTGCAAGCACGTCGGTCATCCGCTGTGAGCAGGAACATACAACCAATTGTCATGAAACGCCGTCGCTACATCAAAACTATCGGAACCGGCGCGTGCATCGGCCTGACCGGGCTCGCGGGCTGCGGCGGCCCGAACGACACCGCAGGGACGGACTCTCCGGCGGTCAACGGCGACGACACGGAGACGACGGTCGCCACCGGGGGCGATACGGAGGTGACCGACGAGTCGAACACTGTCGCGATGATCACCGACGGCGACGAGTACTACTTCGACCCCATCGGACTCGCGGTCGAGCCCGGTGCGAGCGTCACGTGGGACAACGAGGCAGGCAACCACTCCGCGACGGCCTATGTGGAAGAAAATCCCCAGGCGGAAGTCAGACGGATTCCCGATGACGCCGAAGGGTGGAACAGCGAAACGCTCTCCGAGCAAGGGGCGACGTTTTCGCACACGTTCGACGTGGAGGGGACATACGATTACTACTGCATCCCCCACAAGAGCCTGGAGATGGTCGGCCGCGTCGTCGTCGGCGAACCGAGCGGGCTGGACGGTGACCCGCCTGATGGGTCGGTCCCGGACGAGCAGACCATCGTCGACGCCGGTGCGGTCTCGTACGACGAGTTCCAGTCCGGGTGACCGACGGGGTCGGAAAATAGCGGGCGCAGTCAGTTGTCGCCGGGGCTGTAGTTCGGCGCCTCATCGGTGATCATCACGTCGTGGGGGTGGCTCTCCTGCTGGCCGGCCGCGGAGACGCGGACGAACTCCGAACGTTCCTTGAACTCCGGGATGGTCTCTGCGCCGACGTAGCCCATGCCAGACTGCATGCCGCCGACGAGCTGGTGGAGCTCGGACTGGACCGAGCCCTTGTACGGCGTCGCGGCCTCGACGCCCTCGGGGACGAACTCGTCGTCCTCGTCTTCCTCCTTCAGGTAGCGGTCGCCGCCGCCGTCGCTCATCGCGCCGACGGAGCCCATGCCGCGGTACTGCTTGTACTTCTTGCCGTTCATCGTGATGACGCGGCCCGGTGCCTCGTCGGTGCCGGCGAAGTACGAGCCGAGCATGACGGCGTCCGCACCGGCGGCGACGGCCTTGATGGCGTCGCCGGAGTACCGGATGCCGCCGTCGGCGATGACGGGGACGTCGTGCTGGCTGGCCACGTCGGCGACCTGGGAGACGGCTGTAATCTGGGGCATCCCGGCGCCGGTGACGACGCGGGTGGTACAGATCGAACCGGGCCCGATGCCGACTTTGACGCCGTCGGCGAAGTCGACGACGTCCTCGGCGGCCTCGCGGGTGCCGATGTTGCCGACGACGACGTCCGCGTCGACGGTCTCCTTGATCTCGCGGGCGCTGTCGACGACGTTGAGGTTGTGGGCGTGTGCGGAGTCGATGAACAGCACGTCGGCGCCGGCCTCGTCGGCCGCCGTCGCGCGGTCGAGTTCGAACGGCCCGACGGCGGCACCGGCGACGAGCCGTCCGTTCTCGTCGCGTGCCGCGGTGTCGTACTCGCGACGCTGGAGGATGCCCTGCATCGTGACGAGGCCGATGAGCCGGTTCTGCTCGTCGACGATGGGGACGCGCTCGATCTTGTGTTCGTACATCAGTTCCAGGGCCTCGCGGGCCGTGACGTCCTCTGATGCGGTGATGACCTCGTCTGTCATGGCCTCGTCGACGGCGTCGTCCTCGCCGACTTCGAGGTAGGGGCGGATGTCCGTGGCCGAGATGATGCCGAGGACCTGGCCGTCGTCGTCGACGACGGGGGCGCCGGAGACGCCCTGTTGCTCCATCATCTGGTCGACGTCGCGGACCGTCTGGTCCGGCGCGGCAGTGACGACGTCGCGGATGATCAGTTCGTCGGCGCGCTTGACGCGCTCGATCTCGGCGACCATCTGGTCGACGTCCATGTTGCGGTGGAGGACGCCGAGCCCGCCGTGGCGGGCCATCCCGATGCCCATGTCGCTCTCGGTGACGGTGTCCATCGCCGCCGTGAGGACGGGCACGTTGATCTCGACGTTCTTCGAGACGCGCGTCGCGGTGTCCGCCTCGTCCGGTTCGACGCGCGACTCCTTGGGTCGCAGGAGGACGTCGTCGAACGTCAGCGCTTCCGGTACCTGGAGTTTTTGCGAGAAGGGCTCGCGCTCGTTCGCCATGTAAAGCGTCGCAGACGGTGGCTCAAAAGCGTTGCGAGACGGCCAGGCGCGTGGGCGCCGGTCCCACACGAATCCGGCGAGAATGTGGATCCTCACTCACGAACGCCGGATCGGTAAAAGATGGGAGAAAGCGCGTCGGAAACCCCAGTGATGCCGGCCGTATGCGGCCAATTCTCACACAACGTTTATACTTCGACCAAAGAATATGATAGATATGCAATCCGTCAGCCCCACCGGCACGGACGGCAGCCGACGAACGACCCTCTCGCTCGCGGGGGTCGTCAAGACATTCCTGGTGGGAACTCGCTTTACAGCGAACTGGCGGTCGGCGGCCCCGATTCCCGACGCTCCTCTCGCGTATCGGCGTCGACGCACCCACGGGGCCGCGGGTGAGGGCCGCCGCTAACGTCCGATGAGTAGCTCTCAACATCCGGTCGCTATCAACCTCGAGCAGCGCGTCGGCGGCGCCACGCGCCTGCTCGCGACGGTGATGCTGTTACCCCTGCTCGACGGTGTCTTCGCCGCCGTCGTCCTCGCAGGCGCGCTCTCCAGCGTCACCGGCATTATCGAGGTCGGCCTGCTCATCTTCGGCGGCTCCGCGACGCTGGCGGTCATCCTCGCCGAGATGGACGGCGACGTGAAGGAGGTCACGAAGTCGATACTGTTCGTGGGCACCGTCGTCGTCGCGGGCGCCGTCGTCGTGGCCGCGCTCGCACCGACTATCCGGAGCGTCCTCGTCCCAGGCGTCTTCGACCGCTTCGCGGCCATCATCATCCTCGCCATCGCGGGCCGGACCGCCAGTGCCCGCATCGGCGAGATACTGCCGCGCCCGTCGATGATACTGATCATCGGCCTGGTCGTCAGCGTCGACCTGAACGGGCTCTCCGTCGTCGTCCAGACCGACCCCGAACTCATGCTCCGCGCGGCGGCGGCCGCGGGCGTCGGCGTGGCGTTCGCACTCACCGCCGCCCTCGCTGGCCCGTGGCTGCGAAACGCCGTCGACATCGACCGCTTCCGCTTCGGCAGCGCCGTCGCGCTGGGGGTCCTCCCGCTGAGCCTCTTCGGTGCCATCCCGGGAGACGCCCCCGTCGCACTCGCCGTGCTCGGCGTGACGACGCTGCTGGCGTTCGACCCCGGCCGCGCCCGCCAGCGCGACGAGGAGTTCGACCCCGACCGCGTCGACGTGACGGCGGCGTTCACCGACGGCGGCGCCTCGCAGGGCGTCGAACACGACGACGCCGATACCGAACCGCACCGCGCTGTCCCCTTCCTCGACGACGCCGTGGATGGTGAGGACAACGACGACGATGACGACGACGGCGGCGAGCGCCTCCCGTGGCTCTGATGAGGAAGGCTTAGGGGCCTCACCCTCCCCAACTCAGGCATGGCTGACAACCGCGTCGTCCAGGGACGGATGGTCACCCCTAAGAGCCTCGCCGAGATAATCGAGGGCGAGTCCGTCATGGACGCCGAAGCGATCGAGGACGCCGACCGCGACTGCCCCGACTGCGGCGGCGACGTTATCCAGGTCGGCTACATGCCCAGCGTGACGGAGTTCGTCACCGGCTTCAAGTGCCAGGACTGCGACTGGGCCGAGACCGACCGGGAGTAATCGTAACCCCTTTAGTGCAACTCGGCAAATGACGATTCACGGGGCTGTGGCCTAGTCCGGGAAGGCGGCTGACTCCAGAGGTCACACGCCAGGTGACGATATCCAGAGCTGATATACCGAGCGTCCGACTGATCATCGGTCGCGTTGACGACCCTCTGGAGTACCGAGGCGTGGTACGGAGATATCAGCCGATCGTGGGTTCAAATCCCTCCGGCCCCATCCAACTCCTTTCAAACCCGAAACCACCAGACAGCGGTAGCCCAGTGATTTTCAAACGTGCTTAGTTCTCGGTTTCAGCGAGGATTTGAGTTGGTGATGGGTACAGCCACAACGCCGTACTGCGGTCAATCCGATGTACGAAAGCGGCAGCAATAACTCCTATTGTTGGATTGCTCTGTACATATTTAGCCGGCTGGTCGTTTTTCACAATTAGCAAACGATAACACACCACGTCGATGCATCAAAATTGGCGAGAAATATTTGCGGCTCGTTTTAGAGGCACTGATAGTCGCATTGGCCATTGGATATATTAATGGGGTTTCTTAAGGGAGATAACTCAGTTATTTACGAGCTTGCTTAAATAGTAATATAGATGCGGTCCCTCAATTATTTCACCCGGAAACCCGGCTACGACGCACAGTTTTACCATGTACTATATTACTTTCACTGCGGTCTGAACACCATTATTATGCCACCGGTTCTATTTATATTCACAACTTTACGTATGAGAGGCCGACACGACGGAAGAATCGCATCCGGGACGTCTGTTTGCTTGATGGGCAGTGGACGTCCCGCTTTCCAATCGAGGTCACCCCTACCTGTGCCGACAGGGATGACCGATCATCCCTGCCCTGGAGTTTCCTCACGTGGCCTACATCGGCCTGCCACCTTAGTAGTAACTCCATATGCAGGATTATTGGCACGTTACTGCATGGACTATAACAATAGACCAGCAGACGATAAGATAGCAGAGTACTTGGAGACAACTGGCCGAACCGCCCGACCGTCCGAGATCGCACGGGAGACGGGCCTTAGCAAGTCCTACGTCACCCGTCGATGCAAGCGTATGGCGGAAGCTGAAATCCTCAGGCGTGAGGAAGGCGGCTACGTCATCGGTCACGACATTCCAGGCATGGACAGTCCAGTCATCCTAAACTCAGACCCTGACCACCTCCTCAATATCGTCGAGGAGGTCGCTCCCAGTAGGCTGTCCGAAGCTCGTGGGAAGCCAGTCAATGAACTGAGGAAGTTCATCAAAGACGAACTGGCGACTGCGACCTACCCGCTCGGCAACCGCAAGGTCAGTTACGAAGCGAACTGACAGGGAATTCCCTGTCTATAGCATCCAATTTTTCGATCATAGTTCAGCATTCATGTATCATCTGATTTCCCAAATATGTTCAGTACAGCAGGTGGTTTGCACAGAATTATCGACACCGGTGTCGTTACTAAGGAAAATCAATAATCTCTGTAGCTCATGTACCGGGGAAATATCGGGGGAGCGTGGGCAAGGTGATTTGGTGGGTGCTGTTACTGTGACGATCATAGTGGCAATAATCGCTATGCTCGGCATCTACCTCTTCTCGGAGCTAAATCAAGTAATCACGATAACTGGACCCCTTTCTGGTACGGGGGAGGACGTGCTTATCGATGCAGCTGATGCACTCGTGTTAGCAGTGGGCGGGACTGGGATAACCCTCACTGTTATTCTTATCTTTCGGGGAGCTTTGCAGTGAATCCAGAAGCTATTGGTATGTCTTTTCTCCGCGCACTAACCGTAGTTTTAGTACTTGCTGCGTTATGGCCGTTTCTCCCATCCACAGGCCCATTCTCCCAAATCCCCACAACAATAGATACAATCAGTGAGTTTGTGATTCCTGCAGTTGTAATTGGTGCGCCAGCAGTCGCATATTACCTCCTGAGAGGTTGGTGATGGGTATCAGGAGCAGTTTGAGGGATTCATCCTGTGGGTATCCAGCTGCTACAGAACCAATTCCCCAGTCCTATTAACACCTACAACAGGTCGATGTATTCCTTTCGCCCTTCCCGCTCCTGTTCCTTCGTGCGGGCGTCGTAGTGCTTATCCAAGACTGAGACGGACACATCGACGCGTTCGCTCAGCTTTTCCTTCGGCCATCCGCGATTGATGTGGTAGGTAATAGAACCTCGTCGGATCGGATGCAATGACACGGACGACGGACAGCTCGGTGCCTGGGTCACGTATTGCGCGGCATCACAGTCTTCGATGACCCGCTCGTGAGGACAGTCCTTCGTCAGAACACAAGGCCGAGTCACTGGCACGAGAGTTTTGTAAGCACGTTGGCGGGGAAGACGCCCGCTGGTTGTCGTGAACAACGGTTCGCGCCCGTAGTCGTCAGTCACGTCTTCGCGCTTCACCTCGATGTAGTCGACCAACGTTTTCCGTAACTCGTCGGTGATCGTCACGTCGCGCTCCCCCGAGTTGCCGTTCTTGAGAGCCGTGCCAGCTGACTTCCGGTCGCGGAATTGCAAAAGTGCGCCATCACGAGTTTGCACGAAGTCATTCTTGTCCAGGGCGAGTGCACCGCTGATCCGACAGCCCGTGTGCCACAGCAAGTGGAACAGCGCGTGTTTCCGAGTGCCATATTCGTAGGTTTTCAAGTATCGGAGGACGTCTTCGGCGTGGTCGAGCCGAAGAGTGTCGTCGCTCCGGGCCTGATCGTGCGAGAGATTCGGGATGGTCATTTTGTCTGCCATCCCTTGGTCAACGAGGTCGATGGATTCGCACCACCGAATGAACACCCGGAGGTGTTTCACGTTGTTGTGGAGCGTGACGATCTTGATGTTCTCACTCCGACGTTCTTGCTTCCAGCTCTCGATGACGTAACCAGAGATCTCCCCTGTCGTCTCTACGTCGTGCTTCTCGCAGAACTCTACGAAGTGCTTCGTCGGGAAGCGATAGGCCCTCAACGTAGAGTCCTTTACCGAGCCTTTCTTCGAGGCGAGGAACTGCCGGCGTGCTTGACGGGGCGTTACGAGTTCATCTACGTCTTCGTCTGGGTTAGGTTTCATTTTTGTCCTAACCGCCACACGGGGAGCGACTGTTCCCAGGGATATGCGCCCAAACCGATCATGGGCTTGTGGTCCGACGACGACCTCCCAGGAGTAACACCGAAGGGTAACGCCTGGGGAGCCGACCGTCCATTTCGCCGGTGGTGCCGTATTCGGTCGCCACGGCACCTCTACCGGCGAAATAGTTCAAATCCCTCCGGCCCCATACTTTCCTTAAAATCGTATGAAATTGGATAGCGACGTGTTCTCTATCTTTGCTCTGCCGAATCGGCACTGAGAGTTCTCGAGGAACGGGAAATCAGTCGTCCGCGACTGGCTCCTCGATAATGGCGAGCCAGAACTCCTCGACAGATTGCACGAACGCGATGAACTCGTCGGGTTCGATGGGTTTCTGGATGTAGTGGTCGGCCTCGATGCCGTGGGACCGGGCGATATCCTCGCCGACGTCGGAACTCGTCAGGACGGTGACGGGGATGTCCGAGAGGGCGGGTTCGTTCTTCAACTCCGAGAGGACGTCCCGTCCGCTCGTGACGGGAAGGTTCGGTTCGAGGAGGACGAGGTTGGGTCGCGGCGCGTCGGCGTACTCGCCGCGATGGCGGATGAAGTCGATGGCGGATTCGCCGTCGGTGACGGTGTGGAGGCGGTTGGCCAGTTTGCCGTCCCGGAACGATTCCGTGAAGAGGCGCGTGTCTCCCGGGCTCGGCTCGACCAGCAGGATGTCTATCGGGTCGCCCGGCCGTTCGTCGTCTACCGGCATTGCTACTCGTATCGCGTCGAGACGGATAAAGAAGCTCCAGAGATGGCTATCGGTCGATTCCCATTTGTTCGTGGAGAGTTCGTCTGGTCACTTCGGGGAGTGGCGTCGTCCGAGCGCGTACCCCAGCCAGAGGAGCGTACCCGGGATCGCGACGAAGGTGAGTAAGTCGAAGACCATCGCATAGAACACGACTGTTCGGCCGATAGGACCGACCTGCGGGAGCCAGAACGGGAATTCGGCTCCCATGCCGCCCTCGACGCCGTCGAGAGATTTCCAGAGCACGCGGTTGCCGACCACGGCGGTCGTCACGAGCACCGTCAGGAGGAGCGCCGGCGGTCGAACGTCGTCGGCGCGGACGGGGAGTGCCCGGACCATACGGTGTCTCCGCACAGTCGATTGATAAATTTCGCGGCCGTCCGAACGATGTTACAGATCGTCGAGAGCGTCGAACATCGCGTCCAGACAGGGATTGCCACAGTATCGGACGCTGGTACTCCGGTGGTCGTACTCGACGACGTCCGATTCGGCGAGTTTCGGCAGGGCCGAGTGGTGTAATCGCGCCGCGACCTGCTGTGGGTCCTGCTGGTGGCTTTCGCCGATCGCCTCGGCGACGTCGCTCACCGACGCCACGTCCTCGCGGGACTCGTGGAAGTACCGGATTGTCGCACGCCGGTAACTGCCCGCGAGCAGGCCGATCAGTTCGTCTCTCTCGGACATCGTTGTGGATTCCTGGCATTCCATCGTCGTTCTCTTCCTGGGAGATTGGTTCCTGTCGTCTTCTGGGCCTCTCGGTCGCGCATGAACCGACGGACGTTAGCCCGTCGCTCGCTGGGCAGCGTCGACGACGCACCGACGCGGCCGACGACCGAGCGGGGCTGCTACAGGTGTTCACGAGCGACCGACGGGTATGTCATTCGTTCACCCAGATCGTCAAATTCCGAAAGCGAGGTACCTCTGCGGTTCTCCCCCACGCGACCCCGCCCTGGAGAAATCGAGTCGCGGCACGAGGTGGATGTTCGGTCAGTCCGTCAACGAGGGCTCCGCTCCAGTCCTCGAAGGAGTATCGCAGAACACGCGCTCGGCAGTACTGCCGGCCGCAGAAGGAGGACCGTGGGCGGACGTGCGCGACGCTCCCGCTACTCAGGAACTCACGCCGACGCGACCGGAGCTGTCGACGACGACGTGGCGACCGGCGTACTCGAATTCGACCTGGACGCTGTTTCCGTCAGCAGACTCGAACAGCGCGTCTAGCGCGTCCGGATCGATCGATTCGTAGAGCGGTGGGAGCACCAGCGGATCGGTGTCGGTCTTCGCGGCGACCTCCCTGACCACAATCTCACTGGGCGAGACGCCGTCGACGGTTCGAAAACCATCCCGTCCGTTTTCCATCGGTGTACGTCTGATGAACGACTATCGGTAAAACAATATCGGCATACCGGCTGTCTCTGCGGCGTCACCGGCGACTCTCCGTGGCAACGAGAGGCCTCGCCATCGACTATGCTCCGGGCGGCTGCGACGCTATCCACCCTGGCGCGCGACAGAAATTCCCCGGTTACTGCTCGACGAGTGAATCGGATCCGCACTCCGAACATCGGTCACCGGTGTGCTGGATGAACACCGACCCGCAGGCGGTACACTCGTGAAGAACGGTCTTGGGCTGATCGTCCTCGGGCGGTGCCTCGGTGTCCGTGGACTGGCGATTCGAGAACTTGTTTCGTATCTTCGTCAGGGGACCAGACATCACCCGTCCCTAGTCGACGCTCGGGCAAGACCGTTTGACCTAATGAATTAGGGACGTGACGGCAATAGCTGGTGGCCAGTTCGGCGCTTTCGGGGGTGCGGTTGAGACGTACGTACCGACCGCTGGCGACGACCAGTCCCCGTAGGGGGCTCTCCACGGCGTGAATCTGGCTCGAAGGAGAGAGGAGCTGAGGACCAACCTCGCACACCGGCCGGCCGTCGAGCGAT
>Ga0075106_1001346_pt1 | contig 10767 bp, 9 predicted proteins | sample AntDeeMetag02WF4_FD_69796 | JGI IMG/M metagenome (GOLD analysis project Ga0075106, IMG submission 69796) | Saline lake microbial communities from Deep Lake, Antarctica - Antarctic Deep Lake Metagenome 02WF4 | ecosystem: Environmental > Aquatic > Non-marine Saline and Alkaline > Saline | place... | reverse complement strand
GAAATTGCGCCAGAACTGAGGGGATAATCTCAATGTGTTAATTTGGTGATTTGGTGATGTGATAATTGGTTTAGTGCTTGAAATTAGATGTTCAGCATCAAACACTGTTTTGCTTAAAAGAAATCACAAGCTAATACTTTATAGGTCTTTCAGATATTTCGAGGTCTGGTTATTTTATATTTTAGGCTTAACTTAAAACCGTAATTAATTATGAAAGCTGAGGATCAAAATATTTCCACAAAAAATCAAAATGAATTGGATAAGCGTTTGGAACATTACCACGATAATCCGGATGACCTTTTGGATTGGGAAGATATCGAGAACAAATGGTGATTTTAGAACAAATTAAGCTTTGACTTAGATAATTATAATCTGTTAATAACGATTGGCTTACCCTAAATATCTATAATCGGCTAAGGCCGATTGGTCTGAGTCGATTGGCAAACTTATCGGTTAATTTTAATTTTATGCACAAAAAATTACTTAGTTTACTTTTTATTTCCCTGGTTTTGGTGCAAGTGAGTTGCGGTCAAGAACCGGGGAAGAAAAATTCTGAAAACCAATCCGATAACCCAAAAAAAACAGAAAATTTGAACGATTTAGCCAAAGCATCGAGTCCTTATTTACAAGAACACGCTGACAATCCAGTTGACTGGATGGAATGGGGACCGGAAGCACTCAAAAAAGCAAAAGAAGAAAACAAGCCTTTGCTCATTAGCATTGGTTATTCCGCTTGTCACTGGTGCCACGTGATGGAAGATGAATCTTTTATGGACACGACTGTTGCCAAAATGATGAACGAGCATTTTGTGCCCATAAAAGTTGATCGCGAAGAACGCCCCGATATTGATCAGGTTTATATGGACGCCGCGACAATGCTCAATGGACAGGGCGGCTGGCCGCTCAATGCTTTCGCGCTTCCCGACGGCCGGCCTTTCTTTGCAGGCACTTATTTTCCAAAAGACCAGTGGTTGCAAGTTTTGCGGCAAATTGCCAATGTCTATGAAAACAAGCACGACAAAGTCCTCGAGCAGGCAGAAGCACTGACCGAAGGCATTCAGAAACAGGAATTGGTGAATCTTGAAAGTCAGCAGAAAGATTTTACAAAAGAGCAGTATAAAAACCTTTTTGACACTTGGGAAGGACGCATTGATTTTGCAAAAGGCGGCTTTAAGGGTAGTCCAAAATTTCCGATGCCGAGCGCTTGGGAATTTCTGTTGCAAAATTATTATTTGACAGGAAATGAAAAAACTTTAGAAGCCGTCACCACAACTTTAGATGCAATGGCACGCGGCGGGATTTATGACCAAATCGGTGGTGGATTTGCGCGTTATTCCACTGATGACCAATGGTTTGCCCCGCACTTTGAAAAAATGCTCTACGACAACGGGCAGTTAATTTCGCTTTATGCAAATGCCTTCAAAATCACCAAAAATCCAGAATATGAACGTGTTATCCGCGAAACCCTGGAATTTGTCGAACGCGAACTTCAAGATAAAAACGGCGGGTTTTATTCGTCGCTGAACGCAGATAGCGAAGGTGAGGAAGGAAAATTTTATGTGTTTCAGGCCAAAGAAATCGATGAGGTTTTGAGTGAAGAAAACGAAGCTTTGATAAAAGAATTTTACAATGTAAAGAAACGCGGCAATTGGGAAAACGACGAAAATATTCTTTACCGTGAAGAATCAGAAAAAGAGTTTGCCAAAGAAAATGGATTGTCTGAAAAGCAATGGGATAAACAACTCAAAAAGGCAAAAGAAAAACTTTTGGCTTTTCGTGAAAAACGCGAGCGCCCGAGCACCGATGATAAAATCTTGACCTCTTGGAATGCGTTGATGCTGAAAGGCTATTTAGATGCATATCAGGCTTTGGGTGATGAAGATTACTTAAAAATAGCCCTGAAAAACGCCCGTTTTCTCGAAACAAATATGATTAAACGAGACGGTTCACTTTTTAGGAATTTTAAGGATGGAAAACCGGCAATTGATGCTTTTCTCGATGATTACGCGCTCTTGGCAGATGCTTTTTTAGAACTCTATCAAAGTACCTTTGACAAACATTGGCTCGATCAATCTGAAAAGGTGGCGGAATATGCCTTGCAAAATTTTTCAGATGAAAATGAGCCATTATTATTTTACACTTCAAATAAAGCTGAAAAACTCATCGCCCGCAAAAAAGAAATAATGGACAATGTAATTCCGGCATCCAATTCGGTTTTTGCAATGGTGATTTATAAACTCGGATTACTCAAAGACCGCAGCGACTTCAAGGAAAAAAGTAAAAAAATGCTCAGCGCGATGGGGAAAAGTTTGGACGACAACGGTCCTTATGCCGCAAATTGGGCAAGATTGATGGGACTGGAAGTTTATGAACCTTATGAAATTGCAATCACCGGTGAGAATTATGTAGAAAAGCGCAAAAAACTGCAAGCTAATTTTTTACCGAATTCCCTGTTTCTCGGCGGAAATGAAGAAAATTTAGCTCTCTTGAAAAATAAACTCGTTCCCGGGGAAACCATCATTTATGTTTGTCAAAATAAGGTCTTCCAAAAACCCGTCGAGAAAGTGGATGAAGCTTTGAGGCAGGTTAATTGATTTTTACCTAAGTGAAACCTATATTAGGATTTATACCGAATCAACTATAATAAGGCATTCATTAAGTTTTATTTTTTTTTAGTAATGTCTCGGTATTATACCAAAAATTTTACGAAATTTTAAACTTGAATTGGTTTTTTTATTTTTATGAAGGACAAAATAACTTTGAATATGTTATTTGAAATAACAAAATAAACCTAAAAGTGTTATTTAAAAAAACACTTTTAGAACTGAATAAAAATAAAATTATCCTAAATCTGCTATTTAATCACCTTGATAACCTTTACAATAGTTTTAGGCTTACGAGATTGCGCTCTAAATTTTGACAATAATTGGCAAGATTATTGGTTTTAACGTAGAAGTAAATTTTAAAAGTTTACAACTCACTATCTTTACATTTTAATAATCAGGTTATGAAATACATTTTCACTTTATTTTTCTTTGTTGCCGCAGTTTTATCGGCTTCGGCGCAGATTGAGGACAACCCAAATCAGTTGAACACCGGTGATAATTTTAATACTTCTGACAGCCGTTCACTGCGCAATAACAATAATTCTTTTTCAACTGGAAACCGCAATTTGCTTCGGAAGAAAAAAGATAAAAAAAGTTCTTATCTGCAAGAAGAAGAGAAGAAATTTGATATGCAAGACCAAAAGGTTTTCGTTACTAAAAAAGCTGATTTCAAACCTGAATATGCGGGAAATGGACGCGAGCGAAAATTAAAAGATAAATACAGTAAGGACAAAAGTTTTGGTGAATTCACCAATAATGGAAAATTTGTGCGTATCGTTTGCCGAGATCACCAGGCTGTGGATGGCGATTTAGTGCGTGTTATAATAAATGGAAAGACTTATATCGATAAAATTTTCTTGGACAGTAAAGCCAAAGGATTTCGGTTGAATTTAGAAATGGGGTTCAATAAAATTGAATTTGAAGCTCTAAATCAAGGGGCTTCCGGGCCCAATACCGCTGCTTTTCAAGTTTATGATGATAAGGGAAAAACACTTCTATCAAATGAATGGAATTTGACCACGGGCACAAAGGCTTCTTTGATTGTTATTAAAAATAAGGATTCTGAGGTGCTTTCTTCTGGAAATTCAGGAAATTAATTTTTTTATTTCTGCGTAAAACCGGTGTACAGGAAACCCCATCACGGTAAAATATGAACCATCAATTTTCTCAACACCGATCATCCCGATCCATTCCTGAATTCCATAAGCCCCGGCTTTATCAAAGGGTTTAAAATTTGAGATATAAAATTCAATTTCCTTCTCTGATAGGTTTTTAAAAAACACCGTGGTGCTGTCGTGAAAAACCACACATTTTTCCGAAGTTCTCAAACAAACCGATGAAATCACTTCGTGTGAACGCCCTGAAAGTGATTGCAACATTTCTTTGGCTTCAGTTTCATCTTTAGGTTTTCCCAAGGCTTGATTATCCAAACTCACAATGGTATCGCCCGTAATTAAAATTTCATTTTCGGCCAATTCATTTTGAAAGGCATCTGATTTTAATTTTGCGAGATATTCAGCGATTTCAGCGCCTTTTAAATCTGGCGGATAATTTTCTTCAACCCCTTTCAAACGAATTTCAAAGTCAAACCCCATTTCCTTTAGCAATTCCTGTCTTCTCGGGGAAGCAGAAGCTAAAACTAAATTATAATGCTTCAAGTCTGGCAGTAAATTTTTCATAATTACAGGATAAATTGATAGAGTGAAAGCGAAATTATGGCCATAAATAATTCGGCAAAAAGTAGTTGTGAAATAATTTTATAATCCTGTGGGTTTTTAGCTTTTACAACCAAATAAAAAATCACGAGTAGCGGAAACGCAATGGCGGTTAAAGTAAAAATCAGAAGGATAGTATTGTGGTAAAGATAAGTGTACATATAATAAAAGAGGCCGCCCAGAAGAATTGTATTCAGGACAATAAAAACAGTATTTGCCCTTTTTCGGCCGAGCAAAATTGGTAAAGTTTTAATGCTGCGATCGTGATCATCGCTGATGTGCAATTGATCTTTTGCCATTTCCCGCATCCAGTTGATAAAAAACACAACAGCGGAATAATCAAACAGGATCGAGAAATAAGTGAGTTGGGTTTGCCTAATTTGATCATTCATTATGGGCACTAAATCATAGATTGCTTCGACAAAAATACCGAGCGTCACCAAAAAACTCAACACGATATTCCCGATAACCGCATATTCTTTCAACGAAGTGACATACACATAAACCAGGGCAGAGGCAATGATAAAAATTGCTGTAAATACTGGCACACCCAAAGCATTGGACAAATAAAACCCAATTCCCACGGCGATGATATTTAAAACCACAAATACATTCTGGGCTTTCCGCCGCCCGATTTCAGCGGGATGCTTTTGTGCGTAATTTAAATACTGACCCCCGGCTGCAATACAAACCGAGGCTAACACCAAGAGCATAAATTTATAATCAAAAAGGGCAGTGGGGACGTTAAACGGCGCAAAGAAAAAATATTTTATGGCCACTTGTGCTAAAACCAACATTAAAATATTCTCAATACCAATTGTTTTAAGAAAATTTCTCATTCAATATTTTAATTTCATTTTAAGCGAAGTGACAAACCTTAAATCCTACGTCCTACGTCTTCTCTTCTTAAGTCTTTTTTTTAATTTTATTCCCACTTTTGTTGAACTTTCATCACTTGTTCAATCAAATCACGCACACAGCCTTTGCCGCCGTTTCGGTGCGAAATATATTTAGAGATCGCTTTGACTTCCGGTACCGCATTTTGTGGGCAGGTGGGCAGGCCGATTAATTTCATCGGATGTATGTCTGGGATATCGTCGCCCATATAAGCCACGTTTTTCGGATCGATATCATAAATGTCAAAAAATTCGTCCAATTTTTCGACCTTGTTTTCCACGCCGAGATAAATATCGGTCAATCCCAAATTCCGCAATCGCTTTCTCACGCCTTCGTTTTTTCCACCTGAAATCACGCAAACGGTATATCCTTTCTGAATGGCTTTTTTGAGTGCAAAACCATCTTTGACGTGCATCGTGCGCAAAAGCTGGCCGTCAGTGGAAACTTGCACAGAGCCGTCTGTCATCACACCGTCCACATCAAATATAAAAGTTGTGATGTGATTGAGTTTTTCTTTATAATTCATTTCCATAATCTTTAATTGATTGGCTTAAAAGTTTGTAAACTTCTAATAATTCAGGTTTGTTTTCCAGTGATTCCTCGTGGGACCTCAAAGTGGCTTTATCCCTGCGGATTGCGGGTCCGGTTTGCATCTTCCGGGGTGAATGGACCACGGCTTTCTCGGCGGTTTCCAAAATCAACTTCCGCAGCAGCGAAAATTCTATATCATTTTCCCGACAAATTTTTTCACTCAAGGCCATCACGTGATTGGAAAAATTACACGCAAAAACAGCGGCCAAATGAAGTTTCTTTCGTTGTTCACCGTTTAAAACTTGAACATTTTCAGACAATACATTTCCAAGCTGCACCAGTTTTTGTTCAGCTTCATTAGAATTTGCCTCTACACAGATCGGAATTTCAGAAAAATCAACATTCTTTTCCTTCGAAAATGTCTGAAGTGGATAAAAAACACCGCTGTTTTTAAATTCTGGCAAAGCTTGATTTCCCGAGGTATGGGCGATAATCCCAGGCTTGTTTTTCAAGAGTTCACAAGTTTGAAGGGTGATATCATCGCTAACGGCAACTATGTAAAAATCAGCTGTTTCAACTTCTTTAATTGAAGTAGTGGTTTTAGTTTTTTTCGAAAAGTAATCCAAGGTTTTTTTACGGTGGTTAAAAACCTGTTTTACCTCGACTTGACCGCTTTTTTGAAAAGCATTGAACATATGCCGTGCGACATTTCCGGTACCTGTAAGGATCACTGAAATCATACGGCAAAAATACGGAATATTATCAGGTTGTAAAACCTATTTTTTGAGCGATTTTCAAGGCCTTTTAAGCTTGAAAATCCAGCCTAATCCATTATCTTTGCAACCGAAAAAAGCGGTTTCCAATGCAAAATAAAATTGCAAAATTTCTCTTCTCTACGCGTTTAATGTCTATTCTTTTTACTGTGTTTGCGGTTTCGATGGCGATCGGGACTTTTGTTGAAAATTCTTACACCACGACAACTGCCCGCGAATGGATTTATGACACCTGGTGGTTTGAAGGTATAATGCTTCTTTTTGTCGTCAATTTCATCGGGAACATCAAACGCTACCAGCTTTTGAGAAAGAAAAAATGGACGACATTATTACTTCACCTGTCTTTTATACTCATTATCGTGGGTGCAGGGATCACGCGTTATCTGGGTGAAGAAGGGGTGATGCCCATTCAGGAAGGGAAAGTTTCCAGCACTATGCTTTCTCAAAAAACATATTTGTCGGTTCGCTTAGTTGGGGAACACGATGGCAAAGATTTACAGCGTTCTCAAAATCTGGAATTGACCCTTGCGCCGGCAATTGCGAAAGGTAAAACAGTATCCACAGATTTCAAGGGACAGGATCTCGATTTTGAAGTTGTTGATTTTACCGGTAATGCAGAGCGTGTTTTTGAAGCTGATCCTGAAGGTGAAAATTATTTAAAAATTGTGGAAGCCACCGGTGGAAATAGGCACGATCATTATCTTAAAGAGGGTGAAGTGGAACAATATCACAATATTCTTTTTTCATTCAACAACCCAAAAGATGGTGCCATTAATATTACTTTAAAAAATGGCCATTATTCTATCGAAACCCCTTTTGCCGGGAACTATATGCGGATGGCCGATCAGAAAAAGGGAAGCGTGGCAAAAGACACGGTTCAAGCCTTGCAACTTAGATCGCTTTATTCTTTAGCGGGACTGAAAGTAGTGATACCCGATCCAGCGATTAAAGGCACTTATATAACCGTTTCACAAGACAAAAGCCGCAAAGACCTTGAGGATTTGATCAAGATGAAGGTGAGCAGTCAGGGCGAAAGTAAAATGATTGAATTGCGTGGGGCAAAGGGAAAGGTAAATCCTTTTAAAGAAGTTGATTTAGCAGGTCTCAACGTAAATTTAAGGTATGGAAGTAAAGAAATAGAATTGCCTTTTGCCTTGCGTTTAACTGATTTTATCGCTAAAAAATATCCAGGAACCGCTGATCGTGAAACCCCGAGTTATGCAGGTTTCAGAAGCAAAGTCGATCTGATTGATGAAGGAAAAGAAGTGCCAAAGGAAATTTATATGAACAACGTGCTCGATCACAAGGGCTACCGTTTTTTTCAATCTTCATTTCAACCCGATGAGTCGGGGACAATTTTATCTGTAAATCACGACAAATGGGGGACCTGGGTCACTTATACCGGTTATATGTTGCTCTACTTGGGCTTGATGCTCATTCTTTTTGACCCCGGTTCGCGTTTTGGTGATTTGAAAAAACAGTTGGATAAAGTGAAAAAGAAAAAAGCACAACTTTCTGTTGTTTTAGTGTTGTTTAGTTTAATGAGTGGTTTTAACTTAAAAGCGCAAGATTCCTTAAGTGCAACTCAAGGTCCTCAAAACAAACAAGCACCTCAAGAAGCTGAACATCAACATAGCAACCGTGCAAGTCCACTGAGCTGGACATTTGAACGCACCAAAAAATTTATAAAGGCCAATGCCGTCAATGCGGAACACGCCGATAAATTTGCGCGCTTGATTATCCAGGACCGCGGCGGACGGATGAAACCGGCCAATACTTACTCTTCAGAATTGCTGAGAAAAATCAGCAAACAAAACGAATTTGTAGGTTTAAACAGTGATCAGGTTTTGTTGTCAATGATGGAAATTCCCGCAGCTTGGTATAATGTTCCGCTGGTTTATGTCAAATCTAAGAACGACAGCCTTCACCACGTCCTCGATGTTGAGGAAGGTAAAAAGCGCCTTGCGCTGCGCGATTTTTTTGATAAACAGGGAACTTATAAACTGACCCCTTTTCTCGAGAGTGCTTATCGGGCAAAAGTGAAAAACCAGTTTCAGAAAGATTATATTGATGTCGATAAAAAGGTGAGTTTACTTTCCAATACTTTGGAAGGACGCGGCCTTAAAATCTTTCCGGTTCCCAATTCAGAGAATAATAAATGGATTTCTTTTACCAAAGCCCGTCAAAACCAAGTTATTCAGCAGGATTCGATGTATCAGGTGACTATTTTACCGATGTATTTGCAGTCTTTGCAAAAGGCCAGAAATTCGGGTGATTTTGAAACAGCCAATAAAGCCCTGCAAATCCTGAAAGGTTATCAACACAATTATGGCGGCGATGTGATGCCTTCTGATAACAAGGTGGAAGCTGAGATTTTATATAACGAGCACGATGTTTTCCGAAACTTGTTCTGGCAATATATGCTTGCCGGTTTAGTGATGTTCCTTTTTGTGATCCTAAGGATTTTTTATGATAATCGGGTCTTTAAAATAGCTGTGAATATATCTAAAGTAGCGGTTATTATTTTGTTTTTATTACACACCGCCGGGCTCATTTTCCGCTGGTATATTTCTGGCCACGCACCCTGGACAGATGCTTATGAAAGTATGATTTATGTCGGCTGGGCAACGATGTTTTTTGGGTTGGCATTTGGGCGGAAAAGTAACCTCACCATCGCTTCAACAGCTTTTGTGGCGGCGATCATTATGATGGTAGCACACTGGAATTGGATGGATCCGGCCATTTCAAATTTAGTCCCTGTTTTGGATTCTTACTGGTTGATGATTCACGTCGCCGTGATTGTGGCCAGTTATGGCCCGTTTACATTGGGGATGATTTTAGGGCTTGTCGCTTTATTACTGATGATTCTGACCACCAAAAAGAACAAACGCAAGATGAGCCTGAACATTCAGGAAATCACCATTATCACTGAACTCGCCCTGACGGTTGGCTTGGTGATGCTCACCATCGGGAATTTCCTGGGTGGAATGTGGGCCAATGAAAGTTGGGGGCGCTACTGGGGTTGGGACCCGAAAGAAACCTGGGCATTGATCAGCATTATGGTGTATGCCTTTGTGATCCATATGCGTCTCGTGCCCGGTTTGCGTGGACGATTTGCCTTTAACTGGGCGGCCATCATTGCATTTGGTTCCATTTTGATGACTTATTTTGGTGTAAACTTTTATCTCTCTGGCTTGCATTCTTACGCCAGCGGTGATCAGATTATTAGTTATAAATTTATTGGGATTGCTTTAGGGGTTTGGCTTCTTCTCGGATTTCTCGCTTACCTGAAATACAAGAAATTCTATTTTAAGCCCGTAAAAAAGAAAAAGAAATGAAGTTGAAATTTTTATTAATCGCTTTTGTCGCGCTTTTCAGCCTAATGGTTTTGTCCTGTAAAGAAGGATCTAATAAAAAAGTACAACAGCAAAAAGAAAAGCCCTCACCAAAACAAGCTTACGATTACACTGGAAAATATGAAGGCACTTTACCCTGCAAGAATTGCGATGGGGTTTCAATGTCTCTGACCCTCAAAAACAATCAAAAATTTAGAATGGTCAAAAGTTTTATCGGTGGTTCCCGGAATGGAAATATAAAAACAAAAACCGGTAATTATTCTTGGAGTAAAACCGATTCTATCATTACCCTTGAAGTGGCTTCGAAACAAAAGTTTTTAATTGAACAGCGCCATTTAATGATGCTGGATGATTCTAATCGAAAAATGAAAAACGGCGGAAATCTGCTGATGCTCAGTAAAGTAGAGGATTATTAAAGGCTAACGTAAAACAAACTTTTTACTTGGGAGAATTACTGAGAATGAATCTCGGAAAGGTTTTATCCTGCGGGGTTTTTGTCGGCTGTGCTTCAAAACCCCGTAGGTATGCTTTTAAAACCAATTCTCAAGCATCCCAAAAATAGTTTACAAATTTGATTTTTTTAAACCGATAACATAGTTCATTGACTGACAATGATGTAACTCTTTATCTTTAAAGCCCGTCTGCCAGACAGTCAGGGTTTATAAATCTGGGAAACATTTAGGTTTTGATTGAAATAGACCTACACCATCAAAAAAAGACCTTGCAGGACGATATAAAGTCACCTACCATCAAAGAATTATAAATCGAACTAGTGTTATGTTAAGCCTATTTTAGCCACCCAAAATCTTGTTCTTTTTCGCCAGTTCTGCGTTAAAAAATGATTCCGTAGCTAAGGCTATGCAATAATTTCTTGCCTAGACCTGACGAA
>Ga0075106_1001341_pt1 | contig 10795 bp, 10 predicted proteins | sample AntDeeMetag02WF4_FD_69796 | JGI IMG/M metagenome (GOLD analysis project Ga0075106, IMG submission 69796) | Saline lake microbial communities from Deep Lake, Antarctica - Antarctic Deep Lake Metagenome 02WF4 | ecosystem: Environmental > Aquatic > Non-marine Saline and Alkaline > Saline | place... | reverse complement strand
CTTTTGGCTGTGGATCTTCAATACTGTCATCTTTTTGAGCCACCACACCGATAACTTTATCGGCATTATTGGCCTCATTGATCAATTTAATGGATTTATCCCTTCCGGCGGTGATCGGAATAACCACACCCGGGAAGAGCACTGTGTTTTTTAATGGAAGGATCGGAAGGTCTTCCGGAAGTTCTTCGCGATTGATTTCTTCTTCATCTTCAGAGGTCATCAACGGAATAAGTTCCGCATCTTCGTTTAAGCCTTGAACCGACAAATTGTCAATGTCGAATATATTTGATTTTCCCATAAAATATAAGTAGTCATTATGTCAGTCAATTTTCATTTCAAATTGACCTAAAACTGTCTTTTTCTATTCTGAAGCCCGATTTGCAAGGGCTTCCTTGCACCCCAAAATTCAATTTGCGTGCCATAAAATTTTTAGGTTGACTGAATTTAGTCCAGCTCTGTAAAAGGAAGGTCAAAAAAATTTGAGCTTATTCCTTTGAGCTGAACTACTACACAGGAAGAGTGAGTGGGATGTATTGATTAAATTTCACATTACAAGTTCAATATGAGGGCCTGAAATATACTCATCGGACCAAGGGCAATGACGGCAAAATTTTTAAATTTACTTCTATACACTCACAACAACAGCAGGACTTCAATTTTTATTTTATCGACAAGGCGATACAATTTGAATTTCCAGTATTCGGTTCAGTTCAAACTTTAGACTTAAAAATAAATACTGTGCTTTAGAAAAAGCAAAATAATTTTAAACCCAAGGCTTGTCATTTTCATTTTAAATTGTAATTTTGCAGCCTTATTGAATTCAAATCAGTAAGGATCAATTGTTTAATTTTTAAATAAAAAAGTGTGGATACATTGAGTTACAAAACCGTATCGGCCAACAAATCAACCGTAAAGAAGCAGTGGCTTTTAATCGATGCCAAAGGGCATTCGCTTGGGCGCATGGCTTCAATAGCGGCAAAAATGTTGCGCGGAAAGCACAAACCAGATTTCACCCCGCACGTTGATTGTGGCGATAACGTCATTATCACGAATGCGACAAAGGTAAATCTCACGGGAAAGAAATGGAGCGAGAAAGAGTATATCCGCCATACAAATTTTCCCGGTGGTCAAAGAAGCTTAACGGCAAAGCAAATTTTTGAAAAAAACCCGAACCGTCTTGTTGAAAAAGCTGTTCAGGGAATGCTTCCAAAAAACCGTTTGGGTTCGGAATTGTTCAGGAACCTGCGTGTTTTTGAAACAGAGGAACACAACATGGAAGCGACAAAACCGAAGGAAATTAATTTAAACGAACTGGTTTAATGGAAACAATTCACAAAATCGGAAGGCGTAAAACTTCCATCGCGCGGGTTTACCTCAAAGAGGGAAAAGGCGATATTACCATAAACAACCGCGCCCTGAATAATTATTTTGGCACCGGCACTTTAATGTACAAGGTGAACCAACCAATGCAATTGACTGATAATGACAACAAGTTTGACATTATGGTTCACGTCAACGGCGGTGGAATCACAGGTCAGGCAGAGGCTATCAGAATGGCGCTTTCACGTGCTATGTGCGAGATCGATCCTGAAAACCGACTCACTTTGAAACCTGAAGGGCTCTTGATGAGGGATCCAAGGATGGTGGAACGTAAAAAGTATGGTCAGAAAAAAGCCCGTAAAAAATTCCAATTCTCAAAACGTTAAATTGGTGTTTTAAAAGGTATTTTCCCCAATTCAATTTTAATAAACTAAATTTTAATTCAATTTTGTTGTTATCCCGGTTTCCCCGGGAGTTAGTTTAGCATCTAAATGATCAAGGCCATTTCTTTTGAAAGTCACTCGATCATTGCTATACCAACAGAACGTAAACTATTACAAAAATGGCAAAAAGTCAAGAAGTCAAAGAACTATTGAACGCGGGTGTTCATTTTGGACATTTAACACGCCGCTGGGACCCAAACATGGAACCTTATGTTTACATGGAACGCAATGGGATCCACATTATCAACCTTTACAAAACTGTCGCAAAAATGGAGGAAGCTGGAAAAGCCCTTCATAAAATTGCTGCCAGTGGTCGCCAAATCCTCTTTGTAGCGACTAAAAAACAGGCAAAAGAAATTGTAGCTCAAGGTGCTGAGGATGCTCAAATGCCTTACATCACCGAACGCTGGCCTGGTGGAATGCTCACCAACTTTGTGACCATTCGCCGAGCGGTAAAGAAAATGAAGTCGGTCGATCAAATGAAAAAAGATGGAAGGTTCGAAAAACTTTCCAAAAAAGAACGTTTGCAAATTGAGCGTATGCGCGCTAAACTGGATAAGCAACTCGGTTCTATTTCTGAAATGACCCGTTTGCCGGGTGCAATTTTCATCGTGGACACCACACGCGAGCACATCGCCGTGAAAGAAGCACAACGATTAAATATCCCGATTTTTGCGATGGTCGATACAAACTCTGATCCGCGTCAAGTGGATTATGCCATCCCTTCAAACGATGACGCTTCAAAATCAATCAAAAAAATCATCGACTATGCTTCGAGCTCAATATCTGAAGGTTTAGATGAGCGCGAGGCTGATAAGAAAGTCAAGCAAGAGCAAGAAGCGAAAGCGAAAAAGGAAAAAGAGCAGAAAGCCAAGGCGAAAAAAGAAGCAGCTGATAAGAAAAAGGCTGAAGAGAAAGCAGCCAAAAAAGAGCAGAAAGCTTCTGATGATAAAAAAACTGAAGAAAAGGCCCAAGAAAAACAAGGTAAGGAAGATGCCGATAAAAAAGTGAAGGCTGAAGAAAAAACGGCTAAATCTGATGATAAAAAACCGGCAAAATCTGAGCCTAAATCTGTAGAGAAGAAAGAAGTCCCTTCAAAAGATGAGGACGACAAAAAACAGATGAAGGAAGCTGAAAAAGAAAATAAACTAGAGTCCAAAGAAGAAACTCTGGAAAAGGCGACCGAGGATAAAAAAGACGAATCGAAGGACAAAAAATAAATTCCATTTTCAAAAGCCGTTTTTGTTTTAACTAACGAAAAACGGCTTTTTTTAAATTTTAATATTATGGCAAAAGTAACAGCGCAAGACGTCAAAGAGCTGAGAAAAACCACTGGTTCTGGAATGATGGACTGCAAAAAAGCACTTGTTGAAGCCGATGGCGATTTTGACAAGGCTATTGAAGTTTTACGTAAAAAAGGTCAAAAAGTAGCCGCAAAACGTGCCGACCGGGAATCTTCAGAAGGTGCTGCAATCGCAAAAGTAAATAGCGGTTCTTCAAAAGGCGTTATTGTTTCCCTAAACTGTGAAACTGACTTTGTCGCTAAAAACGAAGATTTTCAAAAATTAGCGAATGGCTTGGCTGAACTTGCTTTGGATTTTAATTCCAAGGATGAGTTTATGAAGGCCGATTATAAAGGGGTTTCAGTTGAAGAAAAATTAATTGAACAAACCGGGGTAATCGGTGAGAAGGTTGAAATTGGCGCTTTTAAAGTTTTAGAAGCCCCTTTTGTCGGCGCTTATATTCACGCAGGGAATAAAATCGCGAGCATCGTCGGGCTTTCTGAAAATAAAGACAACGCCAGTGGGGTCGCTAAAAGTGTTTCAATGCAGGTTGCGGCAATGAAGCCACTTGCTTTGAATGAAAAAGAACTCGATCAAGCAACTGTTGACAAAGAACTCGAACTCGCGAAAGAGCAAATGCGCAAAGAAGGCAAACCGGAAGAAATGTTGGACAAAATCGCTCAAGGAAAATTAAAGCGATTTTATAAAGACACTACTTTGGTGAATCAAAATTATATCAATGACGATAAAAAGAGCGTTAGACAATATGTTCAATCAGAAATGGGAGATAATGTTTCCGTGACTGGTTTTGAACGTGTTGAATTGGGATAATAATCCAATAGAAGTTTAAGTAAAAAAGCTGTTTCATCGCGAAACAGCTTTTTTTAGTTTTAAGTTAAAAGCCCAAAATGTTTTCCGCCATTCTGGACAAATTTTAATTTTTGGTTCTCATCATTAACCCTGAAATTAATTTCTAATTTGAAACAATTATTAAGCCTCTAATTTTTTCAGTGAAACTTTCTCTTGACAATATTCATAAACCCACATCGCTGAAAAAGTGGGGATAAAGTCTGTCCAAGGCAATATCTCTTCTATAAAGACAATCCAAGAGGCGCGTTTTCCCGCAATAGTGGGATACATTTTTCGCATTTGACCGGCAGCATAAGGCGCCCAGATCAAATCCAGTGCCCAGCCAACTACCGGAATAAACATCGAAGCCATCCCGATAAGGTCCAAAATAATTGATTTAAAAAGTTTATTGTCCTTAAATTTCATTGTCTGGTTTTCCCTAAATAGTGCAATATTGATTCCAAGATTCATCACATCAAAATCAGGAGGCTGGTTCTTGTAGCAAATCAGAGAAGGATTCTCGCAGTTTTTTCAGTTTAGGGTCAATAATCACCTGGCAATATCCCACAGATCCATTATTCTGATTATAAAAATTTTGGTGCATTTCTTCTGCGACATAAAATTCAGAAGCTTCGGTGAGTTCTGTGACTATTTTTCCATCAAAAACAGTTTTATTCAACTTGTCGATTACTTTTTTAGCTATTTGTTTTTGTTCTTCATTCAGGTAAAAAATAGCGCTGCGGTATTGTTTGCCCACATCATATTGCTGTCGGTTCAAGGTCGTGGGATCGTGGGTCGTAAAAAATACATTGACAAGGGTTTCATAAGAAATCAAATCGGCATTATAGTCCAATTGAATTCCCTCGGCGTGATTTGTATAACCGCGCACCACTTCACGGTAAGCGGGATTTTTGATTTTTCCACCAGTAAAACCTGATTCTACATTCTTTATGCCTTGCAAGCGTTGATAAACAGCTTCGGCACACCAAAAACATCCGTTGGCAAAAATTGCTTTTTGCCAGTTTCCTTCATTCATAATGACTTTTTTTTTCAAATTTAAACAACCCATAAAATCAAGGGCTGTTTTTAACATCGCTTATTATCTATTTGTGGCAGATTCGGTTAAATTAGCTGCTCAAAAGAATAATTCAATGATAGCAACCCAACATTTACATAAGTATTTTGATGAGCTGCACGTGCTAAACGATATCAATTTAAAAATAGATGCCGGTGAAGTTATTTCTATCGTCGGCGCTTCCGGCGCTGGAAAAACCACGCTTTTGCAAATACTTGGTACTTTGGACAGCCCTTCACAACGGCAAAAAAAATCTAAGTTGTTTATAGACAACACAGATCTATACAAATTGTCAAAAAAGGAACTCTCACGATTTAGAAATGAGCACATAGGTTTTATTTTTCAATTTCACCAACTTTTACCAGAGTTTACCGCTCTTGAAAACGTGTGCATTCCAGCTTTCATAAAAAAACAACCGAAAACCGAGACAGAGACACGGGCAAAAGAACTTTTAAAATTTTTAGGCTTGGAAAGCCGAAGTGCACATAAACCAAACCAACTTAGCGGTGGTGAACAACAACGTGTGGCAGTCGCACGGGCCTTGATCAATAACCCTAAAGTTATCTTGGCCGATGAACCTTCTGGAAACCTGGATTCTGAATCAGCCGAAAATTTGCACAAGTTGTTTTTTGATTTGCGGGCAGAATTTGGACAGACTTTTGTAATTGTGACCCACAACGAAGAATTGGCCGATATGGCTGACCGAAAACTCACAATGGTAGATGGAAAAATTGACACAGAAAAAGCCCGTGTATGAATTTATCAAATGAAGAAATCCTTGATTTTTTAAACCAAAAAGTAGCAGAATACAATCAAGCTTCATTTATTGAAACCGATCCAATTAGCATTCCGCATCAATTCAAAAAAAAGGAAGATATTGAAATCGCGGGATTCCTCACAGCAACTATCGCCTGGGGACAGCGAAAAACGGTTCTAAAAAATGCACAAAAAATGATGGATTTGATGGACCGTGATCCCCATCAATTTATCCTTCATCATTCTGAAAAAGACTTCAAAAAATTTGAAGGCTTTGTCCACCGCACTTTCAACGCTATTGACTTTCAATATTTTTGTCAAGCCCTCCAAAATATCTATAAAGATCACGGTGGATTGGAAAAATTATTTTCCCATCATTCCACGAAAGAGGACACTCAGCAAGCTATACATCAATTTAAAAAGGTTTTCTTTGAGCTGCCCCATTTAAAACGCACGACTAAACACGTGAGCGATCCCGTAAAAAAATCGGCGGCCAAACGCATTAATATGTTTTTACGCTGGATGGTCAGGGACGATTCCAGCGGTGTTGATTTTGGAATTTGGAAAAAAATCCCCTCCTCTGCCCTATCCTGTCCACTGGATGTTCACAGTGGTCGCGTGGCCCGAAAGCTAAATTTATTAAACGGTAAACAAAACGACGCTGTGGCCGTCTCAAAACTCGATGAAAACTTGAGACATTTTGACCCACAAGACCCTGTAAAATATGATTTCGCGCTTTTTGGTCTTGGCGTTTTTGAGGGCTTTTGACGGCAAGTTTAGTTTTCAGACATTAATCATCCTTAGAGTAAATATTAAAATCTTATGGTTTAGCATTAAATCAAGCCCAGCTTTTATATGGAAAGTAGCAAAATAACTAGTGATTCTCAAAGGTCATTGAAAAAATAATTCAGTCTGAAATTTGCTCCTTCAAGGTCTTATTAAGAAATATTTATATTTATTTTAATTATACTTTTTAAACAACACCCCCTACATTTGTATTGTAATTTTAGAAAAAGCGCCTTTTTAAACAAAATAATGGTTTTATAGAGGGGTCTGAAAAAAAATAATACATTTGTAAATAAAAAACCGAACAATTATGGCTACAATACGATTTGAAGCATTAAAGGAAGCACTCAACCGCAAGCCAGTTACTGTGGAGGAATTTGAACGTCGATCAGAAGTTTTTGGAAAGAATATTTTTAATAAAAACGCGATGCGTCAATATTTGACCAAGGATTCTTATAAAGGGGTGATGGACGCTATCCAAAGTGGCACCAAAATCAAGCGAAATATCGCCGATCACATTTCAACTGGAATGAAAGAATGGGCTATTTCAAAAGGTGCAACACATTACACGCACTGGTTTCAACCTTTAACAGGCTCGACAGCCGAAAAACACGATTCTTTTTTTGAAAAAGTAGGTGATGAGCCGGCCCTTGAAAAATTTTCTGGATCGGCACTTGTCCAGCAAGAACCTGATGCTTCCAGTTTCCCCAGCGGCGGAATCCGAAATACCTTTGAAGCCCGGGGTTATACTGCGTGGGACCCAACCTCACCTGCATTTATTTTTGGCACGACACTTTGTATCCCCACGGTTTTTGTGTCATACACCGGTGAAGCACTGGACTATAAGACACCATTATTGCGGTCCTTGCAAGCTTTAGATGATTCGGCAACTTCAGTGGCAAAATACTTTGATCGGAAAGTATCAAAAGTTCAGGCAAATTTAGGATGGGAACAAGAATACTTCTTGGTCGATTCTTCGCTTGCCGCTTCACGTCCAGATTTAATTTTGAGTGGAAGGACGCTCATCGGTCACGCGCCGGCAAAAGGCCAGCAGTTAGATGATCACTATTTTGGCTCCATTCCATCACGGGCAATGAATTTTATGCGAGATATGGAAAAAGAAGCTATGCTCCTGGGAATTCCTGTGACAACGAGACATAACGAAGTCGCGCCAAATCAATTTGAACTTGCCCCGATTTTTGAAGAGGCAAATTTAGCGGTTGATCATAATCTCTTATTGATGGATATGATGGAAACTGTTGCTGAACGTCACAATTTGGCCGTTCTTTTTCACCCAAAACCTTTTGCAGATGTCAACGGTAGTGGAAAGCACAACAACTGGTCGATGGCCACAAGTGATGGTATGAATTTATTGAGCCCGGGATCGACGCCGCGTAAAAACCTGCAATTTTTAACCTTTTTTATCAATACCATCAAAGCGGTGTGCGATCACGAAGAATTGCTTCGGGCCTCTGTAGCAAGCGCCTCAAACGACCACCGCCTCGGTGGGCAAGAGGCACCACCGGCAATTCTTTCAGTGTTTATCGGTTCGCAATTGACCGAAGTTTTAGATCAACTTGAAAAAGTCACTGACGGCAAACTTTCTCCAGAAGAAAAAACCGACCTCAAACTCAATGTAGTCGGAAAAATCCCTGAAATTTTGATGGACAACACCGACAGGAACCGCACTTCACCTTTTGCTTTTACTGGAAACCGGTTTGAATTTCGCGCTGTGAGTTCCGATGCAAATTGCAGCAATGCAATGACAGTGATCAATGCAATCGTTGCCAATCAACTCCGAGAATTCAAGGAAGAAGTTGACGGAAGGATCAAAGGCAAAAAAATGAAAAAGGACGAAGCTATTTTTAATGTACTTCGTAATTATATTAAAGAGTCTAAAAAAATCCGTTTTGAAGGCGATGGTTATAGTGAAGAATGGGAAAAAGAAGCTAAAAAGCGAGGTTTGAGCAACAACCGCACTACCCCGGAAGCACTCAAAGTGAAAATTGCCCCTGAAACGATTGAGTTTTATAAAAAAACGGGTATTATGAACGAACGTGAAGTTCGCGCGAGGCATAAGGTTGAAATTGAGGAATATGCGATGCACCTTCAAATTGAAGGCCGTGCGATGGGCGATATTGTGAGAAATCATGTCATTCCCACTGCCATTAGATATCAAAATACCTTGATTGACAACGTGCGCGGCTTAAAGACCATTTTTGAAAAAGATTTTAAAAAGCACGCCGGTGAGCAGATTTCTATGATTGAGCAACTTTCACATCATATTGAAGCAACCAATAGCAAGGTGAACAATATGATCGAAGCCAGAAAGAAAGCAAATAAAATGGATGATCCCGTAAAACGCGCTTTTGAGTATTGCAATACCGTAAAACCATATTTCAAAGAGATCCGGTATCACTGTGACAAGATGGAAAACATGATTGATGACGAACTATGGCCGCTCACAAAATACCGCGAAATGATGTTTAGTTTCTAAAATTTGAAGCTGTTATAAATGGGTTTTAAAGGACATTTTTGAATTTTGCGGCAGCACAAAAGCCAAGCAAAAGCCATTTAAAATAGTGTTGATAACAGTTAAATCTTAAGCTTTTTTAAAATCCCGTTTTTCCTGAAAGCGGGATTTTTTATTTCTTATTTTTGCAAAAATAAAATTGAGGAATATGGCTCAAAATAATAGTGACCGCTACTCTAAACGCGGTGTGTCAGCTGATAAAAAGGATGTTCACAATGCGATTAAAAATATTGATAAAGGTCTTTTCCCAAAGGCATTTTGTAAAATCATCCCAGACTCTCTGACCGGAAGTGATGAGCATTGTCTCATAATGCACGCTGATGGCGCCGGTACAAAGTCGTCCCTGGCTTATCTCTATTGGAAAGAAACCGGCGATCTTTCCGTCTGGAAAGGAATCGCACAGGATGCCCTTATTATGAATATCGACGATTTACTCTGCGTCGGGGCTACTGAAAATATTTTAATCAGTTCGACTATTGGGCGCAACACTACAAAAATCCCCGGTGAGGTTATTTCTGCCATTATAGAAGGGACAGAAGAATTGGTCGAAGAACTCAATGATTTTGGTTTGGGACTGAAGACAACTGGCGGTGAAACTGCCGATGTGGGTGACCTTGTGCGCAGCATTATTGTCGATTCTACCGTAACAGCGAGAATGCTCCGGCAAAATGTAATCGATAATGCTAACATTCTAGAAGGCGATGTGATTGTCGGTTTGGCTTCTTCTGGTCAGGCAAATTATGAAAATCAATACAACGGCGGAATGGGAAGCAACGGCCTGACTTCAGCCAGACACGATGTTTTTCATCACGATTTGGCCAAAAAATATCCCGAAAGCTTTGATCCAGCAGTCCCGGAAAACCTAATTTATTCGGGAAGTAAAAAATTGACCGATGAAGTTGATCAAACGGGAAGAAATGCCGGACAACTCGTGCTTTCACCCACGCGGACTTATGCGCCTATCCTCAAGAAGGTTTTGGAAGAATATTCTCCAAAGGATATTCACGGAATGGTGCATTGCAGCGGTGGCGCTCAAACCAAGATTTTACACTTTATCGATCACATGCACATCATAAAGGACAATTTGTTTGAACTTCCACCGCTTTTCAAAATGATCCAAGAAGAAAGCAACACCGATTGGAAAGAAATGTATAAAGTGTTTAATATGGGCCACCGGATGGAACTCTACCTTCCGCTAGCTATCGCCGAAGAAATTATTGCCCTTTCTAAATCCTTTGGCGTTGACGCCCAAATAATTGGGCGCGTTGAAGCTTCAGAAAAAAAGAAATTGACAATAAAAAGCGGTTATGGTAGTTTTCACTATTCCTAACCTTTGATTAAATCCATTTTCAGATGACGCGAAGTGCCGCCGCTTTGATTTGTTTGTTATTTAGTATATCTCAACTGCAAGCCCAAGTAAGTCAAGCAAATGACAGTATTGAGCAATCGAGGGACAGTATTCTCTTTGCAAATGCGCTGCAAGGGATAGTTCCCGCTTCCATTTTTGGCGACTTGAATACTGTTCGAACTATTAAAAAACCATTTCCCAGACATCCAAAGCTTTCTTACTGGACAAAAATCAACAGATTTGGACTGGATTTGAGCGAAGTTGCGTTTGTCAACTGGAATTCTGGGGGATCAAACTCTATTTCGGGGTTGTTCAACTTGGATATAAAGCGAATTTATGAACTCAACAATTTGCGGTGGTACAGTGAATTTATTGGTCAATATGGAATCAACAGCCAAGAAA